>RCUP01000363.1_pt1 | contig 36927 bp, 20 predicted proteins | sample 2166341 | NCBI WGS metagenome assembly RCUP01 (sample SAMN09932325, study PRJNA488358) | compost metagenome | isolation source: compost soil in succinonitrile-enriched | place: Germany: Experimental Botanical Garden | reverse complement strand
ATTGCTTCCAGCTTCGGCATCCAGCTGACACGGATGTCACGCAGATTCCACACCAGCCCCAACCGGCCGCCGGGCTTGAGTACACGGGCGATTTCATCGAGCGCCTCTTTGCTGGCAAACCAGTGGAACGCCTGGGCGCAGACCACCACATCCACCGAGGCATCCGGCAACGGCAAATCTGTGGCGATGGCGTTCACAGCCAATACGTCGGGATAGGCCTCGGACAGTTTCTCCAGCATCTGCACCACCGGTTCCACGGCAATCACCTGCGCCCCGGTCGCCACGAGTCGGCCGGTGAACTTGCCGGTGCCGGCGCCAAGATCGACCACCGTTTTATCCGCGTTCAGCCCGAGAGTGTCCGTCAGCCAGTCGGCTATTTGCGGCGGATAATCCGGGCGACCGCGCACATAAGTATCAGCGCCAACCTTGTAACCGGCAGCCGCCGTGTGGTGAACCTGATCTTTCATGGCAGAACTCCAGGTCGATGAAGGGTATCAACGAGCATAACCCGTCAAATTGAGCTTTCCTTGCAGAGAACGTCACAAAAAAATGAATAATTGTTCACGCTGTGGTGTTCATGTTTCGACAGTCACCAGCACCCAAATTTTACGGCCTGTTCGACGTCCCAACCCTGACACCCGTGGAGCTTTACCCATGAACAACCGCTTCTCGATTTTCACGGCACCCTTGATGCTTGCTGTCGTACTGTCCGGCTCGCAGGCATGGGCCAACGGCGAGGAAGACACGCCCGCCAAGCCGCAGTGCCCCAGGGATCAGGTGTTCGACACCAAGGCGCAGAAATGCGTCAAGCAGACGAACAAACAGGTCTCGGACGCCGATCGCACCAATTACGCCTATCAACTGGCCAAGGATGGTCGCTACGAAGAAGCCCTGGCGCTGCTCGATACGCTCAACGAGCCCAACACCGCCAAAGCCCTGAACTATCGCGGCTACGCTACGCGTAAACTGGGGCGCACCGACGAAGGCATCGGTTTTTACCTGCAATCGGTCAAACTGGATCCGCAGTACGCGCAGGTTCGCGAGTATCTTGGCGAAGCTTATGTGATAAAGGGTCAGCTGGATCTCGCCCAGGAACAGTTGCAGAAGATCAAATCGATTTGCGGCAACACCACCTGCGAGGAGTACCAGGACCTGGCCGAAGCCATCAACGATTCATCGAAAACCTGACACCGCGAACAGACGGAGGTCGTTATCGCCAGCGATCAGGCAATACGAACAGAACTGGGCCAGCACTTGGCGCGTTTGTGGCGCTACGGCCTGTTGCTGTCCCGGCAACGGCATGTCGCGGAAGACCTGGTGCAGGCCACCTGCGTGCGGGCGCTGGAACGGGCCGCGCAATTTGCGCCCGGTACGCGAATGGATCATTGGCTGATGAGCATTCTGCATTCGATATGGCTCAACGAAGTGCGAGCGCGTCGGGTGCGTCACGGGCAGGGCACGATAGAGGGTGAAGAAGTGTTGTCGTTCGACGGTGAGTACGTAGCGCAAACCCATGTCATGGCGGCGCAAGTCATCCGCCGCGTCGATGCGCTGCCTGAAACCCAGAGGGAAACGGTGTTTCTGGCCTATGTCGAAGGCATGAGTTATCGCGAAGTCGCCGAAGTGCTGCAGGTGCCCATCGGCACCGTGATGAGTCGCCTGGCCGCCGCCCGGAGCAAACTGGCTGAGCACCCGCCGTTGCAGTCCGTGCCGAATCCTTCCAGCGGAGAACATCGATGAACGCGAAACTCTCGGACGAGCAACTGGTGGCGTACCTCGATGACCAGCTCGACACCGAACAACGCCAGCGCATCGACGCCGCCATTGCTGAAGACCCGATGCTCGGCCTGCGCCTGCAATGGCTGAACCGCAGCAGCCTGCCGTTCAAGGCCGCCTACGACGAAGTGAGTCGCCAAGCACCGATGGATCGCCTGCAAGGTATGCTCGACGCCCTGCCCTCGCCGGCCCGCCCGCCGCTCAGTCGTCGCTGGTTTCTCGCTGCGGCTGCCGGACTGCTGATGGGTGGCGTGCTGGCCGACCGTTTGTTCCTCGGTTGGCAAGCGAGCCAGGAGAAAGAAAACTGGCGGCAATTGGTGGCCGACTACATGGTGCTTTATGTGCCGCAAACCCTCGACCACCTGCCCGGCGACGAAGCGGCCCAGCGCAGCCAACTGCGCACGATCGATTCACTGCTGGGTGTGAACCTCACCCCCGCACAACTGACTCTGCCACGTGCCGAACTCAGGCGCGCGCAAATCCTTGAATACGACGGCGTCCCCATCGCCCAGATCAGCTACCTCGATCCGGTCCACGGCCCCATGGCGCTGTGCATCACCCGCTCCGACAGCGGCACCCGGCATTTCGCCCAAGAGCGGCGGCGCGGGATGAACATTGTCTATTGGGCAGACATGGAGCATGCGTGGATGTTGATCGGGCATAACTCAATGCCGGATCTGGAAGGCATGGCCAAGGTGTTGCGTGGTCGATTGAACGTGTAAGCGCACGTCAGGATGGCGTCGGCAACCACAACCTGAAGCGTGCGCCACCCAACGGCGACGCTTGCACCGTCAACGTCCCGCCCTGCGCCTCCAGCGCCCGGCGACTGATCGCCAGCCCCAGGCCAAACCCGCCCGTTGCCCGATCACGACTGCGGTCCAACCTATAGAACGGTTCGAAAATCCGCTCACGCTCGTCGTCCGGAATGCCGATGCCGTCATCGTCGACCCAGATTTCACAGCCTTTGGGGCAAACCTGCACGCCGATCTGAATGCGCTTTTCGCAGTAGCGCATGGCGTTGCGCAGCAGGTTTTGCAGGGCGCGAGCGGTCAGGCGCGGGTCGAGGGTGAAACGTTCGAGCTGGCCGTGGAGCAGCACGTCGATGACGATGTCCGGCGATTGCTCGTCATCGACGCTGCCCAGAATGCTGTCGATGAATTCGTCCAGCGACACTTCCACCTGTTCCGGCACCCGCGCCGGGTTTTGCAGGCGACTGTAGGACAACAGCTCCAGCACCAGCTCATCGAGTTCGCGAATGTGATCGACCAAGCCTTGCAGACGCTCGCGGCTGGTGGCCGGCAAGTCGTCGGACAGGGCCAGCGCCAGGCCGAAGTCCAGACGCGTCAACGGCGTGCGCAGCTCATGGGAGACAGCGTTCAGCAGATCCCGCTGCTGGTTCAGCAGGTTTTCGATATCGCCGGCCATCGTGTCGAAAACGTTGGCCAGGCTGCCGATGTTTGAACTCGGCGCGATCTGTGTGCGTTCGCCCAAGTGGCCCTTGCCGAAGCGCTCGGCCGCGCTTTTCAGGCGTTCCAGATCACGCCAGTGCGGACGTAGCCACAGCAACAGGCATGCGAGCATGGTCGCGCCGATCAGCACGTTGATGCTCCAGTACAACAGGCTGACGTCCATCGGGTCCGGCGGAACCACCATTTGCACCACAGTGTGCTCATTCAGCGGCGCCACCGCCAACGTACGCCAGCCCCAATCACCGACGCGGACCACATTCTCACCGCGCTGCAATCGCTGCTGCTCATCAGGCGACAGACCGGGATCGTCATTGTCGCTGAGCACGATGTGCAGCGGATCAAACTCCTTGTCCATGTCCGCCGCCAGCGCCGGCCATTGCTCGCTCGGCACGGCTTTGAACTGCTTGACGATGAGCGTTTGCAGGCCCCGGGAATAATCGAGGTTGTAGGTGATAAAGCGCTCGTGGAAGACCTTTATCACCAGGTCCGGCACTAAATAAATCGCTGCGCTGAACGAGACGATGGTCACCAGGTACAGGCGAAAGAGGATTCTGAACATCGGCTCAGCATTCCCACTCGGAACGGCTGAACAGGTAACCCTTGCCCCACACGGTCTTGATCTTGCGCGCCTCACCAGCATGGTCGTCGAATTTGCGCCGCAGCTTGGAGATCGCCACGTCCACCGAGCGGTCGGTGCCGTTGAACTCAATGCCGCGCAGGCGTTGCAGGATCTGGTCGCGGCTCAATACTTCGCCGGCATGCCGGGCGAGCACCACCAGCAGGTTGTATTCGCCGCTGGATAGCTCGACCAGTTGACCGCGCCAGGTCACGGTGCGCTCCGACAGATCAATACAGAGGTTGCCCATCAGAATGCGGTCGTTGGCGGTTTGCGGTTCGCTGAGGCTGCTGCGCCGCAACAAAGTACGCACCCGCGCCAGCAAGACGCGTGGCTCGCAGGGTTTGGTGACGTAATCGTCGGCGCCCATTTCCAGGCCGAGTACTTGATCGTGGCTGTCGTCGCGGGCGGTGAGCATCAGGATCGGCAGCGTCGCCGAATCGGCTCGCAGCAAGCGGCAGACTTGCAGGCCGTCGAGGCCGGGCAGCATCAGGTCGAGGATCACCAGGTCCGGCGGATTGAGCCGTGCCCGCTCGCGCACATGGTCACCGCGACCTATGACGCTGACGGAGTAACCGTTGCGCTCAAGATAGCTGGCGATCAGTTCGGCGAGGGCGGTGTCGTCTTCGACCAGGAGGATGTTGGGCATGGGTGTTTCCAGATAATGCGTTGGTGACCATTCGATTGCTATCGCGGGCAAGCCTTGCTCCTACAGGTTTTAGTTGACCGCATCATCCGCGAACGACGCAAATCCGTAGGAGCAAGGCTTGTCCGCGATGGCGACGTATTGGCCTAAAAAATTCAAGGATATACGCCCACGCACACACCTGAGCAAAACCCTTACACAATTTCACACAGCACCTACAAAGCTTCACCGCTACCCTCGCCGACGCCCGGTAGGATGCTGGGGGTCATTATTGGGGTAATTCATGTCAAAGAATCTGCTTGCCAGGCTCAGCCTTGTGGCACTGGCGTTGACGCTCAGCGCGTGCGACAAGTCCTCGATCGCCGAAGAACAGCCGCCATTGGCCAGCGTTCGCGTCGAAACCATCGAAGCCCGCCCGCTATCGATCAGCAGCGAGTTGAGCGGGCGCATCGCCGCGCCACGCATCGCCGAAGTGCGCGCCCGTGTCGCTGGTGTGGTCTTGCAGCGCACCTTCCGCGAAGGCACTGACGTGAAAAAGGGCGACGTTTTATTCCGCATCGACCCGGCGCCGTTCAAGGCTGACCTCGACAGCGCCGAAGCGTCGCTGCGCAAGGCCGAAGCCAATGCGTTCCAGGCAAAACTGCAAGAGCAGCGCTACGCCCAGTTGATCGATGACAAAGCCATCAGCGGCCAGGACTACGACAACGCCCGGGCCATGGTGCGCCAGACTGCCGCCGATGTCGCCGCCAACAAAGCCGCGGTGGAACGAGCGAAACTCAACCTCGGCTACGCCACCGTTACCGCGCCGATTTCCGGGCGTATCGGTCGTGCGCTGGTCACCGAAGGCGCATTGGTCGGGCAGAACGAGACCACGCCATTGGCACTGATCCAGCAACTGAACCCGATTCACGCCGACCTGACCCAATCGACCCGCGAACTCAACGACCTGCGCCGGGCATTCCGCTCGGGTCAGCTGAAAGAAGTAGGACAAGGCCAGGCCAAAGCCACGCTGATTCAGGACGACGGCAGCCTCTACCCGTTGCCCGGCAAGCTGCTGTTCACCGACCTCACCGTCGATCCGGGCACCGGCCAGATCATTCTGCGCAGCGAATTCCCCAACCCGGACCTCGACCTGCTGCCCGGCAGCTTTGTGCGTGTGCGCCTGGAGCAAGCGGTCAATCAGCAAGGCATCAGCGTGCCGCAACGGGCGATCCAGCGTGACAGCGCCGGCATCGCGCAAGTGCTGCTGCTCGACGCTGAGCAGCGCATCAGTCAGCAACCGGTCGAATTGGGCCCGGTGCAGAACGACCGCTGGGTCGTGACCAGCGGCCTCAAACCCGGCGACCGCATCGTCACCGAAGGCCTGCAACACGCCCGCCCAGGCGAGAAAGTGCAGATCGACGTCTCCCCTCTTCCACTTGCCCAGGTTTCTGGCCAGTAAGCAGGACGCTTGTTTATGCCGCAGTTCTTTATCGACCGCCCGGTGTTTGCCTGGGTGGTCGCGCTGTTCATCCTGCTGGCCGGTGCCCTGGCCATTCCGCAGTTGCCGGTGGCGCAGTACCCCGACGTCGCGCCGCCGCAAATCGAAATCTACGCCGTGTACCCCGGTGCTTCGGCGCAAACGGTGGACGAAAGCGTGGTCAGCCTGATCGAGGAAGAGCTCAACGGCGCTGATCACCTGCTGTATTTCGAATCGCAAAGCAGCCTCGGCAGCGCCACGATCAAGGCGACTTTTCAGCCGGGCACCGATCCGGAAATGGCTCAGGTCGATGTGCAAAATCGCCTGAAAGTCGTGGAGTCGCGCCTGCCGCAAGCGGTGAACCAACAAGGCTTGCAGGTGGAGAAAGTCTCCGCCGGTTTCCTGCTATTGATCACCCTCACCTCCAGCGACGGCAAGCTCGACGACGTGGCGCTCAGCGACTATCTGGCGCGCAACGTGATGAACGAGATCAAGCGTCTGGACGGTGTCGGCAAGGCGCAGCTGTATGGCGCTGAACGGGCGATGCGCATCTGGATCGACCCGCAGAAGCTGATCGGATTCAACCTCACGCCCGCTGACGTCAACGCCGCCATCGTCGCGCAGAACGCCCAGGTCTCGGCTGGCAGCATCGGCGACTTGCCGAGCCGCACCACTCAGGAAATCACCGCGACCATTCTGGTCAAGGGTCAGTTGTCGACGCCGGAAGAGTTCGCCGACATCGTGCTCAAGGCCAACCCCGACGGCTCCACCGTGCGCATCGGCGATGTCGCAAGGGTCGAAATCGGCAGCCAGGAATATCAGTTTTCCACGCGCCTGAACGGCAAGCCGTCGACCGCCGTCGGCGTGCAACTGTCGCCGGGGGCCAACGCGCTGAACACCGCGACGCTGGTGCGGGCGAAGATGGATGAACTGTCGCGCTACTTCCCGGCGAACGTCGAGTACAAGATTCCATACGACACCTCGCCCTTCGTCAAAGTCTCGATCACCAAAGTGGTCTACACCCTCGGCGAAGCCATGTTGCTGGTGTTTGCGGTGATGTTTTTGTTCCTGCAAAACATCCGCTACACGCTGATCCCGACGCTGGTAGTGCCGGTGGCGCTGATGGGCACTTTCGCGACCATGCTGGCCCTGGGTTTTTCGATCAACGTGCTGACCATGTTCGGCATGGTGCTGGCCATCGGCATCCTGGTGGATGACGCGATTGTGGTGGTTGAAAACGTCGAACGGATCATGGCCACCGAAGGCCTGTCGCCCAAGGAAGCCACGCGCAAGGCGATGAAGCAGATCACCGGGGCGATCATCGGCATCACTCTGGTGTTGGTGGCGGTGTTCATCCCGATGGCGTTCATGCAAGGTTCGGTCGGAGTGATTTACCGACAGTTTTCGCTATCGATGGCCACCTCGATCCTGTTCTCGGCATTTCTCGCCCTGACCTTGACCCCGGCGCTGTGCGCGACCTTGCTCAAGCCGATTGCCAAGGGCGAGCATCATGAAAAAACCGGATTCTTCGGCTGGTTCAACCGTCGCTTCGAGCAACTGACCGAGCGCTATCAGGGCTGGGTCGCCTACGCGCTCAAGCGTACTGGCCGTTATCTGCTGATCTACGGCGTGCTGCTGGTTGGCTTGGGGCTGTGCTTCGCACGCCTGCCCTCTTCGTTTTTGCCGACGGAAGATCAGGGCTACACCATCACCGACATTCAGTTGCCGCCGGGCGCGACCAAAAATCGTACGGTGCAAGTGGCCGAGTTGATCGAGGCGCACAACGCCGGCGAACCGGGTGTCGGTGACAGCGTGGTGATTCTCGGCTTCAGCTTCTCCGGCAGCGGGCAGAATGCGGCGCTGGCGTTCTCGACGCTCACCGACTGGTCGAAGCGTGGCAGCGATGACTCTGCGAGTTCGATTGCCGACCGCGCCAACATCGCCTTGAGTCAGATCAAGGACGCCATGGCCTTCGCCGTGCTGCCGCCACCAGTGGATGGTCTCGGCACGTCCAGCGGTTTCGAGTTCCGCTTGCAGGACCGCGGTGGCCTCGGCCATGCCACGTTGATGCAGGCGCGCACCGAGTTGCTGGCGGCCGCCGAGAAGAGCCCGATCCTGATGAATGTGCGTGAAAGTGCCTTGGCCGAAGCGCCACAGGTGCAGTTGATCGTCGACCGCAAACAGGCCAATGCCTTGGGCGTGTCCTTTGCCGACATCGGCAGCGTGCTGTCCACCGCCGTCGGCTCGGCCTACATCAACGACTTCCCCAATCAGGGACGGATGCAGCGGGTTGTGGTGCAGGCTGAGGGCGATCAGCGCAGTCAGGTTGATGATCTGCTGAAAATGCACGTACGCAATAACAACGGGAAAATGGTGCCGCTATCAGCGTTCGTCCAGGCCAAATGGATTCAAGGCCCGGCGCAACTGACTCGCTACAACGGCTATCCGGCGATCAGCATTTCCGGCGAACCGACACCCGGTCACAGCACCGGTGAAGCTATGGCCGAGATCGAACGACTGGTGGCGTTGGGCCCGGCGGGACTGGGCCAGGAATGGACCGGCCTGTCGTTGCAGGAACGCTTGTCTGGCAGTCAGGCGCCGATCCTGCTCGGGTTGTCGTTGCTGATCGTGTTCCTGTGCCTGGCGGCGTTGTACGAGAGCTGGTCGATCCCAACCTCGGTGTTGCTGGTGGTGCCGCTGGGTGTCCTCGGCGCGGTACTGGCCGTGACCTTGCGCGGCATGCCCAACGATGTGTTCTTCAAGGTAGGGCTGATCACCATCATCGGCCTGTCGGCGAAGAACGCGATCCTGATCATCGAATTCGCCAAGAGCCTGTACGACGAAGGCCACGACCTGATCGACGCCACCCTGCAAGCCGCGCGCCTGCGGTTGCGGCCGATTGTCATGACCTCGCTGGCGTTCATCCTGGGTGTGGTGCCATTGGCGATCGCCACCGGCGCCAGCTCGGCAAGCCAGCAAGCCATCGGCACCGGGGTGATTGGCGGGATGATTACGGCGACGTTGGCGGTGGTGTTTGTCCCAGTGTTTTTTGTGGTGGTGATGAAGCTTGTCAGCAAGCGTCACAAACCACACTAAGCAACACCACATAACCCTGTGGGAGTGAGCCTGCTCGCGATAGCGGTGTATCAGTCGACATCATTTTTGAATGTCAGTCCGTCATCGCGAGCAGGCTCACTCCTACAAGGGGATCACGCGGATTTCAGGATTGTGTTCAGCTGAGCTAAGGTGTCTGCAAAGCCCCAGCCCATCGAGCCTCCATGTCCTTTGTCACTCACACCCACCCTCGTCTATCTGCGGCCATCCTGTTCGGCATCGCGGTAGGTCTGCTGGCGCCGGCCGACTCGATCGTCAACAAAATCCTCATCGGCTGGAACACCGGGGTCTGGACTTATCTGGTGCTGATGCTCTGGCTCACCGCGCGCGCGAAAGCTACGGACGTGAAACGCATCGCCGAGATGGAAGACGAAAACGCCGGGCTGGTGTTGATGCTGGTTTGCATAGCGGCACTGGCGAGCCTGGCGACCATCACCTTTGAACTGGCTGGAAGCAAAGACCTGGAAACCACCCGCAAACTGATGCATTACGGTTTTACCGCTCTGACAGTGATCGGTTCGTGGCTCTTGATCGGGGTGATTTTCAGCGTGCACTACGCACGGTTGTTCTACACCTGGGAAGGCAAGGAACCGGCGCTGCGATTTGCCGAAGGTTTGACGACGCCCAATTACTGGGATTTTCTGTACTTCTCTTTCACCATTGGCGTGGCCGTGCAAACCTCTGATGTGGGTGTCGCCACGCGGGAGTTGCGCAAGATTGTGCTGGCGCAATCTTTGATCGGGTTCCTGTTCAACACCGCCATTCTCGGCTTCTCGATCAACATTGCGGCGGGGCTCTTCGGTTGATACGGGCAATGGCAACCTGACAGAAATGACAGGTGAGTTGAAAAAAACGACAAACGGAACAAATCCCCGCTTCAAAACTGTTGCATCGCTTCCACCCCTTCCAACTGCCTGTAACCACTGAAGATTCCAGGCTTTCAGTGTGATTCAGAACGTCTCTTTCGCCAGGCAGACCTGGTACTTTTTACAGGTTTCAAGACGCCGCAAGCACGCTATAACGGGGCTGAAGCTTCACGCTGGACGCAGGGACCATGCCCGCCTCAGGAAGGAACCGCCGCGCCCGCCTCATTGATGAATGGGAGTGCCTGTCATGAACCAGACCCCGATCACCCATTTCACTCGCCCGGTCCAGGGAGCCTTTACGCTGCCGCCATCAGGGAAACAACCGCACGTAACCCTCACCTGTCGCGAAATAGAAGCCCTGCAATGGAGTGCCAGAGGTAAATCGTCGTGGGAAATCAGCCGGATTTTCAATTGCACCGAAGCTGGAGTGAACTATCACTTCAGTAATATCCGGCGTAAGTTCGGTGTTAGCTCACGATGGGTGGCGGTCAGGATGGCGTTGGAGTTGGGATTGATTCAGTTGAGTTGAGCTGGCTTAGAATGGCAAAGCTCTATATTCGAGAGAACACCCTTAAAGATTCAATACTAAAAAATCAGCACTGACACCGAATACTCAGTGCTGATTTGTTTTCAAAGCTCCATTTCAGTATTGAAGATCCTGTCTCCTAACTTTATCCATACTAGCAGTGAGCTTGTCATTTTTAGCACGCTGCTGTTGAGTTACTGGAGTATTATACTGTTGTCGCCATTCAGCTCCTGCCCGATCAAACATCGCAGTTGCATAATTTCTCAGTTTATTTGAACTCAATCTGGTAATGGCTTTTCTACCATAATTCTTGATAAGAAAATCCTGAGTTTCAACCGCGCGATCATAACTATTCCGGAGACGCGTTTCAACGACGTTAGCGTCAGCAATCATTTGGTTGGATTGCTTTGCGAGAGATAAATTTTCTGCAATCAGGCGGTTATTATTAGACTTTCTCGCCTCAGCCACCTGAAACATATACTTATTGTATTGGCGCTTTTCAGCTGTTATCCACGTAGATATTTTTTGATGATCCTGGAGGTAATTTCGTGCTTCCATTGTCGCCCCTACTACATCGTCCCGACTGATCCTGTGCAGCACTGCTGAAGATTTTCCTTCAGGAATCTGCCTCATTTTAGCAGGTATACGATTTGCTCCAGGGCTGTTAGTTGTTAGCCTCAAGAAACGCGGGATGAGGAAATGCCCTGTCGGATCCGTGGCCCCAATCGGATTCCCTTCCACATACGCATACGCATTCACCCCACCCTCCCCAAACGGACTCCAACTATCCGGGCTATTAAACCTCCCTAACAATGTATTAAACGCCCGATAACCATTCCCCAGTAAATACCAGCCAGTTTGCTTCTCCCGATGCTCACCGTTGAACCCCAGGTAAGTGTTAACAGAGGCGTCCTCCGAGCGATGCCCGTAAGGCGCGTAGGCAGCGTCCTTGCATCCTGTCTTGCTGACCTCACTCAGCACACTGTTGTGGTGATCACCGGCCATCAACAACGACTTTGGGTCAGCACCTGCCTGGTGCTCAGCGAGCACTACAGCATCACCGCGCATAAACGTACTGCTGTTGGTACCTGTCATCTGAGTCGCGAGCCTATCGCCGTCATAAAAACGTTTTTCCGAACCACCTTCACCGTCAAGACTGGCGATCTTGTCTAACGGATCGTAGCTGTAACTACCTGGTGACCCGCCTGGCGAGGCACTGACACTGATCAGGCGCCCCAGACGATCGTAATCCAGCGTACGTTCTTCCTCGTCGCAAATCAGATGGCCGTCAGCGTTGTAGACCAGCGCGATCAGCTTGGGATAATCCACATGATCGTTGGCAACTGCGCTCAGTTGCGCCGGGTCAACGTTGTCGTAGGCGTAGGTAGCGCGGTTTACGCCGCCGGAAAAGTTCGTTACCACCATTTTCAGGTTATCTATATTGTCGAAACGAAACGTCTGGCGAGTAATGGGCTTGTTGTAGGGATCTACCGGGGGCTGGGTGCCTGCACAATCGTAGTTGGTCAGCCGGCCACGCAAGTCATATCGATAGGACTCATCACGCAAGATCACGGCGCCCTCCTTCAAGGTACGCCGGACCAGGTTGTCGACATCGTCGTAAACCTGGACGAGTTCCTGTTTGACGCCGTTGAGATCGAAGCTGCGCAAGGTTTCCCGATCGAATTCGTCGTACTGCAGAGCGATGCCTACGTACTGCCCGCTGTCGCTGGTCAGTATGGTTGCGGTACGACCCAGGGAGTCGTAGGTAAAAGCCGATTCAGTGGTGCCCAGCTGTGTGTACTCCAACCGCCCCTTGCCGTCGTATCGGTACGTCTGCTCGTGACGCAGGACATCTATATAGGATCGCAAGCGACCAAGTCGGCTGTAGTCGTAGTCCATGGTGTATTCGACACCTTCGACTTTTCGCGTTTCGCTTTTTGGCTCACCGGTGCTGAAATACTGGCGTATCAGTTGGATACCCTTTTCCTGGCAAGACACCATACGCGCGTTCTGGGAATCGTACTCGTAGGTGGCCTCGTCGAATTCACCCTTGGCATCAACGCTTGGCAGTCGCCGCATGACCGGTTCGGTGCCCAGTTGCAGTTGATAGCCATATTCGATGATTTCACCGCTCGGGGTGGTGACCGTTCTGGGTTGTGTTTGTCCGGGTTCGTAGTCGTAAACCTGCTCACGTCCTCCTGTGTTCGTATGGGTTCTGCGGTCCAGGCCGTCGAAGGTTTGCGTCCCGAGCACAATATCGTTGACGCTGATTTTCGTTGGCAGGTCTTCACGACTGTGGCTGGCAAAGTCGCGCAGCACCACGGACTCATCCGGCAGTGTGTTTTTAGTCAATCGATCAAAGTTGTCGTAGTCGTTGAGCGTCACGCGCTGCACGTCACCAAAGCCGACGATTTCTTTACGGGTCCGCCCGAGGCCGTCATAAAAGTATTGCTGCAGGCTCGCGCGCTGTTTGTGCAGGTTAAACCTTTCAGTGCGTGTCGGTTTCTCGAACAAATTGAGCCACGTCACTGTTTCGCTTCTCATCTTTGGATCGGGCACAGAACCTTCGCGCCAGCTGCGCTGGATCGGGCCTTTTGAATCAGCCGTGCCGATCGGGTCGGTCTCCTCGAACGCCTTTACTCCGTCCGGTGAAATGACGCAGCGTTGGGCGTTCCAATCGTCGTATTCGTATTGTGTTGCCAGAGCCAGATTCTGATCACCCAGCCAGTCATATTCGATTTCTTCGGCCAGGTTGCCGAACTCATCGTAGGTTGCGGCATAGATCTGGCGCAGATCCTCAGCGCGAGAAGGATTATCGGCATCGGCACGTTCTTCATAAATTGCCCGGTTGAAACCGTCGAACTTCGTACAGGTTTTCACCTGTTTGACGTCAAACACCCACTGCTCGACCGGGTCGCCGTCGCTGGACCAAAGAAAATACTGATAACGACGAGTGGCCGCAAAATCGGTGCCCGGCGCCACCGTTTCGCTGGTGACCCGGCGAAGCTCGTCATAGGTAGAAAGGATCTTCACATCGTTATCATCGTGCTGCAGCACGGGTTCGCCATTCAGAATGGAATGTTGCAGGGTCACTTCTTTTTGTACATTTTTGCCGTTGAGATCGTGGTCAAAACCGGTCAGGGTTTCGATCGTCTGCAGTACGCTTTCCTTGAAATCGGGGCTATCAAGCTTGCTATAGGCATAATCGGTGGTCGTGGCTTTTTCGTTCAGTGTTACCGTCTGACGCTTGATGCGACCATGCAGGAAGGCATCCTTTTTCTGTGGCGTATCCTCGTAGTATTCGAAAACCGTACGTTCCAGTTCAACTTCCTGACCATCCACCACTTGCACCAGCGTCTGACTTTCTACCGTGAGCCATTGCGCCAACGGGCTGTTCTCGATCGGCGGCAACGCCTTGTAGCGATAGTTCGTGCGCAACACGGGGGCTTGCCAGTCCGGGGACGGTGCCGGGGTAACCGTCTGGTCTTTCAAATGCCGTACGAAACCCTCGGGGTCGGTCGCAGCCGGATACCAGGTGCTGGTTTCGACGACGCCATTGGCCTCGACGCGAGTCAGCAGATTGCCGAAACTGTCGTAAGTATTACTTTCTGTCTCCGTACGTCTGCGATTTGTGCCGAGCAATGACCAACTGGTTTTTACGTCCTTGGGCAGTTGGCAGTAATTTTGCTGCTGCTCGAAGGAAACGTTGGGAGTCAGGAAGTAAGTCGTTTCGACCGTCTGAACCGTATCGTTGCGCGTGGTCGTTTCGCTGGTCAGCAGGTGGAACTGGTTGAATTTACGCTCGATGGCACGCTCCGCTTTGGCTACAGGATTCGGATTGTTCTCAGTCGGCTTGGGAGTGACCCACAACGATTCGATGCAGCCATACTCATAGGCACCCACGTACTTGTAAAGATTGTCCAGCCCATCGTCGTCCCAGGACAGATTAAGGCCGAAGCCGAGGAAGTTCGTCTCCTGCGGATAGGTGTAACGCACATCGACGTCCGGCTGGCCGGAGCCCGGCTTGATGAGATGCCGGGTGATCCGGGGCAAGGCACTTCGGCCACTGCCAACAGGAAACTTGTGCCCACCGTCGCCATAGGTCATCTCTTCACGCGCACCGGTGGGTGTCTGAACCCAGGTCATGCACAAGTGATCATTGACCAGGCCATAGCCAAAGCGCCATGAAGCGAGGTTTTCGGTGGGCAGGCTGACCCGGTTTACCCGTCGGGTAGCGCCTTCCAGGGTCATGACGAAGCGCGCCAGCGGCCCACCGTCCGGGCCGTCAAAAGGTCGCAACAGCACTTCGACAAATGCACTCTCGCGAGTGATCGACAACAGAGTCTGGTCCGAATCATCCTTGATCGAAGACAGCAATTGGTGGTCGCTGTTGAACGTTTTGTAATCCAGCGTGACCTTGTGACCTTCGGGAGAGTGAATCTCGACAGGCAGCGCTACTGGACTCTGCGCGCTACCCATCACCTGGAGAATCTCCACCAGCCCGGACTTGTGCATGACCCGGTAACGCGTTTCGCTTTCCTTGTAGAAATGGAAACTGTCGAGTTTCTTTTCTTTCATTGTCAACTGGTTACCGACACTGCCCGTAACCTTGAAGGCTTCACCTGTGTTCAGGGATAAAACGCTATTGCCTGGCGCGTACTGCGTCAGTTTCAGGTCCCAGCCCTGACCGAATCCGCTGTCCACGGTATTGAGCGGGTTGTAAATCAGCATCAACGGTACGCCGGGACCACGCAGATCATTGGTTTTGACGTCAGGCAAATTGATGGAGATTGTGTATTGCCCGGTGCGTGGGTCTACACCGTTTTGCAGGAAGCTCATGAAATTGAAAGCATTGGAGTGCACGGAAGTTGAAGTAGTCATTTTGTTTCAATCCTTGTTAAAAAATCAAAGCAACAAACTAACAAATGCCATGTTTTAGTCGAATACCAAACACTCAGAATTTTCCATTGCAATTGATATCAATGATCTTCAATAGGCGGAGTAAACAGTGTGTGAACCACTCTATTTCGATGCCCTAGAACACTGGGAGGTAGAAAATTAAATTGTCGCAAATGTCGATTACCCCGACTATCGATCAATTCAACAGCCACCGACCTCGACAGTTTGTCCCTCGCCCTTTCTCCTGACCGAACATAATTGACACGATTATGGCGATGTAAACTGATGACCAGCATCCCCGTTGCAAAGTGTTTCATATCCACATCTTTATCGAGCAACTCTTCACTCAAGACTATATTCTTGATGGATTGGTCGAGCTGAATTTTTTTAACCATAGGCGTCGCAAGGGAGTCCTGAAAAATATACCCCGTCCAACTGAACATCGTTTCCGCCAGTTGTTCGCTTTCCCAGCGGATGGTAGATGTAGAAGGTGACATGTATATGCCGGGATCTCCGGTATCCAGAAATTCCAGCGTATCGAACGTGACTCCCGGGAGAGCAGCTGATCCTGTGTATTGCAACTTCCAATAGTCGAGCGTAATTAAGTGGAAGTCGAAATCATCATCATTTTCAGGACCTACTGGTGGCGCCCCCGATCCGCCTTCGACCCGCTCTCGCGTGAAGCTATAGTCTTCATTGGTGAATACGGGAATCGCCAGCGGGGTTACTTCGATCTTGTTATTCTTTTCAGGCCTGTCGGCGGATCTCCACCATTTATTATCGCCGCTATCCTGTTGAAACGCCGCATGGAAAACAGTTGTGGAGTTCGCTCGCTCCCGGGAATGGATATACAGTTCCTTCTTGCTGATGGCGTCGTTGCTTGGCGAGTAGTCTTGCGCTGCCACTCTTGGAAAGGCCAGTTCAAAACGATTGGAGATCAGACGGGCACGCCACAGGCTCCTGTCGTTGTGCGGAATCCCCTCCAGGGCAGCATCCACATATGGCATGTTCGCTTGTGAGGCGTCGTGCACCAACGTCATACTGGCCAACTCTTGCACACTCAATGGGTACCTGTCGTTATCCTCACCCACCGGGGCTGTTTCAACTACGACTTCCACTCGCAGTTGTTGGTAACCATTGCCAAACAGTGAACCAAGTCGCCCATCGTCAAGCCCGCCGGGGACCTTGATAGTGAATTGCGTAAGATTCTTCCAGGTTGGTTCCGCAGCCATTTCAGATTGGCCGATGATGCTATGGCCGCTGGAGAGAATCACGCCATTGCGCACGATTTCGCACTGCACGACGCTGGTGGAGGTAATGCCTTGTGCCGGGGCAGTAAAGAGCCCGGTCGCATCGACGGTTCCCCCGCCGCCGATGACTTTCCAGCGTCTGGGAACGCCCGGGAGCAACGAAACATCGTCCTTGAGTTGGACTGTGGAAGACGCCGTGAGGGACGGTACGTACGCAGGGGCAATACGCAGCATCTGTTGTGAGTTCACCAGCACCAGTGATGCTTCGTGTTTATCGCCACCCGACGCTTGAACCCGTTGAACTACCAGACCTTTGATTCTGGCCCGTGCGTCGGGGGTGAACAGGGCTTGACGAGCGTTTTGAGTCAGAACGCCATATTCAGGCGCCAACAATGACCAGTTCAACGCCACATCGTTTGTTGTCGACGCTGTCAACACAATCGGATCTGTTTGCAGGCGTGCTGCGTACACTGCAACCCGTGGAGCTACGGTCATCTCGTCGAAGGCGACCAATAGCAGCGCTGAAGCGGTGTAGGTAGTGCCCTCCCTGACGTATTCAGCGGTTACCACCACATGAAGCGAGTCATGTCCGATCCTGGCTTTGGAAGCAGCAGTGTAGAGCCCGTTCGTAATCGTGCCATGCCCTTCTGGAGTATGGCTTTGCAGGCTGATTGCACTCCATTTTGCGGCCTGGATTTCCTGCCCTTTCCAGTCGAGGAGCTTGAAGCGTTGGGTCTCACCTGCCTTGATGGTTTTGAAAGCGGGTTCCAGTGAGATACGGGTCTGTTTCGCACTGATGTTCCCGAACACCGCCAGGTCACGAGGCGTTTCCCGGTTGCGCTCCTCGAAAATATTCTCACCGGGAAACAGCAAGCTATTGAGGACATCCAGCTGGCTGTCGTTGATATGAGGAATCATTGCTTCAGAAAGAACCAGGGACGCCGAATACCGATCGCTGCCATCCGGCTCCCGATCATCGGGGATCAAGTACGGAAAGGTAGAATCCGGCGGATAGCGCCCATCGGTCTCGTTGCCGCGCAATCGAATGAGAACCACCACGCCACCATCACCATAATTCAATGCACCCTTGATCTTCGCTCCCGGAGCTGCCTGCGTGGCGATTCGAAACGAACGTGGGGTCAAGTGGTTGTAGCCTTTCAAATCAAGTATCCCCAACTGGAAGACACCTCGATGAGCAGGCAACGTCGCAAAGTGCTGTTTGAAAAAGTCGGCGAACAACTTATTTATCGTTTCATCGTCGCCGGCGAGGTTACAGCGAAAGTTGACACCATCGGCCAAGTCGAGTTTCACTTTTCCGCGCTTGTCGATTTCACCGACCACCAGCGACAAATCAATATCCATTTCCAGTTTAAAGCCTTGTTGCTCGGTAATATTGAACGAGGAAAGCAGCGTTGTCGTAGCACCAGGAGGTTGGCGCGAGGCGTTATATCGGCCGCCAATGATGTTCATCGTCAACACAGCTGTAGAGTTGTTCAGTGATGCGGTATTGAATGACAGCAATGGCTGACCCAATGCAATAGCCTGCAAATCAACATACTCGTGGCGCTCTTCATTGAGGGAGACACTTCCGGCGAAAGCAGGAATAAACCCGTAACCGTTGAAGCGCTCAATATATTGTTGCTCCAACAAACGATTGAGTCGGCTGCGGCTGAATACCGAAACGGCGCCCCAGCCTTGCGTTACCGAGCCTTCTTTCATTCGAGCAAGCAAACTTACCAGTGAATTACCAGACATGATATTGCCCTCTGCCATTGTTTAAAAACAAAGCAAAAAACTATGTTTCACTTCGATCAGGTCGAAACTTTATTCAACCAGTTCGCAAACCCCATGGGAAAATCAGCCAGTGGCAGCGGTAAAACAATATGGCCTTGGAAAGTGCCAAGTGGTTCCACCTCTACCGACGCCATAATAAGAACAAAGCGCTCTTTGGCGTTGACGTCGTCACTGTAGAGACCCGACTCATCAAGCGAACCGGGTCCCCCTAGCGGCAACGACCACTGAGCATTTTCCATGACATGACCGTTCACAAACGCCTTTAACTGAACCTGACCTTCTGGCAGACCGGAATCTTCCACAGGCCTGATGGTGATACCCGGTTCGTGCTGTAGCACCAGCACATAGGCGGACCGAACCAGCGAACCCTGACTGTCTGTCACTTCAATTTCGTCGAGCACATAGGTTTTGTTCGCAACCTTGGGGCCGGCGATGTAGGTTCGATCGCCATCCGGCTTGGTGCTTATGACCAATTGACCGCTTTCACCCGGTACAGGATTCTTGATTGACCAGTTCAAAGGGCTTCCGTCCATCTGACCTGCGGACAGCTCGACCTGCTCGCCGTAACGGCACCACTGAAACTGCGGATTGATGGTGATCGGGTTCGCCAGGACAGTGATCAATGTGACGCTTTGCTCACCACTTTGCGGATCACTGGCAATGGCGAGCACACGACTGAATGGTCCAGTCATCTCATGGAAGGGCGGCGCTCGGTACAAACCGGTCTGTTCGTCGATTCTACCCGGCTCCCCGTCGTTACCGGGAAGGCTTTCCAAGGTCCAACGTAGCCCTTCGCGCTCTGGGATCGTGGTCAGCTGCAAGGGCTTCCCGGCAATCACTTTCGGTTGTTGTTCGACGATGGAGAATGACGACCCGGCCGCGTTGATCTGACCAAACATCGCCAGATCGAATGGCAAGGCAACATGGGATGCGTGCAAGGTACTTCCACCTACAACGTCGATGTTTTCAACGAAGGTTTCGGATCCGTTTGTGGCCAGTGTATTCGAGAAGCGCTCAAGCAGCGCCCGCTTCAACGTATTGGCGACGAAGTCTTTAATCTGTTCCAGCAGATCAGGAGCGAGTGCCGGCAACCCGGAAACAACGCTCACCTCCTGCGCATGGGTATAAGGCGTCGACAACTCACCTTCCATTGCCGAGCCGCCTGAATCATCGGCCCATAAACGGAATTCATACAGCAGGTTGGCATTGAAGGTGGCCGTATGGGACTGCCAAGTCGTGCCACCTACGCGACGATATCGAAATGGCAGTGTGAAAGTACTTTGCCAGCGTTGAACCACCTGATCTGAGCGAACTCGACAGTCAGCGGCAGCGCACCCTGCGAGGCGGGAAGGTCAAAAGCACTGGAGTCGAATTCATATTCAAGACTCTGGTAGTTCCCTGGCTGCACTTCCAGATCGCCGCGTTTGGCAACCATTTTCGCCAGTACACCGTTCTCGTCGACGACGTAGTCAAACTCCGAAGAATCGAGCAATTGCAGTACCGCATGCCCGAACGCTGCGCGGTGGATCAGCGCCCGGGACGACAATACGGTTTTCGAATAACTGTTCCGCTCGTCATCATCGGGAATCAAATACCTGAAGCCGGAGTTATCTCCCGGAAAGCTTCCTGCCGCGCCATCAACCATGCTCGCGAATAGCACCAGTGCTCCGTCCTCGTTTACCGCTGACGATGTCAGCGCGGATTTATCGCGCTGTTGAGTACGAGCATCAATACTGTGGGCCAACATCAATGGATTGCCTTCATGGGGAAAAGAACCCAAGGCATAAACTCGCTGATCGTCTTTAAGCCCTTCAAACCAGGCCTTGAACAGCGCTCCGGCTTCACGCTGTTCGGCGGGGGTGCCGAACATGGTCAGCATGGCGTTCTCACTGTTCGCCAGGTCCATATCCACACTGAGAGCATTGGCCAACACCGGGAGGTCTAGAGTCAGCTGCGATCCGTTCTGCGGATCGAGAACCGAGAGAGTTTTGATTTTTCTCTGCCCTTGAGCGATCTCTACCAGCATCTGCGTTCCCCCGAAAACTGCCAGACTCAAGCTGGTTCTGTTGGTCTGTAAGGATGCGCGATCAAAGGTCAGCATGGGTGCGGCTAGCCGGAAACCGGACAGATACAGGGACATGTCGGTCTCGGGATTGTCTATTGAGCCTGTAATGACGCCCAAGTCGCGCCCCTGACTCAAGCGAACGATATGATCTTGCTGCAAGCCAAGATTAATCTTGCGCCCATCCAGGGCAGCAATGAGGTCCCAACCGAGCATGCGTGAGGTGTCTTTCATCCATGCCAACAAACTTTCCAATGAATTACCGGCCATGATTGCGGCTCCAGGTGACAGGTCAATGGGTGTTTGATTTTGTGGGTTCATTGCATTGCCAACTCGAAGTACGCCGGAAACTCGACCAGCGGAAGGGGCAAGATCACATGGCCTTCAAACGTGCCGACAGGGAAGACTTCAAATGCAGCGAAAACCAGCGCGAAGCGAGAACTGGTTGTCTGTGACCGATACAGGCCGTTTTGATCGACCGCCCCCTGTCCGCTCAAGGGCATGCTCCACTCAGCGGCCACGATGTTCCCGTTGATGACGGCCTCGAGTTGAACCTCGCCTTTAGCGATGTCGGTACTGACAATCTTCACTGATATTCCAGGCTTCTTTTGGAACACCAGAACATAGGAAGACCGGGTTTGATTCGTCCGCATGTTTTTGGCCTCTATCTCCTCCAATAGATAGGTCTTTTTGTCGTCCGCCTCACCAGCGTGATAGGTTTGATCACCGCCGGCTTCGGTGCTCGGTTTCAGCTCGCCGCTGTTGCCCGGCACGGGATTTTTGATCGACCAGCGAATTTCACCCTCACCCAGCTGACCGGTCTTTAACTCGACTGCTTTGCCGGCATCACATTTCTGAATCAAGGGGTGGATGGAAAAATCGTTGGCTACAATGGTCACCAGGGCCGAGCTGGAGTAACCCGTGCCCGGCGCCGTTGCGGTAACCCGAACCCGTGTGAAACCGCCCTGGACTGACGCGGGTGCCAGATACCTTCCACTGTCGGCATTGATCGTGCCTGGATCGCCAGGACCCTCTAACAGGTTTTCAACTTTCCACTTCACGCCTGATACAACGGGGGTAGTCGTAAACGGCACGTCTTGGCCTTGTTTTACCAACGGCCGCATCGGGTTGACCAGGAAGGACGTTTGTTGTGGGTTGATGCGGCCGAAGAAGCCGATGTCGTGAGGTGCGTGAATTTCGCTGCCTTGTATTGCCGACCCGAAGTTCAGTTTGACTATTTCGCTGATCGTTTCTGCTATCGATGCTTCCGAGTTAAATCGCTCCATGAAATCGATTTGGAGCTTTGCCATAATCACCAAAGTACCAAGAACATGGGCGGTCATAGGAACGAGAATGAGTAATGCAATAAGCAGCCAAAACGCATTTTTTTCCTCGTCATCCGAAGCTGGCAAATCAATAAATTTAATAGCCGGAACAAAATCCCCTCTTGTCCGTTTCAACAACAAAACGCCCTGTTCCTCAACAAGCTCATACTCCAGCAGCATATCCATATCTATTTGAACCCTGAAAATACCAGGCTCTTGGTTCGACGTAGTAAACGTGCACTCTGTAATTACCGTTGGTTTCCACGAGATCGATACTTTTTCCTGCGCAAAATCAACAATTAGCGGCGCTGCAGAACTGGCCGAAAACTCAAACTCTTTAGACTTCAAGCCTATATTAACTACCGTTCCATCAGGCAACTGGGCTGGCCGGGTATAGTCGGCATCAGGAAAAGTTACCGAGCCAGACATGAACATCGCCTTCAACAGATTTCCACCTTGATCGTACTGATATTCGATATTGTTACTTTGGAGAATGCGAGTCATTTCCTGGAGGATTGCGGAACCGGCCACCATTCGTTTATTTAGTAATACAGTGGCCGAATAATCCGCGCCCGCATCATCGGGAATCAAATACTTGTAACTGGAATTCGGAGTGTATCCTTCTTCCTTTCCCTCAAACCGGACTAGAGCTAAAACCGCGCCATCACCAAAATTTAAAGACTGAGGATCACGGGCTGCTGCACCGCTTGCCTGAGTTCGCAAAATAAAAGACTGCGGACGCATAAGCGCATTGCTTCCGCGCTCAATCTTGCCCAACTCCCAAATGCGTTTCGCGGGCTCCATCTTATCGAACAAATCTTTAAAAAAGTCACCACCCACGACTTGCTCTCTAGAATCTGAGGCAAACGTTAGTCGAAAGTTACTACTTTCCCTTAGATCCAGTATGACTTGCCCACCGTCGTCCACATTGCCCGGTACTCGATTCAACTCTAAATCCAGGTGCAGCTTGGGACCCTGGAGAGGATCAATCCAGTTCAACATCTTGACTTTCCACCCCTCGTCCCAGTCAAGAGTGGATTGAAACCCACTTATGACCGACATTGTCAACATCGCCTTGGAGTCATTCAGGTTCGCATTCTCAAACGAAAGAACAGGCGCATCCATTACAAAATCCTGAACCATTTCGCTGCGCATATTCGCCGAGGTTTCAATTTTAGCGGTAATGGGTGGAAAGTAACTATTTGCGCCAAAACGCCTAATATATTCCTGAAGAATAATCAGGTTGGTCTTATTTCGTTCGAGAGCGACCACAAGCCCCCATTTCTCCATGCGAGATTCAGTTCTCATCCACGCCAAAAGACTTGCCAACGAATTACCTGACATGACATTCACCTCAGCAGTATTTTATTTACTAACAGTCGAGCGCTACGCAATCAACTGCGGACTTATTTGCGGTAACGTCTTGTAGCTGTGACCGTCATCAAAACTGATTGCAACAGTCACATAAAACTGTTCATTGATCTTCAACTTCGCCAAGTAGGCCCGTGGCAGAGAGATGATCAGCTCGCCAACTTGATACTCCTCTTCTGTGACCAGTTCGGCGTCTCCCGCGCGCAGATCAATACTTTCCTGGCCGCCTGCCTGTAGAACACCATTCGCAATGACCCTGACTCGCTGGCCTTCGTCCATGTACATCCAAGACCTCAACTCCAACGTCACTACATCGGTGACCTTCGCCAGGGAGACGCTAGTATTACTGGCGCCATCAGGTTCGGTGATCTGGATAATCGGCCAACCTTGGGAGATGTCTTTGATTCCCAAATTGAAGCGCTTGGAAGGATAAGCGGGCTCCCCTGAGGGCGTGACCTGATAAAACACGTAAACACGTTTGCCGAGATTCGCCGGTACGACATGTTTGGGTATCTGGAAACGCCGCGGATTCCCGACCGTAGGATCGGCGGTATATTTGCCCGTACTGCCGAAACCGTCGAAGATCATCTGGCGCTTGTCATTGTCACCAATGACCGCCTCCTCCGGGATGTCAATGTAGAACCCTCGAGTCAGGGTTGAGCCCAGTAAATATCCTTTGAACTCTTCATCTTCACCCTCACGGATCACCCCTTCGATTATTGGATGGGGAAGATACAGAGGTTCGCGCAACGTGAATAACAGCGGGGCCGAAGTACCCGCACTGCCAACCCGGGCATACTGATACATCACACTAACCTGGCTGCCGTTGTTGGCAGACAACCACTCGTAGTTCAGCGTGATGTATAACTTTCCACTATCGATCGTCGACTGATCGACCCGCACCGTAATGATCAACGGAGTATCGCCGCCCACGGCATACAGCATCACGTCATCTCCAGCCTGGATACCGGGATACAGTGGAATGACCATAGGCACACCTTGGGGAAATGCCTCAGGGTCGAGCATGTCGCTGTCATAGTCCTTGATTGCAGGAGGGGGCAGCAACGGACCCAACGACTCCGACGTTTCAAGCACGTCAAGTTGCTGCTTTTCCGATTGAGTGGTTACCGTCGCGGGGTCGTAGTTGACGCTATAACTCAATTTCACGTACCCACCTTCGAGGTTGTCCAGCTCGTTGCCAGACACGGTCCATCGCAGGGGTTGGCCAATATCAGCCTCGGTCAGTGTTTTTGGGCGTATGTAGGGATCATCTTCCCAATCGTCATCCCAGAATCTTTCAACTTTCAGCGGTACCTTGTCGCCCACAGACATCGCAAGATAGGGCGGTGCCACGACAGTCTTGTCACCGACCAATTCCAAGTCGATCTGCAGATCATGCGAATCCTTTAACTGGGCAACCGGCAGCAGAACAGTCGTGTCAGCCGTACCTGAAGTGCAAAGTTTCGTCGCCGGTTGATTGATTCCCATCGTTTGACTCCTTACTTGATTGGCTCGATGTCTGCGTTTGTGCCGCATCGTCGGTCAAGTTGTCCGTCATGGATGGCTAGTTTTTACGCCAGGTTTGGCGTCCTGCCTACTATCAGAAGTGATAGGTTACCCAGCGTTGGCCGGCTGTTATTGTTTTTGCCGAACGCATGTTCTGAATCATGGGATGCAGATAAATACCATGCTGGTTGGCCTGTTTTTCATTGGCGCCGACTGCAGTTCAGGGGCAGTAAACGCTCGCATCTTCAAGGCATGTATTCCGATTCGCTTTTTTTCTCGCAGAAAAGAGGTGCATGTCCATGTCTGCCACCAGCTCCCTGTCCTCAAACGCGCTTAACTTCATGAGTGCCATGAAAAATGGCGTTGACGAACGCACCGGCCTGTACACGGTGTCGATCAATTTTCCCGAGATTCCATCCAATGATTTGCGTGGTCCGGGTTTTGCCCTGGCCATGGCGTACAGCCCGCTCAATCCTCTGGACAGTGGCTATGGCTTTGGTTGGAACCTGCAACTGTCGCAATACACTCCGAGCAACGGAATCCTGTCTCTGAGTACCGGTGAAACCTTCAAGGTCACGGGCACCGGAGGTATCAATGACCGACTGGTGATGAAGGAACAGAAGCTCGATACCTTCCATTTCTATCAGGATGGCGCAACTCGCTACCGTGTCGTGCACAAATCCGGCCTGGTGGAAATTCTCGAAGTGCGTGGCAGTCAGCAGAATCCGATGGCCCTGCCCGTCGAGATTTATTCTCCGACGGGGCACCGGATCACCCTCGGCTACAAGGCGTTCAACAGCGCTTATCAGATTCTTGACTGGATCAAGGATGATTTGGATCAGACCTTGCTGACCATCAACCGTGAGAGCGGATTCATCGAGTTACTGATACGTCCTCATGATGGCCCGGAGGGTGGACCGCTGGCCCGGTACGTCATGATGCTGGAGTCCTCCAGCATGTACGTCTCCCGGATCAACCTGCCGACCGAGGACCTTGCTTCCTGGCGCTTCGAGTACCGCCTCATCCGCGAGCAGCTGTGCATTACGGCGGTGGAAACTCCCGGCGGCTCACGTGAGGAGATTACCTATGGTGACCTGGGTCACTACTTCCCTGCGGGCAGCGGCCACGAGCCATTGCCCAGAGTGACCCGGCACCTGACAAAACCGGGTTTCAACCAGCCGCCAATCGATATTCGCTACACCTACAAAAGCGATGAGCCTAATGCCCCGGATAGAAACTTCCTGGGATTTGGCACCAACATATCCTGGTCCGACGATGGCCTGGACAACCTCTACAAATGGCTGAGTGACTATGAGTATGTGTGTGTTGAAACACTTTGGGTCACGGATGAGCCCACACAAGAGGTGCCGTCCCCGGTTGCACGAGCTGTCCGCAAGATCGAGCGGAAATACAACAGGTTCCACCTGCTGACCCATGCAATCACCACCCAAAATAAAAACATCGAGACGGTCGAAAATACGTATTACCTGACGCCCAATCTTCCTTACGAACAACAGCAGAAATACTGCCAGCTTCCCAAGGAAATCAGAACCATCTGGTCAGTGTCGGGTACGAACCGCCGGCGCACTGAAACAGAAGGCAAAACCTACGACTCCTTCGGCAATCTGCTGGTGCATACCCAGACAACCGGGGTTGTCGAAACCAGCACCTGGTATCCCGCGACGCAAAGCGATGGATGTCCTGCGGATCCCGAGGGTTTTGTGCGCCATTTGAAAGAACGTACCGTCACCCCGGCCACATCGCCAAACGGCAACGCACCGACACTACGCCTCCGCCATCGCTACAAAGCCCTGCCCGCACTGCATGGCAGTTCACGGGCGAACTGGATCACGCTGGAGAGCCAGACACAGGTGCATGTCGAGAAGGTGCTGAAGGATGGGAAGGAAGAGGATATCGAAACCGTAATGGAGCGTACCGACTATGAATACGCAGACCGATACGAAGACCCCTTCCTGCATGGCCGCGTCATACGCCAGTATCAAACCCTGAACAACAAAACCACTTTCATGAACTTCGACTACGAAAAGGTCGAAAGTCCCGACTTCGGCGTACCCGTGCATCAAACGACGGAAAGGTTAACCACCTCGTTCGATGACGTCAGCCGAGCCATTATCCGGCAACACTCGCTGATCACCTCACAAGAACTGGCAAGTATTATCGACGGCGTGAAATCCCTCGTTTTTTACGATGCCCTGAATCGACGAACCCATGAACGGGTGGACTCCGAAGACTACCCGGCTGGCCGCCAGTATGAATACATCCTCAGCACCAGGCCCGGGCAACAGGCTGAGCATCTGAGCATCAACGCCAAGGGAGTCAGGACACGCAGCGTTTTCGACGGAATGGCCCGGCTGATTTTCCAGGAGCGCGACCATGTCGCCAGTGACAATCCGACCCGTAGTGAACAAACCTATGCTGCCATGTACGACGGTTGGGGCAATCTGATCGAAAAGGTTGAGTTCGACTGGTATGAAGGTAAAAGCCTCGAGTTCAAAACCCGGTTCTTTTATGACGACTGGGCTCAACGATGCCGTGTAGTCGGTCCCGACAACGTCGAAACTCATACGATTGTCGATCCGATCGGCACGGATGACTGGCGAGGTCCTATCCACCGATCCTGGACTCAAAGCGCCGGGCCTTCCCCCGTCAAAAGCGGCATGAGCGAGACCTGGCTCACCCTGTTTAATAAACCTGAGCGGGTGCGCAACCTGAAAGCAACGGGCGAAGAATACGCCACGGAAAGTTATCTGTACGACGGCCTTGGCCGTACTACCGAACACAGCGACGCCTCGAAATATGTCACCCGATTTGTTTACGACAGCTGGTCGCGCCTGATCAGCAGCACCCTGGCCGATGAGAGCGTCGTCACACGCACCTACGCCGACCATAGCAACCTGGAACTGTCTGTCGGATTGACCGTGAACAGTGACGGAGTGACCGATATCAATGTAGGTGAGCGAGAGTTCGATGGCCTGGGCCGTGTGACCCGGTTGACCACGGGTACACGCACCGAACGCTTCGCGTACGAGGACGATAAGTTGCAAGTCAAAACCCGGACCACTCCGGCCAACGACCCTATCGAATATGAGTACAACCTGATACTCACCGGCCGGCCGGTCAGCAGTCGGGCACCGGACGAAAACGTCGCCTTTTCGTTCGACCCGATCAGCGGACGTCTGACCCAGGCGATTAATGAACAAGGCACACGCGAGTATGACTTCAACGTTGCCAACCAACTTGTCAGCGAGCGTTGGATCGATCAGCAACAGAAGTCTTGGGAAACCCTCTACTTCAGTTCCATGCGCGGCCGACAATGGAAGCGTACCGATGTGAAGCAGGAAGGTGGCGAAGGACTGGACACCGTTTATGACTACGATGAATGTGGGCGGGTCATCAGCATTGATCAAAGTCAACTCCAGGTCAGGTTCGAATACAACAACCTGAGCCAGCTCAGTTGCACGACCACTAAAGATATCGCCGCCAACACCACGCTGGTGAAAAAACTGGAATATGACGATCAGGGACGTGAGATTCTGCGGACGTTAATCCTGGACCAGCACCCTGCACGTACCCAGGCGCAGATCTGGCAAGTCGATGGGTTACTCGAATGCAGACATTTGCAGCGAGACGGCGCAACCCTGCTCAAGGAAACATTCGCCTATGACGCCCGTGGCCGCCTGACCAGCCATAGCTGCGAAGGCAGCACTTTGCCCAGGGACAGCGAAGGCCGAGAGATGATGAAGCAGACGTTCAGATTCGATGCACTGGACAACATCACCCTCGTAGTGACGACATTTCCTGTCGGTAAACCCGAACGAGCGGTATTCAAATACTCCAGACTTGATCCTTGCCAGCTAACCAGTATTCAATACTCACCGGAAAGGCCGACCGGTAATCCAACGTTCGCGTACAACGCCAATGGTTGCCAACTCAACGATGAGCGCGGCAACAGCCTGACCTATGACAGTCAGAATCGCCTGTTGCGCGTGGAAAATGCCGCCGGCCAGGTCACCAGTAAATATTGGTATGACGGTCACGATCATCTGGTCAATGCACAACAAGACAATCAAAGCGAAACCTTGCGTTTTTACCAGAACGAACAATTGACCAACGTCGTCCAGGACGACCGCAAGACCCAGCTCCTCTATCACGATGCCCAGCCTCTGGGCCAACAACAGGCCGACGACACTTCGCAGACATTGCTGTTGCTGACCGACGCCAACCACAGCGTACTCGGCGAAAGCCAGCAAAAGGAGCTGCGCACCGCTGTCTATAGCGCTTATGGCGACCGTCACAGCGAAAAACCGTTATCGAGCTTGAGGGCATTCAATGGCGAGGTGCTCGAGGACACCGGCTGGTATCTGCTGGGTCGTGGTTATCGGGCTTACAACCCGGGCTTGATGCGTTTTCACAGCCCGGATTCGTTCAGCCCGTTCGGCAGTGGCGGTCTTAACCCCTACACTTATTGCCTGGGCAATCCGATTGCCCTGCGCGACCCTACCGGGCATTCGTCGAGCGGCAGGCTGAAACGCCCGGATGAGGGCGCGGTAGCGGGACTGCCGGAGGGCAATGGCAGTAACTGGATGACCTGGGTCGGCATCGCTATTGGAGCCGTGTTTCTGGGTCCTGGCGTGGTTGTCGTAGCTGGCGCCTCGGGTTTTGCGTTAATCCTGGGGATTATCGCTTTGGTACTGGCCGTGGCTGCACTCATCTTGAATGTGCATTCAGCCATAACCGGAAATAAGGATACTGCCCAGGCAGGATTCATTACTGGCCTGGGAAGTGCTGGTTTGCAAATTGGCAACGCGGCTTATCAGAGCGTGACTAAAGTAACTGCCGCGGTCGTAGCACAAACTGCAGACGATACCGTTGGGGCGGCGGCAGGTAGTGTCGCGGGAGTAGCAGATGATTTTGCCGACGATGCATTAAATCTCTGGGATGAATTGCCATTCAGAGAGGAAGGCTCCTTATCCGCCTCTGCTACGCCTGCCAGTACGCCTTACAGTACGCCTACCGGTACGCTTTCTGGTGCGCCTGTCGCTCCCAAAGCTCCGCCTCCAGTACCCCCGCGGCCCACAAACCCTTTATTTTCAGTATCTCCCTCTGCTTCTCTTAGTGCTGGGTCTACTCAAGGTACAAGGTCGAGATCGGTGTGGGGAACAATCACTAAAACGTTTGGCAGGTTCTTCGGCCGTTCAAGAGCTCAACGCAGTGAAAAACCAGTTAACCCATTCGAATCGCTAGAGGTGAAGGACTTCAACCATGCAAAAGAGGGAACTAAACCTATCAAGTCAGCGATTAAGGAAATCAGACCAGATCATCCCTGGTGGGATTTTCGTAACAACTAGCCACATCTACCTAAGAGCATCAAGAAAACCAACTCTCCAGCCCCACAGACTTGACACCCTCCCCTAGCTCAAAAAAGCGGGTTTGCCCTCCCGGCAAACCCGCTTTCAAACACAAACCCTTCAAGCAATCAACGTCGGCGTCAACGACGGGAATTTCTGCCAGCTCAGTTTACCGTCGAAGCTCACCTGGAAAGTCACTTCCAGGCGTTCACCGATTTTGAACCGCTGCAAATTCGCCCGTGAAATCCGCCCCATGGTTATCTCGTCTGCCACCGCAGGCACCGGTGCCTCCGTCAGCACCGGGACCGTGACCTTTTGATTACTACTATCTACACCCATCACCGTGATAGTAACGAACTGCTCCAGCGCGACAAACGCCCAACGTCTGATCCAGAAGTTGGCGTGTCCGTCGGGCAAATCTGACAGACTCAAGTAGTTACCCGAGACTTCCCTGCACTGAACAGTCGGCGGACCACTCAGCGTACTGACGCGCAACGTAAAAGTCTGTGACTTGTGCGGGTCGACGATCCCCGCCTCGATAACCTCATAATTCACCGGCAGTGTTTTGCCCAGATGCCAGGCCACTTTATTGCTGGGGATACGGTACTCCCACGTGCCCGGAGTGATCGGCGTCTCGGTTCGATGCGCGCCCCCACTGCCCTGCTCGGCCCATTGCAAAAACACCCGTTCCCCATCATGGATGTCTGCCTGGGGTGGGACGGTCACCGTTGCGCCATTGATGGCGTCGCTGGGGTTGAGAACGCCAGTGGAAGTCCCCGAAACGTCCTTGATCTTCGTGGGCGGCAACGAACGCGGAATCGGCGTTGCAGCAACATCCAGTTCAACCCAATCGGAACGCGCACTCGGATTACCCGCTCGGTCATGCACCTGGTACCACACATAGCGCTTGCCATCCTTACGGTCTCGAATCAATTGACCGGCAATCGTGATGACCACCGGTGCCGAATAGTTTTTGTCATCCAGTTCAATGACCCCGCCCAGTTCCAGGTTGCCGGAGGTTGCGCCCCAGTACCAGGTAATGCGGTCCCAAGGCCGGGGAGACGTATAAACAGGCAGCGTGGCCTTCACCTGATCACTGTTCTGGTCGAGGTAGCGGGCGGTGAGTTTGTTGGGGGGAAGGATTTCGGCGGGGAACGCCAATCGACTGGAAGTGTTGAGCAGTGGCCCTACTTTGTCGATGGTAACCGTGTAGGGAAAGGACCGGGCCTTTACGCCGAGAAAGTTGGTCATGATGAAGCTGATCTGATGCTCACCCTGAGGAAACCTGTCGGCGCTGATCTCGATGTAGTAATCCTCGGGCCTCATCGGTACGGGCCATGTTCGAGTGCCAATGATGTTGAGTTCGTTATCATCCAGGAACACTTCAACCGTCTCGCTCCCCGACGGCGGATCCACTTCATACCAAGGCTTGAATTCGACCCGCAACGGATTGGCCCAGACATCGCTGTGCAACAGGTTGGTTTCCCCTCCCGGTTTATTGGGCAGCGGTGCGGGCTGCGTCCACGGCGCCGTCATTGAAGGGTCGAGTTGGTCGATGGATCTGGATGCTGACATTTCATGTTCTCCTTGCCGAAAATCGGACGCGCCGAAACAAGGAGCCCGGGCATCCGCGAATCCTGATGAACTGAACATTCAACGACGTGGCAGGACCGGCACCGGGTTCGCACCCGCTGCCGTTCGCTTCATAGGTCAGTGCGCCTACCAGAGATAACGCAGGCCCACGTTGGCTCCCCACGGTTGTTTGATTTTGTTGCCATGGCTGTAATCGAAGTCGGCATGAAACGACACCTTCTGGCTCAATGACATGGCCAGGCCAGCCCCCAACTCCCCACGGGAACCCGAGAGGTCGTTGTTGAAGGTGTTGTTGTTGACCTTCACTTCATTGTTGTTGGCGAACTCGTGCACAAATGCGGCGCGAATGTAAGGCTGCACGGTCTTGTCTTCCCACTGGAAATTACGCCCGGCGGTTGCCCCGGCCTCGGCCAGCAACGAATGGGTACGGTCGCCTTCAGCGGACAGGCCGTTATCCAGGTCGTAGTCTTTGCCCTGAATGATCACGCCCGACAGTTGAGTGAAGGGTTCAACGAAATAGTCGTCAGCCAGTTTGATGTGACGGCCGAACTCCAGTGACGCACCGACGCCATGGCTGTCGTAGTTGCCCTTGGTTTTTTTGCCGTCGCTCAGGTGCACATCGGACTCATTTTCGAACCGGTTGAACTTGAGCACGCCATCGAAGTAGTAACCGCTCGGCTCATCCAGCCAAGTGGTGTAGGCACCCAGGTAGTAGCTGTCGATGGTGCCGCTGGTGCCACGGCTCAAGTCCAGGTCGGATTTGCTGTAACCACCCAGCACACCCACCAACCACTGCCCGTCTCCGATCGGCAACGGCGCATCGGCACCGAACGACAGGCCCTGCTGGACTTGCTGGTACGCAACACCCGAGCTCGCATCGACGTCGAACTTGTTGCCGTAAGCGCGAATCCAGCCACCGGCCTTGCCGTGATCCATGCGCACTTCGCCCATGCGACTGCGCAAGGTGCTGAGTTCGCCATACCACGCAGTCGGCGCGGCATTGAACAGCGCGATCACCGATTGGGTGCCCGGGCCGATGGTGCGCGTCAGGGTATTGAGGTACCAGTCGGTGCTGCTCAGTTTGACCAGATCATAGGAGAACGCTCCCAGATCCACGCCGCCGCCGGCCAGGGTGAACGTGGCATCACCGCCGCCGATATGCACCACCGGAATCGCGCCGACGCCCACAGGCTCGGTGCCGCTGGAATCAATCGCCACGGTATGGTTGCCGGAGGCGTTACCGGTCACGGTCAGGGTATCAACCTGGCCGGTCTGGAAGTCGGTGTGCATGAAGAACGTGCCGCCAGAACCCGACAGCGTTCCCACGTTCAGTTTGAAAAATTCACCCGGGTTACCGAACTGGATGGCACCGCCGTTCATGTCCAGGTTTTGCACCGAACCGTCGCCGACCATCACCCAACGCGCGTCGCTGTTAACGCCCAGGTTTTGCACATTCTGCAAACGACCGGTCAGAGAGGCGGAATTCTCCAGCAGGACATTGGCGGTGCTGGTCCCGTCCGCGACGATATCGCCGACGAGCGTGCTGCTGCCGACTCGCAAATTGCCTTCAGCGCCGCCGCGCACATCCATCAGGATGCCATTGCTGGCTGACAGCGTTGAACCGTCGAGGACCGAGATATTGGCTAGGCTGTCGACGACAATGGCCGAGCCGTTCAAACCCTTCACATGGCTGTTGTTCAGTTCGAGCGTGCCCGCACTGCTGACAAGTGGGTCAGCCCTCATCTCGATGCCATTCCGATTACCGGTGAAGGTGCTGTCGGTAGCGCTGACCGACCCGCCAAATACACGCATGCCGGAGGCGATGGCACCCGTCCCGGTGATGATGGAGCGAGTCAGCGTCAGCGTGCTCAGACCCGTAATCGAGACGCCTGTCGTTCCTCCGCTGATCCGGCTGTCGCTGACGGTTGCGATAGAACCTTGGGTGGCCGCCGCGTTACGTGCAACCGAAAGACCCGTTGTATCGCTGGTAATGACGCTGTTACCGCCAATGTTGGCGGTGCCGGCATTCAACGCCACACCAATGGCGCTCCCGGTTGCCTGTACGGTGGTGCCGGTGAGATTCAAGGTTGAGTTGTTAACGGTGATGTCACGGGTGGTACCGCCATTGGCATTCAGGGTCGATGCACCGTTCAACACGTAGTTGTCGGGTGCGGTGGTGCCGTCAATATTCAGGACCTCACCCGGCACAAGCACCCGTGCGTACGCCATTTCACCGACCAACAAAAGAGGGGTGATGGATAACAGCTTCAGGGCAATGGAAAGCGGATGAAGTTTGAACAATTGAACCTTGGACATATCGGCACCATGGGAGAATGAAGATCGAAAGCGGCGCAGGCTATAGAACGTGATTCAACTGGTATGTAGGACTAATCCGAAAGAAATTACCCCGCCCACTGCAACCTGAGGAGGCGGATGCAAGCATCTATCCGCCTCCTTTTTTACGGTAACGGCCTACTTCAGACTCAAGGGTTGGCTTAGTCTGGAATGTTGCAACTCCCCTCGCCCTGCGACAATCCGACTCTGGTGTTGGTGGGTGTTTCTACAGCAGGTTTACCCGTGATGGTGTATGTCACCTCGCCCTTGCCTATCGGCGTGGCTTTGATCCAGGTGGGCAGGATATGCGTGGCATAGGGTTCGATGAGCCAGACAATGCCACTGGCTGCCTGCTCGGGGGTGATGTTGGTAAACGTGTGTGTTTTTGCTGCCGATGGCACTTCAACCGGCGTGGCAAAGTTGGTAAAGGCCTTCCACCCCACCACAACGGTGTCGCCAGCCTTCAGATGCTCACTCGGCGGGATCAGGTACTCGATGCCGTAGGAAGTTTTACCGGCATTCCAGCGCAACGAGTCGCACGTGACAATGCCGGCGGGATTGGTATGCCGGGGTATTGCTTCCGGCAAAAGCAACACCAGGAAATCGATCTTGACCGCCGTACGGGTCTCCGGCTCTTGCGGGTTTTTGTGATCAGCGTGGGTCAGTTCGTACCAGACAGGCATGGTGGCACTGGCGCCTTCGCCGCGGATCACGTCCCAATCGAGTTCAATTTCGATGGTGTCTCCCGCCGTGTCATCGGCTGTATCGACGACATAAGGCGCGCCGATGGGGGTTCCATTCCACATGACCTGATACGTGTCGCCGTCACTCAAGGGCGCCACGAGTTCAATCTTGGCGAGAATCTCCTCGTCCTCATCATCAGGCTCCAGTTCGTTGTCGACGTCTGACTTGCCAACAATCGTGACAACCTTCAGGTTCGGGTTGCCGGGTTCCGGGTTCGGGTTTTCCGGGCCGGTATTGGAGAGGTTGCATTTGATGCTGACAATGGCGGACTCAAACGGCTCCAAACCGCGGTACACGATGTACTGGACGTCGGTATCCACCGGCCCCGTGGCTGCGCCATATTCTGTCTGGATGTGATCCCAGGGCACGTTGAAGCGGTGTATCGTCGGGTTACTGCCAACGGGCTGTCTGCGCGTAACTTCGCTACCGCCCCATTTGATGGCAATTTGATCGGTGGCTTTACCATTGGTAATTTTGCCAAATCTGACAACGACACCGCCGTCAACGATATCCGAGCGCAGTAATTCACCACCGGTTGCGTCTGTAACCTGGGGCGCTGGCAATGGCACCGGCGTGGGCGTTGGCCCAAGCGCTACGGACATCAGTTCATACAACGAAAGCGGGCTGATGTTGCCGGCCTTGTCGATCAGAACATAGCCACCGCAGCATGCGCCGTCCCCTGCCGCGAGGAACTTGGCCTTGGGAATTTTGACCTTGCCGTTGGGAAGAATGGGCTCAGGGCCAATGAAGTCAATGCCCTCGGGGTCTTCTGGCAACTCACCTTTGAGCCAAGTGAAGGCAGACTTGACGTCGGCCGAATCACCCGTCCAGCCAGGGATCGTAAATTCCAGAAAGTCATCTGTGCCAAACGTTGCATCAACAATGGGTGGCGTGAACGCGTATGTCATCTTGGCTGGTGGTGTCGAGCCATTGGGCGGGGTCTTGTCGATATGAATGGGTACGCGGTCGGAGTGATCGGACACACCCAGAAAGTTTTCATGTTCAAAGCGCAGGTCAAAGCCGCCCTCGTTCTCCGGGTTCAACATGAACGAGCTGGGAAAGTTGAACTGCAGTAGTGCCCACGGTGTACCGCCGACATACTTGCGTTCGGGAAGTAATGTCGTCCACTCATTGCTACCCCTGCGCGTTATCTGCAGTCTGAATGTCTCAATATCGGCCGGGTCAGTCGGAAGGTCGCCATCCCACAAGGCAATGGCGATGGTCTGATCTTTAAAGTGATTCGTCCTGAGAATCAGCCCCGTTGCGTCTCCGTCAATCACAAAGTGCCTCACATCCGGTTTCTGGACGTCCAGCGGCCCTGCCTCACCGGATGTAGATTCACTAGCCGCCAACTGTTGCTCTTTTCTGTCTGAACCAGCCATGTTGTCGCTCTCCGTAACCCATAACCTGGCGTCATGGACCATCCATGACACTTCAGTTCGAAAAGCAGACCGAATTACTGCCGGGCACTACCCAAACGCATCCCGTCGTTCTGCGCTTGGGCGAAGTAAGCGCTTTTTTTTGCAGTGGCGTAACTGTCAAAGTTGACAGGTAGCCCATTGCCTTTGCACAAACCTTCTAGCCATTGAACCCGGCGTGGTTGTTAAATAAACCGGCAATCAACCGTACACAGGTGTCGTATGCCCCCGAACAACTGGCTCGATCTGGCGCAGGACGCCGACACCGGCATCGAGACCCTGCGCGCGCATTTCGAAGGTCACGCCTACGACCCGCACTGGCATGACAGCTACTTGGTGGGCGTCACCGAGCAAGGCGTTCAACAGTTCAATTGTCGACGGGCGAGACACCAGAGCACGCCGGGCAAGGTATTTTTGCTGGAACCGGGCGACATCCACGACGGCGAAGCGCCGACCGCGGACGGTTTCACCTATCGCATGTTGTACCTCGACCCGCAGTGGTTGCAGCGCGAGTTAGGCGCAATGTTCGACAAAGCGCCGGACAACAGCGATTTGAGTTTCGCCAACACCCTGGCCAGCGATTCGCGTCTGGCACACGCCACCAGCCTGGCGTTTGAGACCCTGCATCGCGGTGAACTGAAAATCGTCCGCCAGACGGCCCTCGACGCACTGCTCGAACGCCTGACCAGCCACCTGCATTGGCGCACCCGCTATGGCGAAGATCCGCGCCTGCCATTGGTCGCGCAAAAGGCCCGGGAATATCTGCACGCCAACGCGCAACACGACATCG
>RCUP01000362.1_pt1 | contig 36998 bp, 39 predicted proteins | sample 2166341 | NCBI WGS metagenome assembly RCUP01 (sample SAMN09932325, study PRJNA488358) | compost metagenome | isolation source: compost soil in succinonitrile-enriched | place: Germany: Experimental Botanical Garden | reverse complement strand
CGAAGGACGGCGGCTCGATTCCTATCGTAGCCACTTTGTCCCGTGTCCTCTCCGCACCCGCGGTGATGATGGGCTTTGGTCTGCCGGACGAGAATCTCCATGCACCGAATGAGCATTTCAATCTGGAGAATTTTGATAAAGGGTTACTCACCCTTGTTGAGTATTTGAAGCTGATATAAGGCTGCATTTCAGAGCTTTAGATGTCTATGCAAAAAGCCATCCAGGTCAGTCTCCCTTAAGGAGATCACTGGATGGCTTCTTTGCTTGCACCTTAGAGATCAAGCAGCAGCAGGTTCTATTCCAACACTTCTGTCTTGAATACATTGTCGACCTTTGCACCAAGTCTCTTCTTCAAAGGAACCTTGATGTCTCTTCCCAGCTCATTGAAGAAGGTACTGACTTCACATTTTACATTCTCGGCAATTAATGTAATACACCCATCTTCAGCTATGTTTCGGTTATCTTCCACCGGAACCGAGACCTGGATGTCATACTTTTTCATGAGTGTACGGATGTATCTCGCAAATATTTCAAGTAACTCCTCATTGTTGAAATTCTCGATTGCGATTTTTCCCTTGTTCGTGAAATTCAAATTCACTTTCACTTGTCTTCCCCCTTTTCTGTTAAACCACTTATGGTATTCGTACCAACCAGTTGAATGTAGGGTCACAAAGAAAAGGCTGCCGTCCTGACTTTTGAAACTCACTTTTAATGGCTCTGTTATATATCATACCTCTTTTTCAGGGTAAATTCATGCTTTCCCAAATATTTCTTCAGTTATCCCGCATTTCGGGCTGCTTTATGTACAACAAAAAGCCTTCTCGATTCCCCTGCGGTATCCATCGAGAAGGCTCATGCTTCAAGCCGGGTGAAGCACCCTCAAATCTTTAGTTCCCCAAGCTTAATCAGCTCGACTACTGCCTGTGCACGACCTTTGACGTTGAGTTTCTGCATGACATTTGAGATGTGGTTACGTACCGTCTTCTCACTGATAAACAGCTGCCCGGCAATATCACGCGTCGTTTTATCCTGCACGAGCAGTTCGAAAACTTCCCGCTCACGATGTGTTAATAAGAATTTACTGTTGCGATCGCTGCCCTTCAAAATGTGTCACCCCTCCTTGCTCGGGTTTTGTGGTTTAACAAGCAAGGGATACAGTCAAGACATATTATGAATGGTATAAGAAGAAGGTGCGGTGCATAGGGAAAAATGGGCATACCCGGCGCAGGCAAGCCGCAATACCAGAAACGCCGGCCCATCTGCATAGGTCCGGCGTTTCGGTGTCTAATTGTATTTTATTGCTGAACAGAGCTCTCTGCCGCGGCATTCGGTTTCTTTTTGCCGGCATCTGACAGCTTGACGTTTCTCATAACCAGAGCAACGACTCCCCCTGCGAGCACAAAGATTAAGCCGTACAGGAAGACACTGTGCAAGGATTCAACAAGTGCGTTCTTAAGAATCGGATTCACCGTCTCCATCAGCTGCGGTGGAATGGCCTTCTGCATCTCTGGTGTTTGCACGGCAGAGTAGATCTGCTGCGGATTATGTTCAATCATATCGTTGAACTTATCCACCAGCGGCTTGGCTTGCTCTGGAAGCTTACCCAGCAGCGGCGTCAGGTCACTCGACAGAATGCTGCCTGATTTATTATTCATGATAGCACCCAGCAAAGTCATACCGAACGTTCCCCCGATGGAACGGAAGAACTGGGACGATGAAGTGACTACGCCAAGCTGTGATTTCGGGAAGCTCTCCTGGAGAGCGAGTGTCAGAATAGGCATGACCAGACCCATCCCAAGACCAATTACAACCATATATGATGTAGCTACGAGCTGGGTGGTATCCATGGACAGCGTGGTCAGCAGGTAGAAGCCTGCAGCCATTACAAGCATGCCCAGAATGATCTGAAGCTTGACTCCAAGGGTGTACACCAAGCGTCCACCGAACACACTGGTCAGAATCATGGCAATCATCATCGGTGTCATAATCGTTCCCGACTGGGTTGCACTTACTCCAACGACCCACTGCATGAAGAGAGGCACGAACATGATGGCTCCGAACATGCCGATCGCCATGAAGAAACCAATTCCGTTCAGCATGGAGAACGTACGGTTCTTGAACAGAGAGACCGGCAGGATCGGATCTTCCGTTCTGTTCTCAATGAAGACAAATGCGATAAGCGATATTAGAGCTACAATAAACATTGTAATAATCTGCCATGAGCCCCACTCGTACTTCTCTCCCCCGAAGCTCAGCGCCAGCAGAAGGGCTACCACGCCGATGACCATCGTAACCGTACCCGCCATATCCAGTTTGACAGGCCCTTTATTGATATGCTTCGGCAAGCCTTTCGCGATAAAGATAACAGCAAGCACACCAACCGGAAGGTTAATATAGAACACCCAAGTCCAGTTCCAGGCATCTACGATCCAACCGCCGATTTGCGGACCAAGGACGGAAGATAGCCCATACAGAGCTCCGAAGATCCCCTGCCATTTAGCGCGTTCCTTACCTGAAAATAAATCCCCGATAATGATCATGGCCATCGGCATCATGACCCCGCCACCCAGACCCTGGATAGCCCGGAAGATAATCAGTTCCGTCATATTCTGGGACATCCCGCATAATACGGAGCCCGCCATAAAAATAACCAGACCCGTAATATAGACAACCCGGCGTCCAAACAAATCCGCAAGCTTACCTGCCAGCGGTACAACCGTAGTTGAAGTCAGCAGATAGGCGGTGGTTAACCAGGTAATCAAGGAGAGTCCTCCCAGATCCTTGACTATCGTTGGCATCGCTGTACCTACGATAGTGCCATCTAACGCCGCAAAGAGCATGGCGATAATAAGCCCGATGACGAGCAGCTTTCTCTTGGAGGCATCTAGTGCAGGTGCCTCAATAATGTGTTCTGACAATGTAGCCTTTCCTCCTTAAATTGCTTGCTTAAGAGTTCATTCTTCCTTGCTTGGCTTCTCTATGGCTGCGAACTTCTCAAATATACCCGCAAGCGTATTCAGCTCGTTCGCATCCAGATGAGAGAAATAATACCTGATGATCTCCCGCGACTTCTTCTTGGCTTCCTTAAGAACCTCTTCCCCGTGTTCAGTTACTGACACAAGCACGGCCCTGCGGTCCTGCTCGTCATGGCGCCGTTCCACATAGTCATTCTGTACCAGACGGTCGATCATGACCGTGATAGCGCTCGGCTTCACTTCCAGCTTCTCAGCCAAATAAGAAATGTTGCAGGATTTCTCCTTGGAGATCAGCGCCAGCATATGAAACTGTGGGCCGGTAAGCCCAAGCTCACGGTGTACCATGATCTCTGATTCCATCTTACGGATCGTATTCTTCCAGGCCGCCTCAATTCTGTCGATGTAGCCATCGTAATCCAAGAGCCAATCACCTCAATTCAATATGTCTTCCATATTTAATATTTAAACACTTTATTATTTAACTTATGAAAATATAATACCTGCTAATAAAATTGTCAATACTTAGTCTGGAGTCCTTGAAAAACAACATGAAATGTATTATTATCAAGTAGTCGAAATAATTTTCACTATATTAATCAAAATTATAAAAATAATTTTCAAAGGTGGCGCTATCTTGTCTCCTATCCTTCATGCTCTGGAACAACAACTGGAATCTCTGCCACCCCAGGAACGGCGTCTGGGTGAGAAGATTCTGGAGTCCCCCTCTTCTGTAGTTCATCTCGGCATCACCGAGCTTGCAGAGGTATGCGGGATCAGCCCTTCAACCATTACCCGGTTCTGCAAGACATTTCATTTCAAGGGATTCCCTGATTTCAAAATGAAACTGGCCGGTGAACTCGCTCAGAAGCCTGCCGAGAATGCCTACCAGGACGTCATTGCAGGCAATTCTCTTCATAAGATTGCTGAAGCGATCGAAGCCAATCACTTGGCCTCCATTACCGACACGACTAGGCTGCTTGATATGAGTCAGATTGAGCAGGCCATTACGGCGCTGTGCCGGGCTGGCCGTATTGATCTCTATGGTGCAGCCACCTCTGCGATCGTTGCCCAGGACTTTTATCAAAAGCTCATACGTATCGGCAAGAACAGCACCGCCTTCGCGGATTCCCATATGCAGATCACGTCTGCTTCCAGCCTCGGACCCGGAGATGTAGCTCTTGCCTTGTCCTATTCCGGGGAGACCTCTGAGACGATCAGCGCCATGCGCTGTGCGAAGGACAGCGGCGCCTTTACTATCTCCCTCACTCAGTACGGCAGCAGCACTCTGGCCTCCCTGGCGGATATATCTCTGTTCTCTTCTTCACTTGAAAAAGGGATGCGCCGCGGAGATATGGCTTCCCGAATCGCGCAGCTGCACGTTATTGATATTCTTTTTACGGGAATGGTAAGCAGGGAATTTGAGGACTATATTCCGCGGCTGGAAAGTTCTTATCAAAATGTACGCAAATACCGCACAAATTCTTAAAAAGGGAAGTGACTCCGATGCTGAACATCGTTAAGGTATCCAGTGACGAACAATTCAATGAGGTGGGGGCAGGCATGATTGCCGGGCTTCTGCAGTCCAATCCTCGCGCAATTCTAGGCCTTGCAACAGGCAGCACACCGGTAGGCGTATACAGCCATCTGATTGAACTATACCAGCAAGGGCTGGTTAGCTTCGCGCAGGCCCAAAGCTTTAACCTTGATGAATATATCGGCCTGGCAGCGGATCACCCGGAAAGTTACCGGCGCTTCATGAATGACAAGCTCTTCAACCATGTGGATATTGATCTTAAGAATACGCATGTTCCTGATGGAACTGCAGCCGATCCAGAGAAGGCCGCGCTGGAATACACCCGGATGCTGGAGGATGCCGGACAGGTTGATCTGCAGATTCTCGGGATTGGACATAATGGTCATATCGGGTTTAACGAGCCTGCTGACGAGCTTCAAGCGAATACGCACGTGGTTGAACTGAAGAAGGTTACCCGCGAGGCGAATGCACGCTTCTTCAATTCTATTGATGAAGTCCCTACTCACGCTATGACGATGGGCATTGCCTCGATTCTGAAATCCCGGCAAATCCTGCTTATGGCTAGAGGGGCAAGTAAGGCCGATATCCTGGCGCGTGCGCTTACAGGACCGTTAACGACGCAATGTCCGGCTTCCCTGCTCCAGACTCATCCAAATGTTGTTGTCTTGGTCGATCAGGCTGCAGGAGGACGGTTATCATGAGTAATCAGAACAGCCGAACCTTCCAGATTATCCACGGTCAAGTCGTCACTCCTCTTGGGACTGTCAAGGATGGGGCCGTCACGGTTATTGACGGAATCATTAGTTATGTCGGTTCTTCATCCGGAGCCCCTTCCCTGGCCCCCGACTCGGCCGAGGTTATCGATGCTAAGGGAGCCTATGTCCTGCCAGGATTCATCGATATCCATGTTCATGGAGGAATGAAAGAGGACTTTACAGATTCCACGCAGGAATCGCTGGATATTATCACGAAATTTCATGCGGCTGAGGGCACAACGGCGATGCTGGCTACAACAATGACATCGCCCAAGGAGGTTCTGGATCAGGTTCTGGAGGAAGTCCACACTTACAAATCCAAGGATATGCCCTATGCACAGCTCGAAGGCATCCATCTGGAAGGACCCTTCATCAGCCCGAAATGGCCTGGTGCACAGAATCCGGAACATATTGTTCCCCCGAGTAAAGATTGGATTGAAGGTTGGGAAGCGAAGTATCCCGGCTTGATCAAGCAAGTCACATTCGCGCCTGAACGCGAAGGGGCACATGATCTGATCCGCTACCTTCGCAGTAAAGGAATTGTGGCAGCGGCAGGCCATACCGATGCAACTTATGAGGAGATTATGGCTGCCGTGGAAGTAGGACTGCATCACTCCGTACACATGTTCAATGCCATGACCCCGCTCCATCACCGGAAGCCTGGAACGGCAGGTGCCATTCTCAGTTCTCCGCAGATGAGTGCCGAAATTATTGCTGACGGGATCCACGTTCACCCTGCAGCCATTTCCATCATTGCCAAGCTGAAGACAGATGAGAACTTCATCCTCATCACCGATGCGATGTCTGCGGCCGGTCTTGGCAATGGAGAGTACATGCTTGGCGATCTTCCGGTTATTGTTCAGGATCATGTATGTACGCTGAAAGAAAGCCCGGGAACTCTTGCAGGAAGTACCCTGACCATGATTCGCGGTTTCCGCTATCTTGTCCAGCAGGTGGGGCTGAGTGTTGAGCACGCTTCCCGGATGGCCAGCGGCAATCCGGCCAAGCTGCTTCGGATTGAGAACCGTACAGGCTCCATTGAAACCGGCAAGCAGGCGGATCTGCTGCTTGTAGATCAGCAAGAGCTGGAATTACAGAAGGTCTGGATTAAAGGCACCCTGAATAAGTAGCTGAGCAGCATAAGGACTGGGCAGCAGATATCATCCGATACCTGCTGCCCAGTCCCTTATTTACTCATAATACTTGTTGATATAACTTAGCGGGTAGTCCCGCCTGAGAATCCATTTCCTGGTTGAGGGCCATGGATCGTATTCCCGATTCCATTTGTATTTCGCGGAGTTGGTGTATATCCGCTTGGACCGGTCATTGTTCCGGTACGGGACGGGAATATACGCTGAATCAACGCGCTGAAATCATTCTCTACACCTCGAAGCAGTTGTCCGCCTTGGGACTGGGTAGCATAACCGCTGACGCGGGATACAAACTCAGGATGACCGGAGACATGGACATTCTGGATATGCGGTGCAGTTGCTTTGATTTTGCGCTCAATCTCGTTCTTTAACGATTGTGGGATATTATCCAGAGGGCCGGTACCATTCGTACCGTAGCTGCCATTCGTACCATAAGTTCCATATGTTCCTGTAGTTCCATTGGTTCCATTCATGTAACTTCCATTGGTGCCTCTCAAGCTGTTCGAACGAAGCGCATTTCCGTCCAGAGCGTTGCTGCTGAAGTTATTTGCTCCATTCAAACCTGGATGATTCGTATTCATCGTTCCATTCCCGGTAGTTGTACCCATACCTCTGCTGTTCATGATGTTCCCATTCATTCCGGTAGTATTCGTACCTGTGCCTCCAATCCCAGGGGCATATCCATAGCCTGTGCCCGCAGCGGATCTTGGACCTGTTCCACCCCCGTAAGAGTAGTACGAGTTCCCCGAGATCCCTCCGTTCATACCGCCATAATAGCCAGTGCCCAGGTTGGTTCCGGCTCCTCTGCCATCTGCACCATACGTTCCGTAAGTGCGGGTACCGCCTGTTCCGTTCGAACCATAAGTCCCCCCTCTGGCAGCATCCAGGAGACTTCCCGCAACACCGGATCTTCCAATGCCATGGCCCAAACCGTCATGTCCAGTGCGGTTGCCTGGACCTGGGGTTACACTCTTGGCGCTGTAGCCAGTGCCTGAAGTTCCATGAGGCCCATGGAGGGTCACAGCTACATAAGCGTCACGGTCAGTTACAAGAACTTGTGCGGATCTGATCTGGCTTAGCTCGGATACTTTGTTACTCAGGGCCGGGCTGTATTTCAGACCCATAATCCGGTTGTTCTGTACCGAGTTCAAATCATACCGATTCCCTGTCTTCGCATTCTGGGTGCGATAATTGTTGTTATTCGGATTCTTGCCACATCCAGTAATACCGACCATACCAGCAAGCAGCGCAGCCGATAATGTCAAGCTAACAACCTTTCCTCCACGCATGAATTCATCCCCCATCATCATTGTAATAAAGATAATGACTAACAAGGATTAGAATGCGCCCTACAGATCGCGTGTATTCAGTTAAGATTTAGCAGGGAATGAATATGTCCGTGTCCGTTATATATACCCACACCATAATCAATAGGCTTTCATACCATATTCTAGTATCTCTAGAACCTCTGCGGGAGGATGAGCACATGAAGATTTTGTTTACCTTTTATGTTCCGAGCGGCGGAGTCGAGACTTTGAACAGACTCCGATGTGAAACCCTGCGTAAATATGGTGTTGAAGGACACCTGCTCTATACAAGCCCCGGTTCAGGGCTTCAAAATATTACAGATACCCCAACTTACGTTACAAATTATGATGAAGACATCTCGCAAATCCTAGAGGCCCAGAAGTTTGACGCCATTGTAGTTACTTCCGATTATTTGATGACCGAGCGACTCCGGCGGCTTCAATTCCCAGGCCCCATTATATTTGAAGCTCAAGGATTTGGAACGATGGAGCAGGCACACAGATTAGTTGAAGACGCCTCCTTTTACCTCAAATCCTACTGCCAGGCTGTGGTCCTTCCCCCCACCTCCCACCTTATCGAACTATTCAACCAGGTATGCCCTTGGCTGCGCCAATTCATTATAATGAACATGGTGGACACCTCTGTATTTCATCCCCGCGATATCGGTGTCTCCCCCCATCCCATCCTGGGATGGGTAGGACGGCTGGAGAAGAATAAGAATTGGGTCGAGTATTTGAATATCGGCCATCGTCTCTCGCAAATCATGCCTAATCTTGAGCTGCGAATGCTCACAGACGAGACACTGGCTGCACCGGAAGAGCAATATAATTTCAAGAAATGGGTAGCTAACTTGAATTTAACCCGCTTACAGACCGTATCCAATGTTCCACATAACCAAATGCCGATTCAGTATTCGATGATAGCCAATTCAGGGGGATTTCTATTATCGACGTCCATGGTGGAGGGATTCGGTTATGCGGTAGGTGAAGCAATAGCCTGCGGCTGTCCGGTGGTGAGTACAGATTCCGACGGAGTAAGATCTTTCATTAAGCATAATCAGACCGGCAAATTCTACAGCCTTGGAAATGTTGATGAAGCTGTAAGCGAAGGGCTGGACATGATGCGCAATCTTCCGTTAAGACAGTATATATGCGAGCAGGGCATTCGGCTAATCACAGAATCTTTTGCCCCGGTGAATTACGCAGGGTCCTTCATTCATATGATGAACTGTCTCGATGTCAGTTAATTTCATCAGGCTTATAATAATAAAATGTGGAGCCCGCCTTGGAGGAGTCCTGCCAGGCTCTTTTTCTGAAATAATGCTGCGTTTGTAACCTGCTGTTGGTCCAGACATTATGTAGGAGCCATCATACAGGGCTCTCTCTAACCGCATCCTAACTTATTATGTATTAAAATACAGGGTACCCCCTTGGGTATCCTGTATTCATGCTAATCAGCCAATTTATGAAGTTGATATTCACTCAGTACACCGATCACCACACCATATTCATTCTTCAGATACATTCTGACCACACAATGCCCCGGTGTGAACCTGTTCGTTATAATTCGAAGATTAATAGGATCATAGTAGATCCCTACATTCTGAATTAGCGCACTTCCATTAGGTGAATTAGCCGGACCAATTCGGTATAGAAACCTGAACAATTCGTTCCTGGAATCTTGTGCATCCAAGTAGACATCATAAGTCTGTGATCCAGAGTTCGCGATAACAATATCCATCAGATGAATGGCACACCCCTCCAGCAGACTCCTGTTCATCGTAAAAGTATAGTAAGCCACCGTACCTCCTCCTTTGTGACAGTATATGATGGACAGTCGTGTCAGTTTGGACCCCGGCGGACAAGAGAACTGCCGATCCAGCGCCCTTTTTGTTCTCAGTCTCGTACCTTGGAGAGATCGGTACATAAAATAAACTAAGGTACCCCTTCAAGTGCAGAGGAGGATTCATGATGAAAATATTGCTCGTGACCTATTGGTGGTTAACAAGTATGGGTGGAATACGCACTTACATGAATCAACTCGCAGATCGTCTGAGAACTCACGGGCATGAAGTGGACCTGATGGGGACAGACCTCGGCACCAATTCCGTGTATGTGGCGGGACAGAATCGCCGGTTCTCCAAAGACTCGGTTCTTCCCTTGATTCGCCAGAATCTGGCGGGTGCACCGCTTCCGCAGCTTCATGGATGCCCCCAAGCTATGGCCATCGAGAGTGACCGGTATGCATTTGAGATGGGTGCCGCAGCGCTTGGGGTGAATCATTATGATTTGATCCACGCCCAAGATCCTATCGCCGCGCTCAGTATTAGAAGAATCCTCCGCAGGCCGATTCCACTGCTTGTTAGCTTTCACGGTTCCCTGGCAAGGGAAGGTTACCATGACTCCCGTTCCTTCCATCCCGGGCTCACTTGGACCGAATTTCGTTCAGGAACCTACGGCAAGCATTATAGTTCGCTGGAGTATCTCGGAGCGGAAGCTTCGGACCTTGTACTTGTCAGTTCCAGTTGGATCAAGGGGCTGATTGTAGAGTCTGGAATCCCCGCGGCGAAGATCCGCCAGGTACCTTACGGAATAGATATTCCCGTCTTTTTGGCTCAGTCGGCCGCAGAATTCCCCAAGGCAAAAAATCCTGACAGGAAGCTCATCATGTATACGGGACGGCTCGAATACGTGAAGGGTGTTCAGGTACTTATTGAAGCTCTTGGGCTTCTAAGCAGAACCCGCAGTGATTGGAACTGCTGGATTATCGGGGATGGCGGCATGCTTACGCAGCTCCAAAACCGGTGCGTAAAACTGGGAATCGACCAGGAGGTGGAGTTTCTGGGTATGATTGATAATATCCCTTCAGCTCTCAAAAAGGCGGATATCTATGTCCAGCCGAGCCTTCAGGATACCCAGCCTTTCTCACTGACTGAAGCACAGCTTGCCGGAGTGGCTTCCATTGCTGCGAATGCCACGGGAATGCCCGAAATGATTCAAGAAGGCGTCACGGGATTATTGTTCGCTCCCGAGGACCCTGCTTCATTATGCGCTCAGCTCAGCCGTCTGCTCAGTAGTCCCGGGGAGCGCAGCACTCTTGGATATCATGCAAGCCAGTGGGTCTTCAGGAACCGTACGCTTGCTCAAATGTATCAGGGAACTTGGCGGGTCTATCAAGAACTGACAGGAGGTTAAGATCAAATAATGGAATTAAAAGTACCTAGTGACTTGTACAATGCGTGGTTTCTATACCCTGCCGGATCGTCAGGTATGGCAGTAGATTATTTCATATTAAATACAATTATGGAGAACCTGCCGGATAATTATGTAATACCCGATCCCAAGGTGATGAGCTGGATCGAATAGCATCATGCATCAACCAAAGAAAAACAGCCACAGAATTGGCTGTTTTTCTATTTTACCGCCATATAATCTCATTCACGGCCTGCTGAAAAGCCTCTACACTGCGCTCCCAAGTGTACTCATAAGACACCCGCTCACCTTCAAGCGCCAGAGACTGACGGAGACCAGGATCTTCAATTAACCGGATCACATCCTGTGCCAGACGGTTCTCATAACGGTAGGACATTAAGCAATTTCGCTCATGTCTCCCATACTTTAAGTTCCCGCCTGAATACACCGTGACTAATGCAGCCCCGCACCGCATAGCCTCCAGGCCTGGAAGTGACCCCGCATCGTATGTGCCGGAGCTTACGAATATATCCGTGTGGTTATAGTGATAACGCAGCTCGACATCATTGGCAGGAGTTAGAATCCGGTATCTTCCGGTATCACGGAGTCCCTGCAGGTTAGGCGATTCCTGGAACTCCTGAGGAGGACAGATCAGATTGACGATTACTTCAGGGTGAAGCGCCTGAACCAGGTTCAGCTGGGAGATTAAGTAGTCTTGTTCACGGTGCCAAGAGAATTCACTCTCGATCCTTCTCAGAATGGCGGATATATTCAGAGGTTCCGCAATCTGTTCCCGGATGTGGAGATTCTGGAAGTAGGAGCTGACTCCAATCGGGACAATATATCCCTTGATCCCATGCAGAAGCTGGATTAGATCCTGCTGCCATTCGGAGAGGACCAGCAGGTTATTCGTCATATGGTAAGTGGGAAAGGAGAGGTGATTGTCGTACAGGAATGCCGGTTCATAGCATAGAGATAGCCGAATATGAACCCCCTTGCCCATCTCGCTTGCCGCCTGAGAACAGGCTACTGTTGTGAAGAAGTTAGATACGATGACATCGCCTTCAGGGAAGTCATCTGCATACAGGTCCATATTCCCCGTCTGGATGATGCGCGAACGAACCTCATACTCCACAATGCCCTGTTTGGGCATAAGAATCGTCACTTCATGACCCAGGCCGATAAGTCCGTTCGTAATCTCAGCCAGCATCCGCTGAGCCCCGCCATGACATAGCGTTACAATAGGAAAAGTGAATTTCATCCCTAGGCCCTCTCTTTCTCAATCAAGGTTCGCAGGATACTCCCGTACTTGTTCTGTATAACCAGCATATCCTGCTGAATTTCATCCCAGTGGTTCAGTGTTCCCATTGTTCCATGTACCCGATATTCAAGCAGACTTTCATCCAGATAGTGGAATTCGAAATACTGCAGCAGCCGAAGCCATAGATCATAGTCATGGGTATAGCGGCGCTGTTCATCAAACATTCCAATGCGTTCAAAAATATACATATGCAGCATGACACTACAGCCATTTATAGGACACCCGCTGAGCAGCGTCTCATAGAAATCCTTCTTAGTGGGAAATTTCGCGTGAATTTCCCCCGTCCGGCTTCCAGCTGCATCGATATAATAATAGGCTGTATGGCTGGCAATGGAACCTATCCTGTTCATGAAGGCAAGCTGCCGCTCGATCTTCTCGGGAACGTAGCGATCATCTGCGCTGAGCCATGCAAAGTATTGTCCGGTGGACTTCTCGATGCCATAATTCAAAGCGCTGGCCGTTCCCCCGTTCGGCTTATAGAAATAACGGATCCTATCTTTATAGGGTTCCAATAGATGCTGGTACTGCGTTGATCCGTCATCCACAACGATAATTTCGATATTACTATAGGTCTGAGCAAGTGCGCTGGCGATGGCCTGATCGATATATTCGCAATTATAGAATGGGATCACGATCGACACTTTAGGTTGAGCACTCATGTCATGCACCACTTTCCCGCTTTGTTTTACTGATTTCAGCCCTTATCCGTCACCAGTTTCCAAGCAAAGATTGCATCGACAGGCGGATGATCCATCCCGTAGGCCTCCACAAATGAAGGGTTCTCCGCGTGATGGAAGTTCTTAAACACTTTCACGTTATATCCAAGCTGAAGCAGTTCGCCCGTCTCCCAGCCGCTATAATGCTTTTGATATTTCTCACCGCTCAGCCCGTAGTTATCTACTCCCTCTTGAGGGAAGAAACCACGCGGCGTGAATACAATAACCTGATCTCTTGCAATGTTCTCCGCTTCCTTCAGCACCTTAAGCCCATCCTTTTTCGTAAAATGCTCCAGTGAGTCTATGAGCGTCACTGCAGAAATGGAGCGCGGCATGAACAGTTCACCTATTCGCTTGGCATCTGCATGTATCGGAATAGCCCGGCGCGGAAGATGGATCAGGTGCTCCAAGTAGGCCCGGTGGATATCCACCCCAATGATGATTTTGCTGTCATAATGATCCCACATGGCACCGATTCCGCAGCCAATATCCAGCACGCTGTCAGCGAACCTCAGCCGCTCACGGAGTGCCGATATAAAGCGGGGTTCCTCAGTCTCTTCATACATACACTTTCCCCCTTCGACTCGGTCCGTCATCCGAAACTGGAGAGTCAGAGCTTAAGCCGGCGTAATAGATATGAGATTTCTAAGCTGCTCCGAATAACGAGAACGGACAATCTCTATCTCCCCGGCAATGACTGCACTATGACGAAGCGTGCCCATACCGGTGTGCCAGCGGTACGCAGTCAGATTCTCATTCAAATAGGGCAGCGACATTCCCGCCAATACAGCTCGCATCCAGTACTCATAATCGTGTGTGTAGGTCAGACTCTCATCAAATAGACCGATCTGCCCGAACAAATCCCTGCGGGCCATCACGGTACACCCATTAACCGGATTGCTGTTAAGGAAGCTGCTGTATAGCTGAACAGGAGTAAGGGGTTCGCCCCCTGCCCCGTGGCGGGTTACCGCCCCATCGTGGTTAATATAATTGAAATTCGTAAATGAGATCGAAGCTCCCGTCCGCTTCATGAACTGGACCTGATGCTTAATTTTATTTTTGTAAAATAAATCATCCGAGCTCAGCCAGGCAATGTACTCTCCCGATGCATGCTTAATTCCGTGATTCAGAGCCGTTGCCGTGCCCCCGTTGGCTTTTCCTAAATAATAGACACTCTTCATGTAAGGTTTGATCAGCTTCGTATAGCTTGTAGAACCGTCATCCACCACGATAATTTCGATATTGTCATAGGTTTGCTTCAGGGCACTCTTGATCGCCTGTGCAATATAAGGACAATTATAAAAGGGAATCAGGATTGATACCTTTGGATTCACAGCCACTCAGCCCTTTCCACCCGAAAATAATCCAGAATATCGCCCAGGGACTGTTTCCAGGCATATTCCGGCTTCCATCCCAGTTCCCATAAACGCTGAGGCTGTACAGCTTCAGCAGCACCGCTTCCTGGGGCATTTCCGGCTTCAATAGCAACTTCTGCAGTTGATAACGATTTAAATAGATCTGCCACTTCGCCAAGTCTGCGCTCCAGACCTGAACATACCGGGGTAACACTCCCGGTCTCCCCATGCAGAAGGAGCACCTCGTATGCGGCAACGGCGTCCCGGACATCCAGGAAGTCTCTGCGCTCTTTAGCCGAGGATAGACGAAAAGGCTTCTGCTCTTCCCCCTGCTCGGCGTTCACGACATACTTGGCGAGCAGCGCACATATACCGGTGGAAGGGCCTGGTCCGATCAAATTGCCCGGTTCGGCGACCAGCACGTCCTGATGAAACAACTTCCCCCAGGACAAAGCAGCAATCTCTTGTATCGATTTGCTTAGTGCATAAGGATGTGTCGGATCCAAAGGCACGCTAAGTTCGAACTTGAGCCGGGAACCGGCAACAAGGACACGGCTCGCACACCCTGATTCCCGAAGTGCCTGAAGCAGATACAAGCTTCCCATAATGTTGCTCTCCATATATAACAAGGGTTCTCCCCAGGATTCCGGCACAGAGTTCTTTCCTCCTAAGTGCAGAACATACCGGGGATTAGCCCGCTTGACCAACTGCCGAACCTGCTCCTTGTTGGTAAGATCACAGGTGATGTACTCCACACCCGGCTCACCCTGTCTAGCCGGATTACGGACGGCGGCAACGACATGATAGCCTTTATTTACAAAGTAACGACAGGCATGACGGCCGGTAAATCCGGCCGCGCCTGTAATAAGCACATTAATTTGGCTCATAACGACTCATCCATTCTGCAAGCTCCCGCAGCATCACAGGATAGGCGGGAAGCTTAAATTTGACGTCAGGGCGGGTGGATACCAAGGTCCGATCGAGATCAGGCTCATCAGAGGGGACAATACGGATATCCGACTTGTTCCAAGTCTCCTTGAACATATGCAGCAGCTCATACTTGCTGACCGTATCCGGATGGGCCAGATGAATAAGACCGGAGAGCTCCGAATCAAGTGAGGCATCTATAACTTTAGCCAGTTGAAGCGTGGTCACTCCGTTCCACAACACACGCCGGTAACCTGACACGTCTCCAGTCTGACTCAGGAACCATCCCAGAAGACCGATACCCGAGGGGCGGATCTCCGGCCCGATGATCGAGGTGCGGATCGTCAGATGGCCTTTACTCCGAATCTCTCCCAGCGCCTTCGTTATGGCGTAAGAGGAAGTCCCGTCGGGCTCATCATCCTCCGTGTATTTGCCGCGGGTGCCCAGAAAGACACAGTCTGTGCTGATATGAATCAACCGGGCGTTTATGGACTCAGCCGCACGCCAAAGCCGATGAGGCAGGAAGCCATTGACGTGGTAAGCCCCGATTTTGTCAGTCTCTGCCGCCTGGTTCAGAACCCCCACCGCATTAATGATGACATTCGGCCGGACGATCTCCACCGCTTTCTCTACGGTGGTCAAGTCGTTCACATCCAGGACGAGGCCCTGCGGATCCTGAAGGTTCCGGGTTGTATAGAACACTTGATGCTTGCCCTGCTCTTTGAAGTAGCGGACCAGCAGATGACCGGCCATCCCACTTCCGCCAAATATGAGCAGCTTCATGACAAGAAACCTCCCCGTATGAGGATGTCTTTAATCTCCTCTTTGCTCATAAGATTCTTCTCAGAGCTGAAGCTTGAGAAGGATACCCGCGGGGAATGCTGGTAATACTCTTTCAAATTTGGAATGTTCAGCGTAGGAAGAATCACTAAATATTCTTCGTCGTAGACAACGGTAGTCTGGCTTTCGAAGTCACTCATAAGAATTTCATGAATCTTCTCACCTGGACGAGTTCCTGTCTCGATGATTTCTACATTTTCCTTGCCAGAGGCTTCAATCAGCACCTCGGCAAGATCGACAATTTTGCATGTCGGCATAGTCATCACGAATATTTCTCCACCAAGGCTCTCTACTGAAGCTTTGAACAGAAGCTTGATGGCATCAGGCAGGGTAAGAAAGAACCGGGTCATCTTCAAATCCGTGATTCTGACCTGTCTCTTCTGCTCAATCTGGTTCATGAATAAATGAACAACGCTGCCGTTCGTTCCAAGCACATTGCCGCCCCGGACACAGACGAACTTCGTACGTGTAGGAAGCAGGTTCGCGTAGACAATAAGCTTCTCCCCGATAGCCTTGGTCATCCCATAGAAATTGGACGGATTTGCCGCCTTATCGGTGGAAATATAGATCACTTTCTTCACGTCATTATCCATCGCGGCATCAATCACATTCTGGGTGCCGATCACATTCGTCTTTAGCGCTTCATAAGGCTGGTCTTCACAGACCGGTACATGCTTCAGCGCCGCCAGATGGAACACATAGTCGACATTTTTGCAGGCTGCTGTCAGCGCCTCCTTGTCCCTGATATCACCAATACGGAAAGTCAGACGATCATCTTCAAAGGCCCGGCTCATGGCTACCTGGGTCGATTCGCTTCTGGAGTATATAATGATCTCTTTGGGCTGCTGTGGGAGCAGCTGCTTGATCAACTCATACCCCCAAGAGCCGGTCCCGCCTGTGACTAATATGACTTGATTATTAAACATGCTGTTTCCCTCCAAGCAAGAATTTAACTACCTTCTCCGAGACATGATCTGCCAAATAACCTTCAGGGCATTCCCAATTGCGGTCCATTTCCGTCATCAGCCTTACAGAATCCGCAATGCGGTCCGCATCCAGTCCAGAGATAATGTTGCTGCCGCAATCGACAGTCTCGGGACGTTCAGTTGTCCTGCGGAGCGTCACCGTCGGCACATGCATAATGCAGCACTCTTCCTGAACGGTACCGCTGTCCGTCAGCGCGCACAAGGTGTGCCGCTCCAAGTGAACAAAATCGAAAAATCCGAACGGCTCATGAAATTCAACGAGTGGATTCATCTGCAGCGTGAAGTCCTTCTCTATACGTGACTTTGTTCGAGGATGCAGACTGCAGATTAACCGTCGGCCGTAAATTTCAGCTACCTTATTTAGGCCCTTCATGATTTCAAGCAGATGCTCCGGACGGTCCACATTCTCAGCCCGGTGAGTTGTAACCAGGAAATAGTCTCCCGGCTTAACATCCAGCCTCTTCAAAATGTCGCTGCCTAATATCTGTGCCTCATAGTGCTTCATAACTTCGTAGATGGGATTGCCGGTAAGCACGATCCGGTTGCTCGGTACTCCCTCCTGAACCAAATGCCGCTTGCTTTGCTCGGTATAGGGCATGTTAATTGTAGAAATAGCATCAATAACCTTGCGGTTCTTCTCTTCAGGTACATCAAGATCAAAGCATCGGTTGCCTGCTTCCATATGCACGACCGGGATACCCATGCGCTCAGCCAATATCGCACACAGGGCACTGTTCGTATCCCCGAGCAGGAGCACCTTATCAGGCTTCTCCTTCTCAAGAATCGCTTCGGCTTGCAGGAACATGGCGGAGAGCTGCCCACCAAGGGAAGCCTGCCGATCTTGCAGCACATAATCAGGAGAACGCAGACCGAGCTGGGTGAAGAAAATTTCGCTTAGGCTGGAGGTAAAGTTCTGACCCGTATGCACCAAAACATGCTTTTCAGCATATCGGTCAAGCATGGGAATAATCAAACTTAACCGAATGATTTCAGGACGTGTTCCCAAAATCGTCATAATCCTCATGTGCTCAACTCCTTTTCTATTATTTTGAGCTCATAGAGGCGAGAGCAGCTTAAACATATACACTCTTCAGACGATTCATAGCACCCTCGCCGTTCCAGCTGAATTAAGCCGTCTTCCTGGACCGCTTCTTACGTTTATGGGTGCTGGACAGACTCCTCAGTCTGCCCCTTGAACGCTTGTTAGCCGACTTGATCGACCGGCCCACCCTGGATTTCCTCCTGTGGGTACCTCTTTTTAGAGCCCTTCTTCGCTTTGCCCGCAGTACTTTGCTCTTCCCTTCGTGTCTTCGGCGAAGCCCCAGCTTACGGCGCTTTCTCTTCCTGCGCACGGGTTTCGCTGCATTGCTGAACTGTTCAACTCCTGCATGATTCGGCTCCGTAGCTTTCCCATTCGACGGCTTAAGTGAGATACAGCGCAGACCATTCACACCTTCTTCCAGCCTAATAAGATCCGGATGGTGCAGGGACCACTGAATCAACAACTGCCTGAGTCTCTCTTCAAAGGCCTGGGGTCCAAAAACTTCATTCACCCGCTGCAGATTCATAGCCGCCGTTCCGGCTGAAAGTCCTGGATCACTCAGCAGCAGATTTACTCTATCGGCCAGGTGATGGGTGTTCCCGGGTTCTGCCAGTAAATACCCTGAACCCGCTACCTCCAGAATTTCCCGAAGCCCGCCTGAAGCATAGGCAACAACCGGCTTCCCATAAGTCATAGCCTCGAGTGCCGTTAACCCGAATCCCTCCGGCATGAGACTTGGCACAACCACAATGTCCATGGCACAATAGGCAGCTTCCACCGATTCCTCGAAGACTACGAAAGTAAAGCGGGCCTTATAATCCGAGACGTTCACTTTGGATAGACATTTGGCGTAGAACTCTTGGTCTATAATCCTTCCAATCACAAGAAAGTGAGCATTCTTATCGGTTATACATAAGGACAGTGCCATATCAATGAAATGCTCCAACCCTTTTTCCTGTGTCAAAAAAGAAGAAATATATCCGATCAACCGATGATCTGGACGAAGCCCCAGCTCCGCCCGCTTGCCTTCGCGGATCTGTTCCCACTGCTGTGGATGAACCGATTCCGGATTCCAAGAGGGGAATAGAATCCCCACTTTCTCATCTGCAGCTGTTCCTTGGAATACGGAGACCGAAGATTCAGAAATGCCCGTGATCCACCTGCTGTACTTGTCAATCAAGCTTATAGCCAGCGGTGTGTATTCATTGATGACCATGGTCTCTGTAATGTTCCAGATTACCGGAATACCAAGAGAAGAGGCAGCCATGGCAGGCAGAATATTTACACAGGTATTGGTCAGGACAAAGTCAGGCTGCTCGTCACGTATCATCTCGGCCAATCTCTGACATCCCAGACTGTTTCTCAGCCGTTCCGCTTCTTTATCCAGATTGGCTGCCGGGGTATACATTTCATGAAGCAGTGAATAAGCGTGTATCTTTGTTCTTAATCCGAGTTGTTTGGCCCGCTTGGTCAGCTGCCCTTCCTGCGGGGCAACCAGAACACATTCAAAGTAAGGAGACAGTTTTTGGCAAAATAGCAGCAGCAGCTTCTCAGCGCCCGTAATACTTCGGGTATTACTCACATGCGAGAACAGCAGCAGCTTCGCTTTATTCCCCATCGCTATAGGTTCTCCTTCGCTTAACCGAAGAGGAACGGTTCACCTCCGTCTATACCTAAAGTTCATTTCAGCCGAAAATTACGCTCAGCATTTCATTGATCCGGTGGGAGTAGGTATGTTCCGCGTAGGTTCTTTCAAGTCCTCTTAGAGCAATATCGCGCCGCTCCTTCTCATGGGTTAAATAGAAATCCACCTTCTCCAGGAGCTCCTGCGGAGATTCATAAGTCTCTATCTCCACACCCGGTGTATAGAAGCGGGCAAGATCCGCTCTCTGATCAATCAGCTGAAGTGTTCCGCTGGCTGAAATTTCAAAGGTTCTTGGGTTAGGCGAGTCGGCCGACAGTTTCACGGCATTGTTATTTATCGTATCGTCATCATGAGCACGGTGAAGATTTATGACCACCTTCGAACCGCTGTATACTTCTCCGGTCTCTTGAGGTCCCATCCATTTGCCAAGCTCAATACGGTCCGCATATAGAGGGTATTCCGGCAGACGATCCCACCAAATCCCGTTGATTCCAAGCCCACGCTCCATCAGACTTCCAAGGATCGGAGTCAAGAAATTGATCCGGTTCCAGTAGCCTGAACCTATGAAGCTGATCTCACGGCGGATGGCTGACATCGTACGAACCGGTTTATAGTGCTCCGTAAAGGCCCCGAACGGCAGGTAGTGCACATTAGGGCAGCCAATCTGCTGGTAAAATGCCACACAGTTGAGTTCGAGTGTGAATACATAATCATAATGGGGGGTGAGATGAACGGTGATATCTGTGTAATAGGGATCATCTGTTAACCAGACTGCCGTCTTAACTCCCATCGCCTTGATTGCCTCTACCTCTTCCACCCTCAGATCCATTCCATCCAGCGAAAGGAGCAGATCTGGAGCATGCTGATCTGCCAGCTGAGCAACAGCCTGACGAGGATCGGTCACAATCACTTCGGCGGTAAGTGAACGAAGCGTCGTAATCACAGCTTCATCAATTGGAGAGTAAGGGAATCCCTTACCTGAAGCCACATACAGAACACGGATGTTCCGCAGAGGAAATGAAGTGCGGTACCGGTTCACGATAACGTCCGCACGGCCCCGAAGGTATCCTTCGTCGTAACCGTCCTGTAGACCCGTGGCTCTTCCCCGGCTTCTCGGATCCGCTCCGAGATCAGCAGGGACACGCAGCGCTGCGGTCTTTACCCGTTTTCTCAACATATCTTCACTCCTAAACAAGTATTGTGCTGTAGTAATTCCGCCAGGATGATCTTATTTACGAAGACACCGCTGCAGCGAGCAGCCTGCTGACGCGATCCCTGTAAGTATGGTGCTTACGAGTCGTCCAGAGTGACCGCCAGGCCATGGTGATCCGCTCCTGCTCGTGTTCCAGATAGTAGGTGATTTTCTCCTGAAGTTCTTGCGAGCTGGAAAATGTCTCGATATCATAGCCAGGGCGGTAATACCTTGTCAGGTCTTCACGAATATCTGTAATCTGAAATGTTCCGCAAGCACTAATCTCATAAGTGCGGGGATTAATGGAGCGGCCAGCCAAGTCTCGGCTGTTTCGATTGTCCTGTCCCGCCTGGGTCGGCCGGTGGACGTTAATGACAATCTTGGCTCCGTTGTAGTAACGGACGGTCTCCTCCGGATCAATCCAGCCATGCTGTACACAAGAGGCAAGCTTCTCCTTATTGCTCAGCCGGTCCCAGAAGCCGCCCGCAATGAGCACTTTTTTGCCTTCGAGGAAAGAAGCCATACCATCGAATAATGCGACTCTATTCCAAAAGGCGTTTCCAATGAAACAAATATCATACTGATACTGCGGCTGGGCCGGCTGTGGTCTGAACAACTCTAAACTGGCTGCAAGCGGGAGATAATGGACATTCCGGCATCCAATCTCCTTGTACAGCGTTACCCCTGTGAGTTCATGCGTAAAAACTTCATCGTAATGCAGTGCTAGTGATGCTGTTTCATCGGATAAATACGGATCATCCACGAACCAGACTGCTGTCCGAATTCCCATCGCCCGGATCTCATCGATATGCGCAGCGTGCTCAGGTGGAAATACATGAAGTCCGTTCATTACAAGCACGAGGTCCGGACGTACCTGCGCAGCCTGTGCCAGCATTTCGGCAGCCTGTGTTACGATACACGCTGCAGTTACTTCTTCCAGCGCGCTTATAACTCCCCGGTCAATGGCATCAAATCCCTGCCGCACATACATCACCCGCAGATTACATACTTCCGGTGGTCCCACTGGTATTTGTCCAAGTACAGCCTGACAGCCCCCGAAACGATAACCTTCCCAATAGCCGGGGGGGTTGCCGTCACGCCGATCTGCTTCGAGCAGAGTCCTCACGGCACTCATCCTATCTGTCTTGGTTTAAATGATCCCTATACATATATGCACCGGGGTCACGTGCATCATGGACGACTACCCTTACAGGCAAAAATTGGCGAATGGCGGGGGGACTGGAAAAAAGAGGGTGAGCAAGTGGTGCGCTTGGGCGAACTTGGAGCAATACGATGGCTGAATGTGTATGCCTTAGGGCTTGGATCGTTGGCGCAGCGTAGAGTTGGCGTGTTTAGGCCGCTGCGGCTCCCGGATCGTCCCTTCGATCGCTGTTGTCCCCGGATTCCCTTGATTGAAATGAATGCGGTTGGAATCCGGGGACAAAGGCGAACGCTCCGCTTCTACGGGACGATTCCGGGTTCCTCCGCTGCTTCGTGCGGATTTTCACTTTCGGAGTACTCTAGGTATCGAGGATTGCTGTATTTAAGGGATTGATATATTCGGGAATATTCTACGTATCAAAAATTTGGCAACGCCGGGGCATGGTTACATTGGAGCGGGGCGGCTCGTCCTCTTTTTCCAGAGGAGAGTAGAGGGAAATGATAGTTTGAGCTATTCTGCTCAAACTACCTGAGATTACTTCGCAAACTACTCCCACCGGGGAAGGTGTGACGGAGGGGAAGCTTGGAACTTCAGGAGCGCACACGGGTCGCCTTTGTCTTCTGAATTCAACCTCACAATGTGATATGTGAACATTTTTACATAGCTGTCCGGCACACATTTTGTTGCAGGACAAAAAGAAAGAGACTGACAGAGGTTTAGTTCCTATCAGTCTCTTAGAGATTGGATGTTCAATTAAGGCCGTGATCAGGGGCTGGAATTAACGATCCGGGTCGCTGTATGCGAGCCGGTGGCCGTCCTCGAAGCCTTGGGCGAATCCAGCATTGAAGCCTTCCTGGTAAGTTTCACTATAACCCTGCTGATATTCACCCACAGGGTCTTCTACTACTGGAGCTGCTGCGGGAACCGTCTGCTGAATGTCTTCCAGCCGGCGAAGCCTCTTCTTGCGCCGGGAGATTCTGCGCTTTAACAATTTGCGCTTTAATGATTTATGTTTTAAGACGCTTTTGCGTGTCCGGCGGGCTGCCGATCTGCTTGGACGGGGCCTTTTGACTCCTTGTCTGCGCAGCTTTCGCGTGCGGATTCTGGTTTTCCTCGACACGAGAAGCCTTCTGCTGCGGCGGGCTGCCGAACGCTTTTTCCTTGTTGCCATCAAAATTCCTCCTGTTCTCCCCGGGCTGCATATGCTGCATGATCTAGAGCTTCATTGATCCACGGCGTTGTAGGAGTTCCATAGTATTGGCGATTCAGCCTCACGCCGGTCAGCATTTGGGCCATCGCGCTCTGATAATTGGTGAGTACTCTTATATTCTCATACAGCTGCTTAGACGCTGCTTCGGACTGCTCCGTTACATCCGCGATACTGTCCAAGATCCGGGCCAGGGCTTCCTGGCTCTTCACCAGAGATTGAACCAGCTGCAGCTTAATCTCATGCTCGGATGGGGTAGGAGCAATCATTTTTCCATATCCCCGAGATCAAAACCTCCACCTCCGAACATACCTCCCATACCACCGGAGTCATTCGATTCTTCCTGCGGCGCAAGCACCGCTTTCAAATTGCTACTTAACCCGGTCTGAAGCTTCGTAATTCCTTCAAGCACCTCAATGATTTGCTCATGAACGGTTATCGGCTTCGAAAGCTGGTTCTCATGATCGTCAAAGCTGTGACCATGCAAATGATTTAGTGTCCAATTTCGCACCTTCTCCGCTTCCACGGCTTTCGCTTCAAGCATCATTGCCACATTCCACTGGATTTTGGCTGAGGCATCCAGCATATTCAAATAGGCTTGATTTCGGCTCATATGATCAACTCCGCTTTGGTCAGTCTATTCTTCATCTTCCACGTTCATTTCCTTAATCACAAGGCCCAAATTCTCAGCAAGAGCCTCCTGAAGATCAGCCATAGCGTTTAAGTATGAAACCACATTTTTGTTCACACGCCCCGCATTCTCCATCAACCCGTCTATCCCGTCAAAGGACGGCTCTGAATCAGGCAAGTCATGCACAATCTGAGCCATCCGGACGGCGACCTGTCTCTCAGCGTCAATAACCCGTGCCATCTGCTGATGGGAGTGGGACATATGAACAATAAGATCCGTGATTTTCTGCTCCACTCTATTTCCTCCCTGCCGGCTGCCTTTTAAGCTGCCCGGTATTCTCTTCTACTCCAACATATGCGCGAGCAAAAAGGTCCGTTCCAATTAGGGATCTTCATTACAGTAGATTGTTACCCTAAATCATAAATGAGCCGAGGTCAGGCAATTCCGGGGCAGAATAGGAAGACCCTCCTGCAAATTCTGAATTTCCTCCGGCACTTCATCCAGAAACCGGTCGGTAAGTCCCCAACTATCCGCAGCATAGCCGGTAATAAATTCTCTGTATTTATTATGCTGAACCTGAACCAGCCGCCCATCCGATAGGCGGTACAAGGCTCCTTCTCGTCCTTCATTCTGCAATTTACCTGCGCCAAGTCTCAATCTCAATTCCTCTGCACGAATCGGTCTACCCATCACAAGCTGCCTTAAATCCAGCATAGACATTTGAACCGGGACCGGTAATCCATCCATATGTGGTATATAGTTGACCACCGGCCGCTTGATCCCATATTCCAGCCAATAGTTCCTTCCCCTTAAATCGCTTACCAGAATATGAGCCGGGAAATAATCCGCCGACTTCAGTGCTTGGTTCAGCATTCCGTGGTTACCAAGAGTGGGAAGCCGCTTATGTGGATCTCCCCATTTGTCAGGCAACAATCGGCTGTTCTCTTCATTTATCTGGCCTTCCTCAAAGCCCGGTGGTGCTCCACCAGTCTCACTTGTCACATGATGAATGAAGGTGTCTCCCGCCATGACCATCACTCGTCCAAGATAACGAAGGCGTATCATCCAATCGTCATTCTCAGCATTTCGGAGCCTGTAATCCTCATCGAAATATCCTGTCTTCTCCAGTGTCTCCCGCTTCATCAACACACAAAAGCTTGCAAGCCGATCAGTAAGCGCCCAGCGACGGCTGTCCTTCTGGTTATACTTGGCGGCGAAAGTCCACATTTCAGATACTGTGTTGTAAGAAACCTCCCTCTGCTGCGGTCCTTCACTATTGTTCGTAACCGGGCCGACTGCTCCGATATCCGGCCTGCTCTCCAGACACAGGAGCATGTTATTCAGCCAATACTCGGTCACCAGCATATCGGGGTTAAGCCATACAATATTTTGCCCTTTGGACATCATTAGTCCTGTATTCACCGCTCTGGCATATCCCAGATTCGCCGGGTGGACGCCAACCCGAATGCTCCCTCCACGACGTCTGCGGAGAGCTTCTACCGTCCCATCGGTGGAAGCATTGTCTACAACGATAATCTCATAAGGTATCGGCGTATTTGCCTCTATACTATCAATACAGTTCATCAACAACTCCCGGCTGTTAAAGGTCGGAATGATGATGCTGGTTCCTTCAAATATACTTGCGAAAGCTTCTTGCCCCAACCTAACTCCCTGCTCATACCCGGCCTTCCACCCCCGGCTGAATTGCTTCCGGTGGCGAGGACCCGATGCGGATTCGGGAGGTATGGACGCAGTTACATGTGTTGACACTCTTACTTTGTGTCCTGCCATAGTCGGCTTGGTTCTGGCTCTGTGCGGCATAGGGTGACCCTCCTTAGGTAAGCGCTGTACAACCCTTTGACAGATAACTTCCTTGATTAAATATCAACCGCCCTGGAAGAAAAATAATAAGGAGGAGATGCCTTCCGGCTCTGCCTCCCCTTCATGTCATTCTTCTAAGTTCGTTTTATATGGGGTACAAAACTAGTTTCTGTTTATCGTCATAATCCGCAGCGGTATTCCCCGCTTTCAATCCGGCGAAGCCATTCTTCTGACTGAACATACCATCTTACAGTACTGTTTAGGCCCTCTGCCAGATAGATCTCAGGCTTCCATCCGAGCTCCGCCTGAGTCTTGGAGGGATCAATCGCATACCGAGTGTCATGTCCCAGTCGATCAGTTACAAATTCCAGCAGACTGAGAGGCTTGCCCAGTAAATCCAGAATATATTCAGCCAGCTTCAGGTTACTCATCTCGTTATGTCCACCAATATTGTATACCTCTCCCGCATTCCCCTGACGAAGTGCCAGATCTACGGCCCTACAGTGATCTGTGACATGGAGCCAATCGCGGACATTCTTCCCGTCACCAAATATAGGAATCTTCCGGTTCTTAAGAGCCCGTGTAATAATCGTGGGAATCAGTTTCTCCGGGAACTGACGCGGACCGTAATTATTGGAGCAGCGGGTAATGATTACTGGTAAGCCATAGGTATGATAATAGGATCGAGCCATAAGATCAGAACCCGCCTTACTTGCAGCGTAGGGACTGTTTGGAGCAAGCGGAGATTGTTCTGTGAAGAATCCATCATCGCCCAGAGTCCCGTACACTTCATCTGTTGACACATGAACGAACTTCTTCACATTATGTCTTCGTGCTTCTTCGAGCAGATTTAAAGTCCCGAGCACATTGGTCTCTGCAAACAAATCAGGGGTGGAAATACTCCGGTCCACGTGCGATTCAGCAGCAAAATGTACAACCGCATCGATTTGATCCACAAAGGCCTGGCGGATCTGTTCCGCAGACCTGATATCTCCCCGAATCCAGCGGTAACTCGGATTATTCCGGAAGGATTCCGTATTATCCGGATTCCCGGCATAGGTTGCCGCATCGAGATTAACAATATGAAGGGAAGGATATTTCTCAAGCATATACTCAATAAAGTGACTTCCTATGAAACCGAGCCCTCCTGTAACAAGCAGACGAATCACGGCTGAACCCCCTTCATCTGCTGACCGGCTTCTTCCAAAGATTCGAACGTTCCCGCATCTCCCCACCATTTATGCAGGACATCATATTCAAGCTTGCCCCGCCGGGCATATGCATTGTTCACATCGGTAATCTCCAGTTCTCCCCGGCTTGAAGGAGTTATGCCGCTAATGGCCTCAAAGACAGTGTCATCGTACATATAGATTCCTGTGACGCAGTATCCTGACTTGGGCTCTGAGGGCTTCTCTTCAATATACGAGATCAATCTGTCATCATGTTCATCGAACACAGGCACTCCGTATCTTCTCGGATCATCGACCTGCTTAAGCAGCACGCGCGCGCTCCCATAAGGCTGCTGGAGAAACCTGTTTATAAATGGGGTTAAATCATCCAAAAATAGATTGTCTCCAAGCAGTACAACAAATCGTTCCCCAGGAGCAATATAACTTCGCGCCAAATCCAGAGCCTCGGCTATTCCCCCGGCGGACTCTTGTATTTTATAAGTAAGACTTACCCCCAGAGCCTCTCCGCCTCCAAGAAAGTCTGTATATAGTCCTGCCGACTGTTTCCCGATGACGATGAGAATATCGGTGATGCCTGCCTGGCGGAGTCGGTCAATAGCGTAGCTCACCATCGGTTGCTTGCCCACGGGGAGCAGATGCTTGTTGATGAGACGGGTAAGCGGATTAAGCCTGGTCCCTGTCCCGCCCGCCAAAATCACGCCTTTCATGGACTCTCCTCCTTCGTCACGAAATAATTATTATTATATAAATATTAGGGGATCTACGCCCCATTTCTCTATAAACAGCTGTCTCCCTCTGCTGATAATATCAGTCCATCCCTCAGGATGATCTGCCTTAAAGCTGGCACTGCCTTCATGATGTATGAAGGCGTCCCCACAGATCAGCAGTCTGTATCCGTGGGCTCTTGCCCGATAGCAGTAATCATCGTCTTCATAATGGCCCGGACTGAATCTCTCATCCAGCTGTCCTACCACTTCGAATGTGCTTCGTTTTATTAGGAAGCAAAGACCTACAATCCGCATGGATTCCTGCCATTTCGCCGGGTCAGGCAGGTTATAAGCAGCCGCGAACTTATAGAACTCTTCCGGTCCGCTGTAGCTGCACTCCACCTGCTGCTTGCCGCTGGCATAGTTAGTTACCGGGCCCACAATCCCAACATCTTCGGCACTATGCAGTGCTGCCAGAAGATTGGAGAGCCATCCTGGTCCAACAAGGCAATCATTATTAAGCAGCATAAGCTGTTCCCCGCTGGCAATCGACAGCCCTCTGTTACAGGCGGCCGGGAACCCCTCATTCGAGGGTAAAGAAATGAAGGTCAGTCTCTCCCGCACACAGTATTCTGCGGTCCCGTCATTCGAACCGTTATCTACAACGATGATCTCATAGGGGTCAAGAGTATGCTTGCGGATCGACTCTATACATGGAGACAGCAGGTGGAGACCGTTATAGGTTGGGATGATGATACTCGTTAACCCGTTCATACGGAATTCCTCACTTTAGCTAGCTCGGCCCGTCCTTGAGAGGTTAGTCCCAGGCGGGTCCCTCCTCTGCTCATCGCTTCTCCGAGTGCTTCAATATGATCGCCCAGAATCATCCTTGATACCATATTGCCATTCCCGGTATTTCCTGTTCTTACACGATTGTGCCTGATTACATCTACGGCTAATGGAGCTGTAACTATGAGTCCATGTTGGATCGCCAATGCCTGAGCCTTGGGCGGCACAGCCAGGGCAGCGGTTCCTATGGTCTGAATAGCCCGTCTTGAAAGAGCATGCGGAACGGCGGTTAGAGAATTGGCCTTAAGATCCGGCCGGCCCAGAACAAGATTCAGGAATGATTTACTGCGGGTGACTTCATCCTGCTTGGAGAAGGCAGGCAGCCAAGGAGTAATATTGTTCAGAGCCAGATCAGCTCCCTGATCCACCGCATAGAGGAAGGCGGCAAGCTCCTCTGCCGGGATGACCAAATCCCCGTCTGTGAACAGCAGGATATCTCCTTTGGCAACTGCTGCCCCCAGAGATCGGCCCACATCGTGACCTAGACGCTCAGGAAAATGCAGCAAAGTAACTCCCGGATGCTTACGGACTTCCGCGAAGCTTCCATCCCTGCATCCATTAAGAACAACAATGATTTCGCAGAGGGGCAGCTTCGCAAGCTCAGACAATACAGCCGAGATCGTCTTCATTTCATTACATACCGTGACCACGGCTGAGGCGCTTCTTCGAAGCGGAACCGGGATGCCGGGGCGCACATTTCCGGATACGGATGTATATCCTCTACAATACGCTTTTAATATAGGGAGCACACGGGAGAAAGGAATATTCGTTAATCCGGATTGGATATGCCATGTACTGTACGTCATTTGCATATGTGCATCACTTCGTTGTTCCCGGGGAACAGCAGTGGCCTGAGTCATTCCAGCCCGATAGGCCTTAAGATCAAGCCCGCTGTAGGCAGCTTGCCGCTTACGTGGAACTCTCCTTCGGGTACGTTGTCTGGCCGCGAAGCGAGTTCTCGCAACCTTTCTGGATCTTCGTGGCCCCGGTCTCTTGTAACCCGTATGTCTTCGCCGGAATCCTGTACGTCTCCTTCTCATCGGAGCCTCCTCCGCTGACGGCCCATATCGCCATAACCTGCACGTGGACCCAGCTTGTCAACCAGCCAGCTTACAGCCTCCAAATGATCCCCGGTCACAAGGGAAGTGAGTGAATCAGCACCCTTAATTTTGGGTCTGGGTGCATTTAATCGTCCTACAGGAACCGGATGAACCAGCTTTATGCCAAGTCCCAAAGTCACCGCCATCGCTTGAGCCAGTGGAGGAATCTCCAAAGCAGGAAAGCCGATGATCTCCACAGCGCGGCGGCTTATCGCATGTGGGACAGCGGTCATCGATGCCCCTTTGAGATCAGGACGTGAAACAAGAGCGTTCAGTGTATGTTTGGCCAGCACCACGGGATGTGCATCCTTACGCTCCACAGGACCGCTGTAATCATTGAGCGCCACATCTGTTCCGGATAACACGGCATCAACAAAGGGTTTAAGATGACGCGCAGCGATCAACATATCCGCATCAATGAAGAGAAGGACCTTGCCTTTAGCGGCCTCAGCACCAATACGTCTCCCCACATCGTGTCCGAGCGGATCAGGATAAAAAAGGAGCCGGGCCCCATGCTTCCCCGCAATCTCTGCAGTCCCATCAGTCGAACCGTTGGCAACAACGATGATCTCACTGCGCGGGTGCACCCCAGCTGCCTCACGCATCACACCTGCAATGGTACGCCGTTCATTCATCGCGGGAATAATGATGGACACCAGCGGCTGTGGATCATTAACGATATGCCAGATTCGCTTAGTTCTTGATTTCAAACGGGGGGGTCGGCGGCCCCTGTTCATGATCGCCGTCTTCCGCCCACTCTCCATGGTCATCCACCTCCTTGTGACTGAATTGTTCCACGGAATATACCATAGCTTATGTCACACCGAACATCTTGTAACGGCAAACGTACAATTGCCATAGACTGCACGGAGACAAATTGCTGAGGATGATTGTCCGTGTGTCAGCAGATCATTCTCTATATATACGGCCAAAAGGCTGATCGGACACAGATGAGTAGTGTCCAATCAGCCTTTTTTGGCCTTAGTAAGAGATATCAAACGCTCCAGCTGTGTATGGTTTTTGACAGCTCAGCGCTCATCAGGTCCGCCCAGCGCGCCGCGCAGTGCTGCCATCTGAATTCGCTTCTGGCGAGTTCCCTTCCTGCCAGCCCGAATTTCCGCTTCAGCTGTTCATCTCCAAGTATTCGCAGGACGCTTTCTTCAAGCACTTCATCGGCACATCCCTTAGGCAGCAGTATACCTGATTTCTCATGCTGAACAATTTCAGGAATCCCCCCTATCTCCGAAGCAATAACTGGCACCGCCGAGGCCATGGCTTCCAGATTGACCAAGCCAAAGGCTTCATCCTCAAGGGACGGAACAACAACCACATCAGCCAGATTATACAAGTCTGCAACACGCGGGTAAGGAACATAAGAAAGAAACGAGACGTGTTCACTCATCGGCTCAGCCAGCTTCCTCAAGCTTCTTACATAAGCCGTCTCGCGGTTCACTCCGTAGAAGGCACTTCCTACTATGAGGGCGAGTGCACTCTTCTCCTTTGCCACAATTCCGGGCAGCGCTGCCAGCAGCCGGTGAATTCCCTTTCCCTGAAGCAGGCGGCCAACGAAAAGGATGATTTTACGGTTCTCCCAGCCATAATCAGATAGCCTTGCACGTCTTTGCGCCTCACCTGCAGGTGTCCAGCGCGGAGTGAAGTCTTCCAGGCTAACACCCAGCGGATTAACATGTACCGGAGTCCTCAGTTTAGGGAATCGGCGCAGCACCTCATCACGAAGATACCAACTGTTCACGATAATTCCGTCCACACTCCCCAGCATCAGACGCGCCTTGCTCTCTGGAAGACAGGATGGGCTGATGAAAGTTGTGGAGTGGAGCGTCAGATTAACCCGGATATGAGGCAAATGCCTCTTCAGCCCGTAAGCAATTGCAGGACGGTTATGCACATCGGCCGTGTCCGGCATCCAGTTCTTCAGATGACGCAGAATGCCTGGCAAATACGCGGCACCTCCTGGAATACGATAACAGGGCACTGTCCCGAGCATACCCTTGGCCGGCAGGTGGCCTCCCGATCTGCTGAACACCCGTATATCGAACTTATCGGGCACAAGGGGCATTGTCTTCTCAATGACGCGCTCTACGGAACTGCTCCGCCCTGAAGGAATGACAAATACCCCCGGCGTAATTACGGCCACCTTTTGCTGAACTGACAACTTAAGTCCCTCCCCTATCCGGTTTTCACAATCTTAATATATTGGGATATCCGAGCAGTTGTGACACAGTCCCAAAACAGGCTTCTGCCATGGCACAGTCGTCCACTCCTTTTAAGAGTCTATACATAGACTGACAGAAGACACTTTTAGAACAGGGACTCACCGAAGATGAAGAGGAGGACCGGGCATGAGCTATAGATATGTGGGTATTCTGCTTAATGCTGCGATGTACCGCGGTGTACCTAGGCGAAAAACCGGACAGGAATCACTCTCGAACTATGAAGAAGCGGCAGCAGAATTCGGCTTGATCCCTGTGTTTATCCATATCGGCGATATCTTTATTCATAAGGGCCGGACAGCTGCCTACATTTATCAAAACCATCAATATGAGCAGGTGTCCATGCCCATACCTGATGTCATTCATAACCGCGCTATATTTCAGGAAAATTCCGCCCAGCGGAAAATCGAGGCCCTTATTTCCAGAGGAATAGATGTCTTCAACGTGAATAATCGTTATGGCAAAGATGTAATACACCGTCTGCTGTCGGCCGACCCTTACCTAAGAAGCAGCCTGCCTGATACAGCCGTGTTCTCCTACCCGGCCCTTCGCCGCTTCATGGAACTTCATGACGATCTGATCCTTAAGCCATGCCGGGGTACGGTTGGAAGAGGGATCATGCGATTACATCGTGAAAAGTCCGGGTGGAGAATCACTTATCCCTCATCTATGCGCAACCCAACATGGATTAAGCACAAGCTTAGGGGAAGCGAACTACCTTCTTATGTACAGCAGTACCTGCACCGAGTCCCCTATCTTATTCAAGAACGGATTCCACTCGCAGAAAGCAAGGGCCGTTCCTTCGACATTCGTGTTTCTGTGCAGCGGGGAATGACAGGAGAGTGGGCAGTAACTGGCATGTTCGCCAAAAAATCTCCACCAGGTATATTTATCTCCAATCTGGCGGGAGGAGGAAAAGCTTACCCCGTACCTGAACTTCTTTCCTATGTGATGTCTCCTTCCCAGGCCTCGAGGGTTATAGATCAAGTGGAGCATTTAGCCTTGACTACAGCTAATTACTTATCCCTTAATCTCCCGCTTCTTGCCGATCTCGGACTCGATATTGGAGTAACGGAAGATGGCAGAATCTATTTCATCGAATGCAACGGACGTGATCAGCGATACGGCTTCAACAAGGCCGGAATGAAGGATACTTGGAAGGCATCGTATCGTGAACCTATGGCTTTTGCCTGGTACCTATATAACCGCAGGGAATGAATGATTATCCGGTGCCGTATCCTCACAGGACCAAACCCTTATCAGCAAAAAAAGACGGGCGCTCCGTAAAACGGACTGCACGTCTTTTATCTTTTGTATCTGGGTCAGCGATTTGGGCAAGATTGCTGCAGAATCAGGACTTGATTAAATAGCCATCGCCAAATGTGAATTCATTTCTCTTGCTGCCATCAGAAATATCTATGGTAACTGGAAAATACTTTGCTGCTTTATCCGAACCGAACCAGATTCTCCCCACTGCCGCAAGAATGAATAGTCCTTCTTCGTCACCCAATGGGGTGAATGTCGGACTTGCTGACTTATACACCTGAAGATCATACTTACCTCTCAGCATTTCGGATATCGCCGTTACGTCTTGGGTGGGAAGGCCTATTTCGCTTATATTCTTAATATCCGCAGCTGTAAAGAGGGCCGTATCCTCATCCTTCAAATCATGCCTGGCAATGAATTCAACGATATTTCCCACAGGATCATTGAAGTAAATCGAATCGGAATTCCAATTCTCGCTATGCTCTATCTCCTGACCGTTGACAGAATGGACAGATATGTCCTTTTGCTTCAGCCAGTTCAGCGCCTGCTCACATTTCTGTTCAGGGATGTTGTACGCAAAATGATAGTACGGAGACTCATATTGATAGGAACGTGTAAAAGTAAGTATCGACTCGCCTGCCTTCAGCGAGATGACGTCCTCTGTCTCTTTTAGAACCGTCTGTTCAAGTACTCCATGATAAAACGATTTGATGGCTCCGATCGAACCAGTCAGCAGTTCCAATTCTCTAATCCGCATGACTTTGCCTCCGTTCTCTCTTACTTCCTACTTGATCATAGTCTTCTCGATCTATGAGCGTCAATCTGAAATAGGGCTCCCCATCATAGTTCCTGATTCTCAATATTTTGCTGCCCAAATCCGATAAACTATAGAGAAGTACCTTATCAATGATGTCTGTTCGAAAACGCAAACTTACTGAGAGGTAAGGACGCAAAGCCACAGGCCAGAACTCCAATGGCGGCTGGGTTGCCGAAAACAGCAATTATCTTACTAATAGGAGAATTTGCTGTATGATTAATGAACTGGGTCTATCACAAATGAGTTATGAAACCTTAGTTAAGGCATACCAAAATGCACTTAGGCTTGAGCTGAATCAAGAATTCCTTCAACTGCTTGAAGAGGAGATCGAACGAAGAAATACAAGCAAAGAAAGTGATCCACCCACCTCACTGTAATTGTAAATGCGGACACCGGTGTTGGAGTTCTCTCAGAAAGGCTTCCTGATCTAAAGGAGAAATCTGGACGTACTCATATCTGTCATAATGAATTTCAATCCGGTGAATGGAGGTTGCCGTGCTGGCCACCCATGAGCGAACAGGCTTGGCTTTGCTGATACTTCCGAGAGGAATTGATTGGGTAGCCGGGCCGGTACGTATAAACAAATCGTTCTCATTAATTACGTAGTAAGTAGATATCCATATCCAGGCTATTAATCCCGCCATCGAAATACACAGCAGGAACAGTAAGACTCCCCCAATCAGGCTTACTCCTCCCACGAAAGCAGGAGACAGGGCGCTGCCAATCAGGAAGATAATACTGGACCAAATGACAATAGATAGAAAGAGATCTCTTCGGGAATGAAATTTCATGAAAAAGTCCTCCATGTCCTGAAATTTTAATTTATTCATCTCTAAGTTAACCCCCACCGCTTTGTCCACGATTCAAATCTTCTTTACTCATGTAAGTTGAACTTAAGAATTACCCTTAGGCAAGAGTGTGAACTGATTCTGGAGAAGCGAAGCGTTCGCCTTTGCTCCCAGACTTCTACCTTATAAATCTAATTAAGAAGTCTGGGAGCAACAGCGATAGGAAGAACATTTCACACGGCTGCCTGACGTGCAAATCAATAGTTCAACTTATTTAGCACCCACTATACGATCGCTCCCAACATACACTATTTTCCATATGGTGTTCAAGTCTCTCTGGGTCAAAATACGGGTTAAAGGTTGATTTCAAGCAGGTTCTATGTCAATATAAGCTTTGTCTTATCTGTTTGTAAGGAGGATGCCCCCATGGCAAAAAAAGTGATGAGGCTGATGACCGAGCTTTCCTCCCGGAAATGGATCTCTCAAATCATGGGACACTTTTCCCATTCCGGATTCAGCCGTCACATCATTCCCACATTTGCGAGAACCTATAATATTCCGCTGCATGAAGCGGAGAAAGATATTAGTGAATACCGCTCCCTGAACGAATTCTTCTCCCGCCGTCTGAAAGCGGGTATGCGTCCGATACCAGATGTTCCAGATGCCCTGATCAGCCCCGTTGATGGCCTGATTACCGGTATGGGGCCTGTAAATGCAGGCTTAATCCCGGGTGTTAAGGGCCAGGACTATTCACTGGCTGAGCTGCTGGGCCATTCTCCTCATATGGAGACCTATAAGAATGGATTCTTCTTCGTGCTCTACCTCAGCCCGACTAACTATCATCGCATCCATGCCCCGGTTACGGGCCAGAAAGTAGAGAGCGAGCATCTGAAAGGCCGGGTATATCCGGTCAATGATTTTGGACTGACTCATATGAAGGGCGTTCTGAGCCGGAACGAACGGCTGATTACCTACATCTCCCATGAACTGGGTGAGGTGGCCGTCGTTAAGGTGGGCGCCATGAATGTCAGCAGCATCAAATATACAGATGACACCGCTAATTCTTGGAATCGCGGAGATGACATGGCTTATTTTGAATTTGGCTCTACGGTTGTCTTGTTGACGGAGAATGGGACCTTTGAACCTATGCCTGATCTGGCCATCGGCACACCGGTGAAGCTTGGTACATTGCTGGGAAGATTCTACCGGAATTAACGAGGGCGGAATATAGAAAAGCAATGAGCAGCCTCGGAAGAGACTGCTCATTGCTTTTTATTTCCCGGACAATTTACTGATCTCCTCCTCGTTCAAGGCCTTGTTGTAGAACTGAATATCGTCCATGCGCCCTCCGAAATAAGCATCTGCTGCAAATCGGCTTTTACCGAGATAGGCTTCCGTTGCCTTTAGCTCCTTCGGGTTAAAGTTCATATCCGTATTCGTGGCCGCAAGCTTGCCGTCCACATACAGCTTGCCTGTATTCCCCTCCAGGGTCACCGCCACATGACTCCACTCATTCTTCGGCAGCGGCGCTGCTGACAGCAGGCTTTGATCGGTGCCCTGCTCATGAATGGTGAATTGAAGCACGCCGCTGTATTGCGACGGAGTAAGGAACATGAAGGAGTTCATCCCATTTCCGATATCGAAAATGCGCTGCCAGTCTCCTCCCCCTGCCCAATTCACCCACGCAGCAAAGGTGAACTCCTCCGCATCGGCAATAGCGCCAGACAGCTGCACATAACCGTCCTTACCGTTAAAGTTAAGGGAACCGCTGCCGCCAGCTGCACCCTGTGCATCCCAACTTACTCCACCGATCAGCTTACCCTGATAACCATTCGCCGAGCTGTCCTGGATGATACTGCCCTTATCTTCGTCCAAGGAATAACGGGCCACCAGCGGACCTTCATTTTGCTGAAGCACTACTACCTGCAGGTTCTTCACTGCCTTGGCCTTGCCTTTGGTTATGGCAGCCGTTAAGGTGACTGTGGCATTGCCAGATCCAGCCGCTGGGCGATTCACAGTCCCACTGGCTGACACAACATCTGGAACCGAGGAGGTCCAGGAAATTAGGGAGTCTTCTGAACCTGAAGTAGGAAGAGTAAGATCATTATAGATGCCGCTGGTATCACCCAGGCCGAGATCATTTTGTACATCCTCTACAATTTGCTTGTCACTGCGGTTCATGATCCGGCTGCCCCAGATCGATTCTCCCTTGTTCGACAAAGCGCTAAAAGTGAGCACATTCTGCTGATTATCAGGATTCCATTGATAGGTAAATACACCACTGTATTGAA
>RCUP01000361.1_pt1 | contig 37089 bp, 40 predicted proteins | sample 2166341 | NCBI WGS metagenome assembly RCUP01 (sample SAMN09932325, study PRJNA488358) | compost metagenome | isolation source: compost soil in succinonitrile-enriched | place: Germany: Experimental Botanical Garden | reverse complement strand
GCGTCGGGGCGTCCGTCCGGCGTTACCTCCATTTTCACGGGGCGCGGGCTGAGGTTCGACACCACGGTGATGACGAAATCGCGCTCGTGCGACCGGAACCACGCATAGCTGGCGTCGTTCGTGAATCTGACCGAGGCGATGGCCGACTTGCGGAGGATCACGTTCTGGCAGTCGGAGTGGAAGGTCAGGAAGCCTTCGGCGGTCTGCGAATGCAGCATCTCCTGCCGGATCCGGGAGCACTCCGTCGATGTCAGGAAATAGCGGCGCTCGTTGCCTGACTTCAACTGAACGATGGCGTACCAGGCCATCCTGTCGGGGTCGATCCCGGATTGAGCCAGTATGTCCCTGTTCTCGGGAGCAAGGATGATGGCTTCGCGGTCAGTCTCCTCGGCGGCTCTTTCGGCTTTCGCGAACACGTCCCTGAGCAGCGGGAATATCTGACCGATGGGCACCTCGACGACATCCGCCAGCCGGAACGCCGTGCCGATGGCGATCCAGCCCAGGCCCTGCTCGAAGAGAGCGAGCTGCATTTCGTCGATGCCCACCTTGCCTGCGGCAGTGACCAGATCAAGGCGCAGCGCCTTCCGGATCTGATGGAACTTGTTCATCTGGATTACTCCGCTTGTATGCTCATTCAATGGTCTTTTGCGGGTAGGCCCAGGTCAACGCGGAAATCGAATCCTTGATCGTTATTCGCCGCAACGAAGGACTCGACGATTCTACGGCTTGCGTTGTCAAAGTAATTGCTTCAATCCTTGTCGCCAGTCCTTGACCAGAAGATCGCCTTAAAGTCTCATCTAAAGACTTGATCGAGTAGCACGGAGTGCGGATGCACATGCGTTTCAGGAAATATATAGGAGTGCTCATGGCGCTCTCGGCGCTTCAGGGCGGCGTGGCGACGGCACAGGAGAGGGTGAATCCTTTCGTGAAGCCGCCCACCGCGGCCGAGGAGCAGGCACGCCAGGACGAGCGCTCCCGCAATATCATCCGCGAGATGCAGCCCGAGCTTAAGGCAGGGATCATGCAGGACGTGAAGGCCTCGCAATCTGCCCTCGAGATCGATCTGCGCAGAAGGATCGACACGGTCGCCGCCGTGGCCGCAAGCGCGCCCAAGATCGACAAGCCCGTAATCGCGGGCGACGCCCCGATCGGCGAAAAGAAACCAGACGAGAAGGCTGCACCGGAAAAGGTTCCGGAAGGTTCCGTCTTCATTAGCTGCGTCAACGGAAAGGCTCTGTACCGTGCAACTGACAAATCGTATTTCCAGGTTCAGGGCGACAACGTCGAGGGTGGTTATAAGTGCGCTAAGTAGCGCCCTTATCCTGTCATCCTGCACATCGCAGCTCCCCTCCTCGAAGAGGCTGCCGGACGTCAAGCAGGAGCAGCGCGAAGCCCAGGACCGCTTCACCTCCGACCAGTCGGTGGCCGTCGAGTACGTCAAGGTTCCGAAGTCTTCGATGAGGGCCGTCGCCATGCGACAGGCCTTGCCGAAGCACATTGCCGCGATGCCGATCGAGATCAAGTTTCCGGTCACCCACGAGGCGGATCTGTCCTCGCTGGTCGCATCCCTGAGCGCAGTCAACCTTCAGGTCACCTTCAACTGGTCGAACCCGACCCAGAGCGAGGACATCCTCAAGAAGAAGCTGCCGTTCCTGAGCTTCCAGGGCACCGTCGGCGAGCTGCTCAATTCCCTCCGCAACGGCCTCGGCATCGTCGGCTGGTACGAGGATGGCATGATCTATCTCTCCGACCAGGAGCGCTACAGCGTGGCGCTGCCGCAGAACGAGGACGTTCTGAAGTCGGTCGCCGAAGAGGTGAAGAGCCTTGGCGGTGAGAACATCGTCACATCCGTGCGCGGCGGCAAGCTCATCTACACGGCCTCGCCTACGGTGCAGGACGAGCTGATCGGCCCCTTCCTCGATCGCATGTCGCGCAACTTGTCCGTCATCTCGATGCAGGTCGCGATCGTCAGCCTGTCCCTTACTGACAACGCCAACACCGGCTTCGACTGGGACAAGTTCTCAGTCGCCTTCAACGACACGAAGAAGGGCATCAGCGACGCTTCAGGAAGCGACAATGCGAGCGTCGGCGAAGCGATCGGTGCGACTGCAAGTGCATTGACGTTCGGAAAGACCTCGCTCGGCACCGTCTTCGGGAAGTACGGCGCGCTGACGATATCGGGAGCGATCAACTTCCTGTCGAACTTCGGCAACGCCAAGGTCACCCAGAACGTCCAGCTCAAGACGCTTTCCGGCTCCAAGCTGACGTTCCAGGACGGCAAGGAAGTTCCCTACGTTTCGGGCGTGTCCAGCTCGTCGAGCGGATACTCCAGCGTCGGTTCCTCCAACATCGACACCGTCGACACCGGCCTGAAGGTCGATCTCGAGCCATTCTTCGATGGCGATGCGAAGATCGTGACCGTGGGCGTGAAGGTCGACCTCAACGCCATCACGCAGTATGTCGAACTCAACGCGGGACGCCAGCTCGGCACCATCTCGCGGCCGATCGTGCAGAAGCAGAACATCGATGACCTCGTCCGCGTCCAGGCAGGCAAGACGGTCGTAATCGGCGGATTGCAGTACGACAGCGAGAACGTCAACTCGAGCGAGCCGACGGTCGCCCGCAAGGCTCTCGAAGGCACCGGCCGAACGACCGGCTCCGAGAACCGGAAGGTCGAGCGGAATGCACTGTTCGTCATCCTTCGCCCGACCGTCCAGGTCTTCGTGACGGAGGACTGACATGGTGGAAACCGCAAACCATCTGCCTATCGAGGCGTTGATCGGGTGGATCCCGAAGGTTGAAGACGAAAAGGATGCGATCGAGTACGCGAAGCGTCAGATCGAGATCCATTTCGCCACGCCCGAGATCTCCTGGTACGCCGTCTCCCAGTTCGACAACGGATATCTCTTCGAGATTCACCACGGCGGACGGGGCAAGGGTTATCTGAAGGCGCTCGTCGAGAACCTGCGCGCGGACGCCGACGGCGAATACTGGCTGCCCTCCGGCAACAAGGCGGTGAAGGTCATCATGCAGGAGGGCGAGCCCCTCCCGCTCGTCCTGCCGGAGGACGATGCCCGCCGACTCCTGCAGTCCGGTCATCCTCCGCTGCAGCCAACCGCCAGCATGAAGCCGGCGGTGGCCAAGGGCGAAGGCATCTTCAATTTCGGCGCGGCGCTGGCCGGGGTCGGATCCGTATTCTTCCTTGGATCCGCGATCTTCTACGCCATCTCGGCCAATCCGGGGCCTTCGGTCCGCGCCGTCGATTTCGCGACCCTGCCGCATTCGCAGTGGGGGATGGTCAGCACGGCGACCGTCGAGGAAATCGTCTCCAAGCTGGAGATGAAGGGCGACAAGTGGTCCGTCGACAAGCGCCGCAACATCATCGACGGACTTGATGATCTGCGGGCAAAGGGCAGGACCATCGACGCCAAGAACAGGCAGCCGGCCGCCACGCAGCCACAGCCCGTCGTCACGAAGCCAGCCGATCCCGCAGCCGGGGTGATCGCACCGCGGCCAGCCACGAACGCTGTCCAGCCTTCTGCTGCTGCCCCCGCGGCTGCGGCCCAATCGACCGGAGACAAGAAATGAGAGCGAAGACAGCGGCAGGCATAGGCCTCCTCCTTTCATCCTTCGCGCTCTTTGCGGGCGGCGCGTACATCCTGTTCGCCACGGTGGATCAGAAGGAGCGGCAGGATCGCCAGTGGGCCGAGACGGACACGCAGTGCGTTAGCCTCCTGAAGTCCATCCCCGGGGCGGAAGTCAACACCGGCAGCGACATGACGGTGGTCGTTCGCAACGTGACCGATCCGCGCAAGGCGATCGTTGACGCGAGCGCCGCCGTATTCATGTGCCCCGGCCGCAAGATGACCGAGATGTGCCTCGGCGACAAATGCGTCGGCGCGCAGGACAAGGTGGTCCTCCGCTTCAAGATGCGGGAGATCAAGTGATGCACGAGATGGCGATCGCATACCTGATGAACACGGATTTCTCGTCCCGCCGCCAGGTGATCACCGCATGGATCATGGCGATCATCTCCATGGGGTTCGGCGCCTACGCCTGGTGGGTGTGGAACTGGTCCTTTCTCTGGGTGGTCGGCGGCATCGTCTCGATCCTCCTCTGCATCTTCAATCCATTCATCTGGGCGCAGCGCAAGCTGCGCGGAATGATCAAGCGCCCTTCTAACTGACCGGGGACAACATGGAACAGGAAACGATGACCCCGAAGAATACCGGACGGAAGGGGGTGCTTTCGCGCATCCGTGAGCGCCTGCTCGGCACAGCCGGGAGGAATACGCCTGAGGCTGAGGCGGATGCCGGACTGGAGGCGCTACTCGGTGCGCAGACGGCCCAGAACGAGTCGGCAGATCCTGAACTCGCGCTCTTCGACGCGCTTGAGGAAGGACTGGGCGAGGCCGTCGAGGAGTCGATCCGCCTTGAAGTGGAGGTCAGGATCGAACCTCACTTCGGCGAATCCTTGAGCGAGTCCGCTTTGGAAGCTATCCGCGAAGCAACGGAACAGACGGAGCCGCCCGAGACCGAGAGCGAGACCGAGAGCGCTTTGAACGAATCCACGGAAGCGGGCGACACCGATCCGAACGCCGCAGAAGGCACCGAGGACCCCGATGTGATCGAGGAGGAACTCGACGCGGAGGATGCCGAGGCAGCCGAGAAGACCTCCAGGTTCAAGCAGCCGACCCAGTTCCGCCGCGGAAAATCCATCCGGCACCACCGTCTCGGACAGCATCTGATAGACAAGGGGCTGATCACGCCCCAGGTTCTCTATGCAGCCTCCAAGCAGCAGGAAGTCACGGGCGAGAAGCTCGGGCAGATCCTCGTCGAGAACCAGTACATCAGCAACTCCGAGCGCGTCGAGGCGATCCTCGAGGTCTCGGCGGAGCGCATCGCACAGGAGACCGTGTCCAAGACAAGGATCCCGGTCGACAAGCTGGTCGAACACAAGATCATCATCTCCACGATCCACGACGACGGCATCTTCATCGCCACGCTCGGCGACGAGCGCATGGTCCGCAGGATCGTGGCCGAATACTATCCGGGGAAGAAGATCACCTTCGTGCCCTTCTCGCCGACGAAGTTCGCGCCGTTCATCGCGAACATGCGCAAGAGCTCGGACGCCGACGACACGGTGGCCACGAAGGAGACGGTGCTCGACCGACTGATCTACAAGGCTGTCAGCAGCGGCGGATCGGACCTGCACTTCATCCCGCGCGGGAAATCCTACAGCGTGTACCTCCGTGTCAACGGCGTGCTCGAGCACGAGCACGAAGGCCCGCTGGACGAATTCCTTGCAGTTGCCGCTCAGGCGAAGAACCGCGCAAGACTCGACAGCTCCAAGAAGCACGCTCCTCAGAACGGATCCTTCCAGATCGAGTTCAATCGCAAGATGGTCGATCTGCGCGTGAGCGCTTCGCCCAACATCGAAGGCGAGTGCGTCGTCATCCGAATCCAGGATCCGGAGAGCATCAACAAGAAGATCCAGAGGCTGGGGATCTCCCACATCGACAAGTGGATGAAGGCGACCTCGCGCCGAGGCGGTCTCTGCCTCCTGACGGGCGGCACAGGCACCGGCAAGACCACGACCATGTACAGCACCATTCTGAACTTCGACCGTCAGACGAAGAAGATCATCACCATCGAGAACCCGGTGGAAGTCCGGATCGCCGGCATCAGCCAGGTCGCGGTGAACGAGGCGACGGGATTCGACTTCAACAAGGCGCTCGAGGCCCAGCTCACGCAGGATCCCGACGTCATCGCCGTCGGCGAAGTCAAGAACGAGGAGACCGCACGCACCATCGTCCGTGCCGCAACCTCGGGCCACCTTGTTCTTGGAACGCTGCACACCGGGTCCATCAGCGAAACCCTCGACCGACTGATCGGCCTCGGCATCAAGGACCACGAGCTGCGCTACATCCTGCGCGGGATCATGTCGCAGGATCTCATCCGCACGGTCTGCAAGCGCTGCCGCGGCACATGCACGGAGCATGACGGCTTCACCTGCATCGAGTGCCTCGGCGACGGCTACGACGGAAGAACGCTCGTCTCGGAAGTCGAATACTTCCACGACCACAACGACGTCGATAGGCTCTTCGCCGTCCGCGAAGGACGCGAGCAGCCGACGTGGGAGACGATCGTGGAGGACGCCGTCAACAAGTTCCATCAGGGGATAACCAGCGAGCAGGAACTTGACCGTCTCTTCGGTGCGGCGGCACGGCCCTACATCGAAAGGGCCGCCTGATGCCATCGCTGATCCTCACCGCCCTGTCCGTCATGATCATCGCCTTCGCCCTTGTGGCGGGGACGAGCTACATCAATCCGGCGATGCAGAGCAGGGTCGAGGTCTCGAAGGTCCTCACGGCGCAGTACGGGTCGATCGGATCTGCCATCGCATCCTACAGGGTGGTGAACCAGGGAGTACGTCCATCCTCGATGAAGGACGTCGAAGGCTACGTCGCCGCTGGCGCCATCACAGGATTCGGCAGGCGGTCGGAACTCTTCACCTGGACAATAGAGCCGGGGCCGTCGGGCAAGCCGGGACTGTGCCTCAGCTTCGGCGGTGGAGCCGTCGACTACGGAATTCTCTCGGGATTTGAACGATTCGCGATTGACGCAGACACGCAGCGCCCGGGAGCATTGAGTTTCGGACAGAACTGCTCGGCCCCGGCCATCGCCCTCGCTCCGTCCGAACTCGCCCACCATCTCAATGAAATGCGGACGGCGCTGGCCATCCGCTTCGAGGAACGCTGATGCCCCTATTTACCGTCCGCATCGTTTCAGGCGAAGGTGTCATCCGCAACCATGACATCGAGGCCAGCAGCCTCGAGCAGGCGCGGTTCCAGGCCGACCGCCTCGGACAGGTCCTGACCATCAAGAAGAAGTTCAACGTCGACTTCTCGCTCGGCATGACGACCCCGGAGCGCCACAACTTCATGCTCCGGCTGTCGGCCATGATGGCGGCAAACATGAGCGTGGTGGAAGCCCTCAGGATAATCTCGGCCACATTCACCGGCCGCATCCAGAAGGCGGCCAAGGGACTGCTTGGCCGCCTCGAAGCGGGAATGGAGTTCGATGAGGCGGTCTCGGTCGACTACAAGAACTTCAAACCGGCGACGAGCGCGCTCGTCAAGGCGGGTATCCAGGCCGGCGACACGCAGAAGGCCCTCGAAAGCGCCGTCGAATTCGAACAGTTGATGGGGCAGGTCCAGAAGGGTGCGTACAAGCACTTCATCTGGGCGTTCGTGGCGTTCTCCGTGGCCTTCGCGATCACCTACTACACGATCTACTACTTCGCCCCGCTGATCCTCGACAATCCGATGATCAGGAACAACAAGGCGATCGACGTCACCTACGCCAAGCTCTTCAGCCACGTGCTCCTGTGGGTGATGGGGATCAAGCTCACGATCTTCACGGGCTTCCTGCTGCTCGGGACAGTCGTCCGCGCGATCATGCCGAACATCGCCGACAAGATCATCCTCAAGATCCCCCAGTACAAGGATCTCGTCCTCAGCCGCCAGAACTACGTGACCCTCTACAAGCTGGGACTCATGGTGGGATCCGGGATGACGACCGCCGACACACTCCGCTTCACCGAGTTCGAGGCCCCGAAGGGCGCCCTCAAGACCGACCTGAAGCGGGCGAGAAGGTTTCTGGAAGAAGGCAAGGTCTGGCCGAACGCCCTTGAATCCCTTCATCCGACTGACAGGGCAGCGCTGTCGTCGGCGACCGACAACAAGGACCAGGCCAAGACGCTGAATGCGCTGGCCAAGCAGTACCGCGACCTCTACATCGGAAAGGTCAACTCCTTCGGACCCGCGATCGAGTTCACCTCCGCCCTGTATCTCGTGGCTGCGACCGCATCCCTGATCTGCCTCACCGTCATACCGACGATGCAGTTGACCGCCTCGATCAACTGACGCTGCACAAAGACTTGAGCAGGCCGAGACGGCGGGTGCGAAAGCGCCCGCCGTCTTCGTTGATGCGCACATGTCCATCCGAAGACCGCCCCGACGCCCTTCCTGATCGCAGCCGCACCCGGAAGGTGTCCCATTACCGAACGTTGGCCAGCCGCGCCGGCTGATGGCCAATAGAGGATTCAATCCTTGCTGACGGCCGCATGAGACACCTCGCCGGCTCCCTCATCGGCGCGTCCGGCGCCTTTCCAGAAAAAAATCAGCAAAAAATGAGAAAAAAGTTTGTTTACAGCAACTTGCGTGCACTGAATTCGTCATCGAGTCCTTCCGATTTCGGGTTCTTTTCCGGTTTTGGAGCCGTTGACCGCCGTCGAGTCTTAACAAATCATTAAATTGTCCCGAGCGCGAAAGACCTTCGCCAAGGACTAGAAAAGCAACAAAGGCCTTGTCGGGCCACACCGGAAGGAAACGGACATGTATCATCTTCTCGTTGGCGTTATCGCCGTCGCTCTCTTCGCCGCTCTCACGCTGACCGGCGCATTCTACCTCGGCCCGGCGTTCACGAAGGCCACGATCAAGGCTCACGTCACGACCATGATCAACCAGGCCCAGCAGATCTCTGCTGCCAACACGCTGTACAACGCTGACGAAGCCAAGAACATCGACTCGATCGACGCTCTGGTCGAATTCGGCTACCTGAAGGAAGTCCCGACGACTCCGGTCGTTGCTGCCGACGCAGCTCAGTGGGAACTGGACTTCACGACCAACGTCGACAAGCCCTACCTGACCATCGAACTCGGCGGCGACGCTTCCGACCAGAAGACGGTCTGCGACATCGCCGAAAAGCTGGTTGGCTCGTGCCAGACCGTTGCCGGCAGCTACGCCTACCCGCTCTGATATCGGCTTAGCCCGATAGGCTGGAAACCGGAGGGGGCGGGGATTTTCCCCCGCCCCTTTTTCGCATCTGATTTGTCCACGAGTTTCGCCAACGAAGACGCCGTCCGGATTTTACTGGGGGTGACGTCCGGCATCAGGGAAGGATTCAACAATGTATCATCTTATCGTCGGCGTCCTGGCGGTTGCCGTTTTCGCAGCGCTCATCTTCGCTGGTTCGTGGTTCGGCGGCCCGGTCTACACCGAGGCCCGCGCCAAGGCTGACTACGTCGCCAACGTGCAGCAGGCGCAGCAGATCGACAGCGCGCTGAGCCTCTACAAGCAGGACAACGTCCGCGGCGCCCTTGGCGAGGACATGGTTCTCGTCAACAACCTCATCAGCTACGGCTACCTGAAGGATCCGCCCCCGGGCGACTGGAAGGTCAATCCGGAATCGCTCTACAAGCCGCTGAAGATCCAGTCGATCGAGCAGTGCACGGTCATGAACAAGGTCGCCGGCTACGACATCAAGGATCTGCGCCTCAACGACACGAGCGGCGCCCGTCCGAACTATCAGGGTTGCCCGCCCTGCAACGGCGAGGAAGTCAACGGTGCACCGTCGCAGCAGCTTCAGGACGCGGTCGCGTTCCAGAAGTATCCTGGCTGCCAGTTCATCGGCGGCTGATACCTGCCACTTCCTGGGGGAAGCAGAGAAGCCCGGTGATGAGCCGGGCTTCTTGCCGTTCAGCGGACGGCCTTGGCAGATCTTGCGGAACCGATCGAGGTCAGGTGTCAGGTCGAACGGCGACCTGCATCATTGTCTTCCGGAGAGATCATCGCGCTGCGCGGATGCTATTAAACGAGCTCACGGATCTAGCCGTGGGCACCCCGTCTTTAAGCCATCGGCGGGCCACAAGGCTTTCAATGGATTCGGGACGACGGGGCAGTCTGACGGGGCGCGTCGCTCACGTGTCGACGCGGATGACCTTCAGGCCGATCTTCAGCACCTCGTCGAGCGCCACCGATACGGCCTCTTCGATCGACGGCGCGATCCTCGAGAACTCGATGTGCACCCTTTCGCCGTGAACGGAGGCGAAGGCGTTCTCGATATGAAGGTCTCCCATCGGAGGAACTCCGTGGCCGGGCGTTGCTGCAACGATGGCGAAGCTGTGTTCCGTGTCCCGCATTCGTGTTCCTCCTATGCTGCTCTCCCTCAGATACTGGGGGCCAGGCACGGCATCGTCAATGTCACGAATTCATCGAGTCACGACAGCGCCGCGAGACGGATCGCAGGGCAAACGAATGGGGGCGCTCCCGGCGAGCGCCCCCATTCGAAACAGCACCGGAAAAGCTGGGCCTACTGCGTCTGGCAAACCACGGCGGCCTTGGGGGCCACGGCGATGGTCATCTGAGCCCACTGGCAGGTGTACTGCGTCCCGGTGGCGTCGACCGAGAAGCCCGCCAGCGCGGCTCCGTTCCCGGATCCGCATTCACCCCATGCAACTCTCTTGGCGGGAGGGCAGATCGCCGTGCAGGATGGATCCCCGTCCGCGCAGGTGGCGGTCACCCTCTGAAGATCGTTGTAGGACTCGGCAGCGTATCCGGATCCCCGGTCCACCAGGACTTCGGCGCCATCGGTGGCGATGCGCAGCCTTCCTCCCGCTTCCGTGCGGAACATGTCGGCAGCGGATCCGGACACCGCATGCACGTCGGATTTGATGACGATGTCTCCTCCCCTCGTTGCAAACACGGCCGACGAGGTCGAGGACATGATCGCCGGAGACGAAGCATCGTCAGACACGGCGAAGGTGATGCGGCCGCCATCGGCGGAGACGGGAAATGCGAGGGCGTCGGCGCTCGCTGAAGGGGTCACGCGCGAGCTGCCGGAGACAAGGATCTCTCCGCCGTTGGACCGCACTCTCGCAACGACAGTGTCCTCCAGGGATACGGAGCCGCCCGGCGAAGAGGCGATGCCCACGTCGGCTCCGGATGCACCCTTCAGGGAGACGTTCGACAGCACGGCTCGTCCGCGCGGAACGAACTCGATCAGTCCGTTCTGGACGGCGCCGTCCTCCTCGAACTTGACGACGGCGCGAACCCCATCGGGGCCCTGGAGCCTTATCGTCCGCCCCGACGACAGTGCAAGTAGGTCGTTCATGTCGGAAGCCTTCAGCGTTTCGGTCCCGAAAACGCGCAGGCGGACGTCGTTGATGTCGTAGTGCTTCACGTACTCGACGACATCCGAGATGCTTCGGGCGACGCGATCCGAAGTCAGGGCATCCGCCGGTCGGTCGCCGGAGGGAGAGATCACGAAGGATGCACCGTCGGCCGCCACCGGGTTGTCATAGACGGCGGTCACGGAACCCCCAGTTACGAGGATCGTGGACTTGTCGTCTGCCACCCTCGCATCGGAGCACTTCAGGGGGGCGGTCGCGTTGGGCTGGGGAGTGATGACATAGGCGACAACACCCATGGCGATGATCTTCGCGTCGTCCGCGCCGCCAGGCCGTCCGGCGACGGCATAGGTGAGGCCATTCCGCTCGACGGTGTCCACGGCATAGCTCTCGGATGCCGCAGCATTGTTGATCTGCGTCGCGCCGCCCGCCTCCGAGGGAAGGATCGGGCAGTAGACATAGGGCGTGCCGTTGGCAGACGTGTTGAACGGGGAAACGCCGGGCACGGTCGCAGTAAGGGACGACGAGATCGGAACGGCGACGCGCCCGTCGAGCACGGTCAATGCAGTGCGCACCGAATTCGAGACGATCTGGACGCGGGACTGGTTCTGCTGGATCGATGAGGAGATGTTGAATGTCTGGTTCAGCGTGACGAGATTATAGCCCGCGATGGCGATGAAGGTGAAAAGTATCGCCACGAGCAGCAGCATTGCATTCATGTGTCATCTCCGAAAAGGCAGTCAGTAGGATGCTAAGTCGAATCCAGTGGCAGTCAAAGGATTACCGGCCGAACTGATGGATTCACCGCTGCATCACCGGCGCGTCGTATTCATGAAGGAGGTGTAGAAGCTCAGCACGGCGGCGGCGAGACATCTCGGCCCAGAGAAGAGCCGTGTCGATGGCGTCCTGCTCGCCGGAATGAATCCGCCCCATCCTCTCCAGCCCATAGAGCTGCATTGCCTTCGTGAGTCCGATGCCCCTGCTCTGTCCGAGCGAATGCTTGAATTCCAGCCCCATATCAACGAAGGCTGCCGAAAAGGTCGCAGGGACACCCTTGCGAAGGTGATCCCTGTCTATCGCTCGGCGATCTGGCCCCCAGGAGAACCATTGCTTCGACCGCGAGCCGAAGTCCTTGGCAATGCGTGGCCCGACTGCGGCCAGCGGGCGGCCTCGGCTGCGGATGTCCCTGGGGGCGATTCCCGTAAGATTCGTGCAGTCGGGCGTGATCTCCGTATATTCGTTGATGACGAGATAAGACTGGGATCGGGTCACGAGGAGACTTTCCAGATCAAGCTCGGCCACTCCAATCTCAATAATTTCAGGCTCCTGCCCCGGCGGCACACCGTCCCCCATAGTCATCTCGACATCGGCGAACAGAACACGGTCGTCGCGCACATCGTACTTAAGCATCGTCATAGGAATCGCATGTCCTCTTCTTGTCTGGCGGATCAAGCCTGAAGCATTGGACCCTGTCACGCAACCTCGGGCGCAAGCGCAAGCATGGGATTCGCATCCGAAGGAATCAATAATATTGACTACATGGAGAATGTGGCGCATGAAAAGGCCGTCATCACACCGCCGGACTTCGATCAATCGTTCAAGGCAAGGGATTCACACATGAAAAAGGCATCCGACAAGGAACGCGCCAGCCACGGCATCGGGCTGGCTTCGGAGCACAGGCTCCCCGAAGCATTCAAGGCTCGGACGGACGACGATGCGGGCACTGTGGAGATCAGGAAGGAGGGCGCCCGGCCGCTGAACATCGCGATCAACTCCTTCGGCTCCGTTTCCAACCTCCTAGCCATCTTCTCCCCCGACGGCGAGACAAGCCTCGAACCGGGACACACAATCAAGATCGTCGACGAGTTCAACAACAGGTCGGCGACAATCACCGCCAACACCTTCGTCGACATCGCCGCCGCGCTGAACACCTTCGTGGTCGAGAGGGGCAAGTACCTCCCATCCACGCCTGACGCCGAAGCATCAGCGCCAGCACCACAGGAGGTCGTTCCTTCCGCGAAGGCGGAGGCCATCCCGACCGAAGCCGTGGAAGTGGCGGCCGCCCCGGCAAAAACCAGGAAAGCCGCAGCGGCAAAGTCCGTGAAGGCGAAGGCACCCGAAACAGCGGCAGCCGCGACACCCGCACCCGCGAAGAGGGCCGCCGCCGCGAAGAAGGCTACCGCCAGGCAGGCGAAGCCGGAACTCGCTGCGGAAGACACGCCCGCAGCGGTCGAGAAGCCAGCAGTCACCAAGCAACCTTCCAAGGCGAGGCCCGCAAAGGCGGCGGCTCCCGCAGCCCCTGCGGGCTGGACCAACAGCCTTCCCGTCGAGCATGTCGACGCGGATGGCGGGTTCAGGCTCGATGCCCGGACACTTGCCCTCACGAAGGAGAAGGCGAAGACCACTTCGGGCGTGAGCGACGGCTCCGCGGAACACGAGGCGTTCGGCTACGAGGTCAGCGAAGGCACCGCACCGGGTGGCAGGCATCTCGGGTACATAATCGTCGAGGATCCGAAGAGCTGGATCGTGACGGGCTTCGGCGACATACCCTTCAGCAAGCACGCAAATCTCAACGCCGCGGCAATCAGGATCCGGGTGACCAACCTCCCGCGGATGCGATAGGGACTAGAACAGCGAGACGCTGGCGATGCTGTCGTCAGCGTCCGCGCTCGAAGGCTTCTCCTTGCCGAGGGCGGCCAGCACGAGCTGCGGAAGGAGGGCGCGCCTCTCCGCCATGTCGGCGACCATGTCCATGAGATCGGCTTCGCTGTCGGGCCTGCCCGCTACGATGATCTCGATCTCGCGATCGGTCAGGATTGAATGGGGTTCCTCCCCCGAAGAAGCGGCCTCCCGCTCCCTGAGGGCGATGAGACCGTCGATCATCAGATTGACACCCCGCGACAGTCCGGAAGACCGCTTCCTCACGACCGGAGCGTCCGCCAACGGCTCTCCCGCCAGATGGAAGGATCTACGCCCCTGAAGGATAGGCCAGCCGGCTTTCCCGAGGGTCAGCGCTCCAGTCGGCTGCGCCGTGAGCGCGCCGGAGATCAGAAGCTGCCTGTGGAGCGCAGCCCAATCCTTTCTCGCCAGATGCCTGCCTTTCCCAAAGACATTCAGCTCGTTGTGGCCGTTCACGCAGACACGCTCCGTCGGGATGCCCTGGAGAACTTCGACCAGGTATCCGAGGCCATAGCGCTGGCCGCTCGCCGTCACGGCCTTGACCAGGAGGCGCGCATCAGAGGAGGCGTCGACGCGCGCGACGGGTTCCAGGCATCGGTCGCAGTTGCCGCATCCGCCTGGATGGCTCTCCCCCATCATGCAGAGGAACACGCTCCGGCGGCAGTCGGGACTTTCAACGAAGCCCCACATCGTCTGCAGGCGGGCAATCCTCCTGAACGCCGTCGCCTGCCGCTCCCTGTCGTCTCCGGCCTTCTCTATCTCCTCGAGCATCGGCCTCATGGTCGAGCTGAGACTGGAGGCCCGCGTCAACGTGATCGCAAGGGAGGGCAGCCCGTCGCGCCCGGCACGGCCGATCTCCTGATACCAGTCCTCCAGTGCCGAGGGGACGTGCGTATGGATGACAAGCCTCACGTCCGCCTTGTCGATGCCCATGCCGAAGGCGACGGTAGCCACCACGATCGAGCCTTGTTCATCAAGGAACCGCTGCTGGTTCGCCGACTTCACCTCGGAATCGAGGCCCGCGTGATACGGGATGGCGGGCAGGCCGAGGGTTTGAAGATACGCTGCCAGTTCATCGACCTTCCGCTTGGTCGCGCAGAAGACGATGGCGCTTCCCTCCCCGCGGCGTTCGAGAAGCTCCGGAATGTCCGCCTCGCCCGACTGTCCGTCAAACTGGATGCGGATGTTCGGGCGGTCGAAACTCGTCGCGAACACGTCGGCGTCGCGCATGTGAAGGCGGTCGAGGATCTCGGACACGTCGTCCGGCCCCGCAGTCGCGGTCATCGCCATCGCCACCGCGTCGGGATGCATGTCGATGAACTCGCCGACACGCAGATAGCTTTCCCTGAAATCCCTTCCCCAGGAAACGATCACATGGCTTTCGTCCACGGTAACCGACGAGATCCTGGCCGCTGATGACGACACGAGCCTCAGAAAGGACGGGGTGACCAGCCGTTCGGGAGCGACATAGAGGATGTCGATGGTTCCCTCACGGACGGCGCTCGTCGTCTCCGCTAGTTCCAGATCGCTCAGATTGGAATTCAGCGCCGACGCACGCACTCCCTTGCGCCGCAGCGCGTCAACCTGATCCTTCATCAAGGACACAAGCGGAGACACGACGATGGCCATGCCCTCGAAATGAAGCGCGGGAATCTGGTAGCACAAGGATTTGCCACCTCCGGTCGTCATGAGGGCGAAGGTGTCCCGTCCGCCGCACGCGTTCGTGATCACATCCTTCTGGATGGACCGGAATTCATCGTATCCGAAGACGCGTCCGAGGATGTGGATCGGATCCTCTCCGGCGCGCTTGACGCTCTGGCCGGGCAAGGGTGTGGAGAAGTATCCGTCAGCGGTCATGGAATTGGCAATCGGGTCCTGGAAATGCGTTCGCGACAATGGTGATTTGCCATCTCGTATGTGTCAACGAATGCTCGTGATCCAAAGGCCCCAATCCACGCACAAGGAAATGAGGAAGCATCGGAGCCGCCTATTTTGGGTGAATTCTCAAATCTGGGGACGATTCCTCGAAAAAACAGGGTGTTTTTACCCAAGCCCCCCTTTTCAAATCACTTTAATCCACTACAACAGCATAGAATTCATCCTCTAATCCTGCGTGGATTCATCGACCACAGGTTTCAGGCTGAATTGGAACACGAACACACAGAGTCTATATGACCAAATGAGGGTGTCAAAATGCAGCCGAAGACCGAAGTCCAATTTGCTATCGGCGTGACCGAGATAGTCAAGACGTTCATCAGTCACCCCGACCACGGGTTAAAGCCTGAAGAAATACCCGTCATGATCAAGGATATCATGAAGGCCTTCCAGGATGCCTCCCATGTATCCGTCGAGGCACTAACCGCCGCCGCCACCAGGACAGTAGAAGGACCCATCGAGCAGATCGCAGAAGCGCCTGCGTCAGTGGTCGCCGAAGAGCCAGTCGCAGTTGCTGCGCCAGCCCCGACCGCGGCACCTGCTCCGGAAGCCGCTCCCGCCAATGCGCCGAGCGCCTCCAAGTCCAAGTCGAGAAGCAAGAGCCGCGAGGCAGCTCCAGCGGCCACGGCGGAAGCTCCCGCACAGGAAGTCGTCGCTGAAGTCGTGGCGGCTGCGCCCGCACCTGAGAAGGCCGCGCCGAAGAAAAAGGCCGTCGACCCGCTGGAAGCCAAGTTCGGCGGCAAGATCCCCCGCACCCGCTGGAACAATATGGATCCGGAGGATGCCATCAAGAACGACGAGATCATTTGCCTGATCGACGGACTTGGCCGCAAGATGCTCCACCGCCATCTCAAGGCCCGTCACAACATGACCCCCGAGGAATACCGCGCATGGTTCAACCTCAGGGAAAACTATCCGATGACGGCGCCCGGCTATTCGAAGGAGAAGAGCGAATACGCCAAGGAAGTCGGCCTCGGAACGACGGCGTTCACGGAAAAGACCAAGGCCACCCCGAAGACGTCGCGCAGAAGCCGGAAGGCTCCGGGGCAGGGTGCAGGCGCTCGTCAGCGCACCACGGCCTGATCGCAGCGGCAATCCAGTTCGAAGGGCGGCATCCATTGATGCCGCCCTTTTCATTTTCACTTCCTGCGGGTGATCCCGCATATCGCACTTGTCCTCTTCGAATCCCGCAGACACAATTCCTCTAGTAGCGAGGAGCGGGTGGTATGGCGTATATCGAGGAGGATGACCTTTCTGACGATGAGATCGCCGTCGAGCGCATCGTCACGGATGAGCGTTCCGAGGCCCGGCTCGCCCGAGAGATTGTCAGCCAGGCGATGCTTTCGGCCAGCACGCCGCTCGAAAACCGCGACGTCAAGCGAAGGATGCTCCCCGGGCTGTGGTACAGCGCCGTCAACGTCCTGATCGCAAGCCTCGACATCGAGGACATCCTGCGCCTGATGAAGGACCGGATGACGGGGGTCGTAGGTTCCGCAGAGAACGCTGATGCGCCGCCGCGCATCTTGTCACCCCAGGAGATGAAGGCATACGTCCATGAGGTCGGTCTTGCCAGCGAGACGATCATGGAGGCGCTCGAGGCAGCCCATGAAACCATGGAGGAGGCCGGCATCGAGGATCGCTTCCCCGAGACGGTTTTCGACACGGCGCTGCGGGTCCTCATTCCCGCATGGGGGCCGGATCACGTAAGGCGCGCCATCATCGAGCAGTGCGCCGTTTTCATCAAGGACAGGGTGGAAGTCGTCAATTTCATGGAGCCGACGAGGGTCCTCGATCCATCGGCAGTGCGGCGCAAGTCTGTAGAACACGCGCCTGCGGCCAGGGAAGCGCCTCAGGCACCAGTGAACCGGGCAGCGGAGTTCGAGTTCAAGCCGCGGGTTGTCAGAGATCGTCGCCTGAGGGCATTCGTCGCAAGCGACCTCCTCCCTAACGGCAAGGCGGTCTGGGCTGTCGCCATGTCCATCAGGGATGACTCCGGACGCTACGAGTTCCGCAAGTTTGGCGGCCGCATCGATGATCCAGCCGGGGCGCGCGTCGCCATCGTCTCCCTGCACGAGGCTTGCCTTGCGCTCGTCGGGATTAAGGACAGAGCGCAGGTCTCGATCGAGACGACGAACGAAACCCTTGCCAGGGCGGCGGAGACGAAGCCGGCGGGGGAAAACCTGCGCCGCGACGCCGAGAAGGCTACGTGGGCGGACATCGACCATGCCTTGTCCCTGCACGACGTGTCGTTCAGGCATGTCTCCCCTGCCCTGACGGATTCCCTGCAGGAAAGCTGCGACCATCTCATGCGCGACCTCGCGCAGTCATAGGAGCCAAACCCATGTCCGCGGCAACCTACGTCATCGTCCTGGACAAGGAACTCGGCTTCTGCCGGCTCTTCCGTGACGACAGCATCGACATTCCTTCCGGGGAGATACTGTGCACGGTACAGGGACTTCGCCGCGGCTATGACGCGATGATGCGCCTGAACCGGGAGCGGCGCCCCATCGCCTTCTACCATGTCTGCTCGAAACCTCGGCCGAATGGGGAGTTCTCCTACCGTGTCACGAAGACCGTGGCAGAGGGGTGGGCCTCTATGGAAACCCATGTGGACTACGCCGCCGCGAAGAAGCGTCTCAAGGAGCTGTCGGAGGAGAGGCAGAGGCTTTGTGAGGAGCGCCTTGCCGAAGCCAGGTACATCATGTCGAGGACAGGCATCGTCTCCCGCAAGATTCCGAAATTCACCGAGCGGGACCGCCGATATGTCGAATGGCTGAAGGAAACGGGCCGCTTCTCCAAACAAGCCGCTTGAGGATTCGATAACCAGTGCTGTAGGATTCGAGTACGAATTCTTTCACCGCTTCCGAAAGGCACGAAATGAGAAAGTCCCTCACGCTTGTACTCGCCGCCGCGGCGTCCTGCCTCATGGCCGGCTGCTCCCTCGGACCGACGGTGACCTATCCAATCTTTCCGGCCGAAACCACCACGCGCCCCGGCGAGTTCTTCGACACGGGATACATCTTCGAGCAGGGCCTCGGGACGCCGCGTGACTATGCCAAGGCGATCAAGTACTACACGCTCGCCGCCAGCGAGAAGAAGGACGCGCGCGCGCTCAACAATCTGGGTGTGATGGCCGTGCAGGGCAAGGGCTCGGCGGCATCGGCGTCGAAGGGCCTTTCTTACTTCCGGAAGGCGGCCGAAGGCGGCAGCGCTGCGGCACACTACAACATCGGACTTCTCTACGATGCAGGGTTCGGTGTCGGACGATCCCCACGCAACGCCATCGCCGAATACCGCATGGCCGCCGAGATGGGTCATGCAGGTGCCCAGGAACGTCTTTCGCAGATGCTGAAGTCTGGCGACGGCACGGCGGTCGACCCCGCTGAATCCAGCCGTCTCTCAGACATGGCCGCATCCCGTGGCGGTTTCGGGCTCGATGGCAATCTCGAGCACGTCGCCCGGTATCTGGCGACTGAAAAGTGCGCGACCTGCTCGACCGACTACGACCGCCGGAAAGTGGAGCGCGAGGTCACGGATCTCGGCAAGCTGGCGGAGGCTGGAGATGCCGTCGCCCAGTACAACCTCGGCGTCCAGCATCTCCAGGGCAATGGCGCGGTCCTCGACCCGTCCGAGGCGGCCCGCTTCTTCACCCTTTCGGCACGGCAGGGCTATGCGCCTGCGCAGCGCCAGTTGGCCCAGATGCACCTTCGCGGGCAGGCGGTGGCCAAGAGCAAGGTGCTCGCCCATGTCTGGCTGAACCTCGCCGCCAAGGGCGACGATGCGGAGTCCGCCGAGGCCAGGGCAGAGATGGAAAGCCTCGAGGTCTCGATGTCGGCCGCCGAAATCAGCGAAGCGCAGGAAGTCTCGCGTTCCGGCTACTTGAAGGGCCGCTGACATGAAATGGATCGCAGCGATGGGAGTGGCGGCCGCCGTCGCCCTCTCCCCCGTCACCGCCTCCGCGAGCGCCGCGGACTGGATCAGGGACGCTCTCTCCCGCACGTCCGCCGATCCCGGCGTCTGCGGTGCGGAAAGCGCCGCCGCGCGCGGCACCCTGAGCAGACTTGGCAGTCTGCAGCTTCCGGAGCAGGGCAAGGTCATCGTCGTGAACATCCCCTCGGGCATCGTGACGGCATACGATGACGGCGTGCCCGTCATCGAGAGCAAGGCAGTCGTCGGAGGAGTCCAGACCCAGACCCCGGAGATGGACACCCATGTCACCTTCGTCAGGCCAAACCCGACATGGACAGTGCCGCAGAGCATCATCAAGCGGAAGGGCTGGCTGGCGAAGCTGCGTGACAATCCTTCGTTCTTCGATGACAACGGCTTTGACGTGCTGGTGGGGGGCCAGGTTGTTCCTGCCGCGGAAGCGGCCCAGCAGACGGGCTCCGTTAGCGGGTTCGTGCAGCGGCCGGGGCCGGGAAACGCCCTGGGCGCCCTTAAGATCGGAATCGAGAACAACCAGGCGATCTACCTCCACGACACCAATGATCCGGGCAAGTTTGAGTCCGAAGTCCGGGCGGCATCGGCAGGCTGCGTCAGGATCGAGAAGGTCCGTGACATCGCGGCATGGATTCTCGGCGTGCAGACCGGAGAGGTCGACGCCATGATCGATGGCGGGGACACGTCGAACCACACCCCCGCGGAACCGGTCCGGGTCATTCTCGGATACTGGACGGCATGGCCGGACGACAGCGGAATGCTCCGCTACTACCCCGACATCTACAACAAGGATGGCGGCGGTGCGCAGTGCTCGGGGACGTCGTATTCGGGATCGTCTGATTACGACAATACACCCGCCCCGGGCTACGAGGAGCCTGATCGCAATGATCGGCCGAGGTTCGAACCCGGCGGCATCGGCCGCAAGCCAGTTCCCCAATGGACGGAGTATGAAGTGCGATGACCAGGAATGAAATTTTCGGAGCCATGCACGGCTCCCTCGCCTTCGTCGGCGCGGCCGTCAACATCGCCCTCCTCGCAGGCTTTGCATGGGGCGCGATGAAGCTGTCCAGCCTGTCTTCCGGAGCCTTTCATGCCGCGGGAGGGGTGCCTGACATCACGTCCGGCGCCCTGCAGTCCATGGCGCTCGACCCGGCACTGCCGTCAAAGGCGGCCGACTACGCGACAGCATGGTTCGCCGCCGTCGGAGCCGGAGGATGCGCCTTCATGACGGCTCTGGGAATGCGCTGGGCCTATCACGGCATCTCCAGGATCCTTCTCAGCCTCAGGGGCTGACATTCACCGAAGCCTCCATGCGGCGGCTTCACGCACCGCTGGTCAGCCCGTGCGTCTCAATCCCCGGAGACATCGCCTCCATCCTCTCCGCCATCTCCCGTATCGCCTCCACGACGGATAGGTACTCGTCCCGGGGCGACTCCGCGCGTCGACGCCTGACGACGAAGTCATAGGCGTCGACCAGCAGGTAGCGGAGAGCTCCGGCACCCGCCGCATCGATGACCGCCTCCCTTTCGAACGGTTCGCTGGCGGGTGATGCAAGCCTGGACAGGAGCCTGTCCAGCGCATCCTCATCATAGCGGTCGTCCAGCCATTCCGAGCGTCCGCCATCGAGGAAGACGGCAAGCTTCTGCATCCAAAGAGTGGCCTTGCGACGCAGCGGATCCATGGCGTGCGAATAGACCATGGAATCGTAGTCTGAAATCTTGCCCCTGAGTTCGTGCTCCGCTTCAGCGTATTCCTCCAGGATCGATTCCGAGGCCCTCAGGGCGAAGCCGATCGAGACATGGACGCGGGCGAGCGCGATCTTCGGATCCGGCAGGGCGGCCAGAGGCGGAATGTTCTGAGGCGTGACCAGAGATCCGAGCATGCCCTTGGCGAGGCCGGGAACTATCTCGTCCACGAAGACAACGTCCACATCGTCGATGTTCAGGTGGCGGTAGAGATCATAGCGCAGATCCGAACGATCCCCAGAGCTTTCGGAGGTCGCGGAAAGGACCAGATCCAGGTCGGACCACGGATGCACCATCCCTCTCGAAAGAGAGCCGGAGACGAGGACTTCGTAGCCTCCCCTCTCCGACACGAACGCGGCGGCGGCCTCTGCCTTCTCCTTGAGAAGCAGTCGCCGAGCTTCACGAAGTTCCACGTCGAAGGTCCTGCAATGATCTTCCATGCTGTCGTATCCTAGAAGGGAAAGGAGAACTGCTTCGGCTGCGCGGCAGGTGGTGGTGAATCCTGTACGCCCTCCCCCCAGTCCTTGTCCATCTGATAATATTCCGTCGCCCAGTCGATCCATTCCTGTGACGGATTGCGATCGAGCACTGAGGCGATGGTGGCCCATCGGGCGTCGGGGCCGGCAAAGGGACGGGAAAGGGCCTCGCTGCATCGCTGCTCGAGGTCGAGATAGACCGAGTCCGTCAGGACGGTTTCACCATTATAGGCCGCATCGAGAACGATTCTGGCCGCGAAGTCCTGCAATCTAACGTCGTCGAAGTGCATGAGCGCCCTCTCCTGCCATGACGGCGTCTCGAGAAAGCGCTTCATCCTCGTCTTGTCCTCCCCCTCGAAGAAGCCGTCGTATATGCGGTCTTCGCTAGTCTGGTTTTCCGGGGTCTTGAATTCCTGTCGTCTGATAATCCCTGCACAAACGGCGGTGATTTCTTGATTCGACTTGATATTGCTGATCTTTTCCGATAATGCAGGCAAATCGAAGTCATAGGACTGGAGCACTTGCTCGCGGTCCGCGAAGATGGGCGAAAGATTCGACTTGATGATGGGATACGGCGTTCCATTTCTTCCGACGACTTTCAAGGCTTCGTCGATGTCGGTTGGATATTCGTCGGCTCTCAGGTCTACAAGGATGTGCCGTCGCTTGCCGTCCGATCCGATCGGGAAGCACGGAACGATGTCCGGCTTTCCGAAGTGCGTGAACAGGAAGAGTGGCTCCTCCTTCCGGATTGCATCCTCAATGGCCGCGTCAATGCGCGCAGGATTTCCGCAGCGCACGAGATTGTCCCACACCCATGGAGCACGCCTCCTGACAAGCCTTATCAGCTCCGCGAGCGCCACGGAGTCTCCCATTGCATCATGCGCGAGGATGGGAATCCCGTTTGCCGGGCAAATCTTCTCGAGTCTCCAGGAAAGCCTGCCCTTTTCCTCGTCGAACACCGTGTCAAGGATGCCGGGCTGAAGATGATGGAGCAGCCTCACCCCATCGAGCATGTCCACCCGGGTAGCGGATTTTCCGGTGGTTGGGAAGGCGTACTGGAGATTCCTGTAAAGTGTTCGCCTGATCAGCTCGTCATCGAACTCGATGCCGAAGTAGGTCGCGAATATCCTATCCTTGCCGTAGGTGGGACGGAGGAACTTGCCGATCTGGTGGGCGGCCTCGAACTCAGATATGGCCTCGTCGCCGAAGAGTTGCTCGATGGTCATCTTCGTGACCGCCAGGGCTTCGGGGGTGGGCACTATCCAGGGCAGAGGGCGGACGCGAATGTCCATCCGCGTCTCGACGGTCATGTCGAGGTTGGTGCGGATCCCCGCAAACTGTGTTATCTGTCCATGGCGCTTGTCCGCGTCCGTGGCTTCCGTGTCATAAATCAATAGGTCAGTCATGCAAGGTTCCCTGGATTTCAATCAGAATGTTCCGACGAAAGGCAACGGGCAAGCCATGAACAGCGAAACCGACGTCGAGATGAATATCCCTGCCCGCGTCAAGGGCTGGGCGCCGGAAGGTGGTGCTCATGTCGAGCTTCTCAGCCGGGTGGGCGTTCACGACATCGGGACCCTTGTCACGGTGACGCTCAGACCCAACCCGAAGGGCCACGTCTACGATTTCGAATACCATAAGAAGAAGTCGGCTCTCCGCATCGGCGGGCTCGTCCTCCTGCGTCGGCTCAAGCTCGGCAACGACGGAACTGCAACGATCAAGGCGCTCGACGTCCTCCTCGAGAACGACAAGGGAGGAACATCGTATGTCGTGCAGGGTGCGGCGATCTCGCTTCTGCCCCCTCCCCCGACAGCGAAGACCGCGATGGTGGAGGAAGCCGTCGTGGCAATGGTCAGGGACGGCATCACGATCAGCTCCATCAAGGACGGCGCGAAGCGCATCCGGCAGGGGCTGGAGCAGGCGGCCGTGTTCGGGAAGCCGGGGGTCATTCTGACCGGCGAGCTCAAGAGCGGAGACGTCGCCGAAATGCTGCTGGGCGGCGAGCGCGATCTGACCGTCGATGACATCATCTACTCCCTCGAACACGGAACCGACAGCGAGCTTATGGCCGATGTCCGCTCCTCCAAGTCGAAATGGCATCTCGTCCCCTTCTTCAAGGCCGACGTGGATCCCGAGAAGACGAAGATCTCCGCACAGCGAATGAACCTCTCCCCGGACGACGGCAAGACGATGGGGTACGGAGACGGCGAGGTCTACGGATGGACGAGATCCAACTGCGTGCTCAGGGCCTATGGCACCGAATGGATCATCATCGACACCGCGGTGATATGCGATGCTGAAGACACGGAAGCCGGACTTCTGATCGACATCATTGAAATGTAGGCCTTGCTACAGCCCTGGCATTCCAAGACCCCGGTGGAGTGACACTCTGCCGGGGTCTTCCATTTCAGGATCTCGCTGTCGGCGGGTCGCGGTGAACGCCTGCGGATCGGAAGCGCCCAATCCGCATGAGACGTGGTGTCCTATGAAGCCCGGCGACAACTCGTACATTCTTGCGAACTCGCTGTCCGCGGCCTCCGCAGCGGCGATTTCAACGGCCACCTCCCATTGCGGATCCTCGCGACGGTCTCGGCTATGAGTTCATCGAATTCCCGCTGCAGCGGATCGACGTAATCGTCAGGCCATGATTCATCTGTCATTGAGTGGCTCCATTGTTGCTCCGGTGGATGATGTCGATCTGGAGTTGAAAGCATCCCGAAAAGCCAACCGGAGCCGGAGCCTGTGAGCCACGCGGACAAGCGGCGCCACGGCCTGTCTGTCCGTTTTCAAAGTTTCAGCACACGCCCTTTGCCACGCGATCCGACCAGCACGCAGTCTGGCGGCGACACGTGAAAGGAGACCGCGTGACAATCACGCCAGGGAACCCCTGTAGCAACGGCCCGGCTCTCAGGCTCTGAAGCTGGACGGGTGTCAGCGGAACACCCTGGGTGCGCCTCAAGTTTACCGATGATCAGGCGGACAGATTGCGCGACGTGCAGCCTGCCCGCTTGACCACCGCCATGGTCGTTCGCGTGAAAAGTTGGCAGGTGGCTCATCTTCCCGAGTGTCCCACAGGAAAATGCTCAGGGGTTAAGCCTGCCAGCGGCCTCCGCGCACAACGGGACACACGTCCCCTCGGTACGGCGCTTCCGCGCCCAGAGTGTTCGGTTGCGCGGTGGCTCCGCTGATCCGTTGCCCAGCTTTCCAACAGAGCGGTGTGAAAACTGGGCGCGTCTCCGTCCGCCCGGCTGAGCCGTGTTGCATTAGGCAGTGCGGCCGCTGGTTCGGCCTTCCGGTTTTCCGGTTGTAAACCTGCCACACGTTCCGACGCATCGATGCCCCGAGGATCAGAGAGCCAAACGACCAGAGGTCAGCGTCCCACACGACCCGCATGACCTCTGGTCGTTTGGCTGTTTATGAGGAAATATCAATCTGTTAGAGGTTTTCCGGTTGAAAACTGGTCGGTGGGTAAACCAGACCAACCGTCTGTGCGCTCGACGTTCAACCCAACCCGCGCCCGCACGTTCCCCGGCACCCATTCTACGCCGTGCCAACGCGCCGTCGCTCACTCTCCCAGCCTGCCACTTGGCGCGCCGAACCCGCTCTCCGGGCGGCAGCTTTCCCGGCGGCACGCGGCCCCCGCTGCCCGGCATAGAGGGAGGCAAGGTGACGGGCCGCCTGCTGTATCCACGGTCAGTGGCCCTCATTCGCCGGGGAGGCGATGGCCTCATTGTCGATGGAACCCGCGGACAAGCAGGCGGCCCGACCGTGTGAGCATCTTGCCGAGGGGCAGTCGGAACCATGGTCCGATGGTTTGACAGGCTGCCGTCCAGTGGTGGCGGCTGACAGCCAGTTTGCCTGTCGACTTCTCTCCTTGTGCATGGGGGCAACGGAGCGCTTGTCCGCTTTCACCACGGACACTGCGACAGCCGAACAAGCGTTCCCAGTGTCCACGGGAGCCGCTGTCTGTCGGATAAACGTTTCGCCACCCCGCCGATCCCTCGGGCTGCCGCGACGAGGGAGCCGCTGTTCAGTTGGCAGGCTGCAAGGCGGAGACACTGACCAGTTTTATCCGGTTCAGGTGGTACGGCGCGCTGCCGGAACGTCCGACAACGGCGCCATTGTTGCGGCGGCCCACCCGACCAGCAAGCCGTCTGTCCGACGCACCACGTGGCCAACGCTCCGTCCGCCCGCTGATGCGTCGGTGCGGGTGGCAAGTGATTCGCCGGACAGACGCATCCGCAGTGCCCCGGAATGCCGGAGCAGGTGCCCGGCAGACTGCTGATCCATGTGCCAGACGCTCAATTGGTCAGGTTGGCGCAAGGTCAGCGTGAAAATTATTGTCATTGAAAAACAAACCGATGACTTGGCTGGAAGTGTCAAAACGGGTCGGACGGTCCGGTGGTTTAATAAATTCTTAACCAACCGGATTCAAAATCCCCGTGAATCTGATATGAATCAGCCGTTTAGACGAGATCACCCGCTGGCAGAGCGGCGTTAAAAACGAGGTGTCCAATGGCAGGAAACAGGCACGCTAGCGCGCTTTCCATGAACAACGACGAAATGGCGGCTTTCGCGACCGGACGAAAGAGCAACCCGCTCGAGTTGCTGTCCAAGACGCTCGGAGAGGCGACTGCTCGCCCCGACGTCCGCCCGGGGGAACAGGGCAGGGGTGGCCCGTCCGCCCTCGCAGAGAAGGGCGAGGAGGCTCCGCAGATCGTGGCCGAGGTCCCCCAGATCGTGGCCGAGGTCCCCCAGCGAACCATAGTCCCAGTCGAAGCGGATCCAAAGCCACAGGTAGAGTTCAGGGTCGAGCCGCAGCCGCAGCCAACCCGAACGATCGAGGACGACGGGGCCTCGTACCGCATCCCTCCATCAGTAAACGATGAAGTCAACCGCGGCGGGCGGCCACGGCACGGTGCGGAGCGCAAGGTCGAAAGGACGATCTCGATGGACAAGTCCCTCGACAAGATCCTTCTCAACCTGGCGATCATCGAGAGCGTCAGGCTTGGACGACGGGTTTCGTCAGCGGAAGTCGCGGTCCATCTCATGCAGTACGGACTGTCCAACATGAAGGACAACCAGATCCTGCCCGGCGAAGACGGGCTGGGACTGGAGATCACCGCGGCGGCGCCGACCTCCGTCGCCCTTCCCAAGATTGGAGGCAATGCCTGATGAAGACCGTAGCGATTCTTGGGAGAAAGGGAGGGTCCGGCAAATCGACGCTCTCCTATTTTCTCGCCCACGGCATGTCGACCGGCGTGTCCGAAATGATTGGCAGCGATATATGGTCCGTCCTTCTGAGGACGGATAACCGGACGCGGCGCCCCAGCGAACTCAACAAGAAGCGCCAGTACATGGTGGCATCGGTGCCCGGCGACGACACCGATGGTGAGTACATCAAGACCCTCATCGAGAAGATCAGCGTTATACCTGACTCCTTCCTAGTCATCGATGGCGGAGCGAACCGACGAAACTACGACTACGCGGCATGCGCAGTGGCCGATCTCGTTCTCATCCCGACCGGATGCAGCGAGGAGGACCTCGAAACCGCCGATGGCGACTACGATGACCTCATGGAGTTCATCAAGCAGAACGAGCGCCCGACGGAAGTGTTCTTCGTCAGGAACCAGTGGCCGGGTGTGAAGCGGAAGTACGATGCCCTGATCGAGAAGAAATGGGTCAAGCACTATGTGAACAAGTGGGAGCGGGATGGGGTGCTGTTCCCCCACATCATCCCTGACATGCCGTCGTTCATGGATCTCGCAAACGCCGACGAACCACAGGCAACGCTTCTCCTGAACAAGCTCTCCACTGGCTTCGCACAAGTCATAGCCGCGCGCATCCAACTGCCGGCAATGATGAAATTCCTGGCGAAGGACTTCAAGGAAGCGGCCGAATAGGCCGTTGAATTCTTTCTGAAGACAGCAGTTTGAAGGCTTGTAGGCTTCCCCCGTAGCCCTGATACTCTCAGGGCAGGGGAGGCCAAATGCCAGAAGAACTCATTGAAACCATTATCAAGTCCCTCGAAGGACTCGCAGACTGCGACGACAGGGAGATCTCCTCCGTGTTCGCATCGGCGCTATCGTCTGCAAGAGCATCCTCGTCGCGCGCGCTGATTCCCAACACCAAGGTCGGCACCCTCGCCCGATACAGCGTCGCGGCAAGCGCTTCCGCTCCTCTCCGGGCATATCTTTCGAGCAGCACGCGGTCGGTCCAGCGCGATGCCCTGATGCGCGCCGCGCTGGATGCCGCATTCAAGCTCGCCGCCGCGGCTGGCACGAAGCGGATCGACGACGTTCCCGAAGTTGATGCTCCGGAAGGCTGGGACAAGGACACCTGCGGATCCTTCACGCTCCCGACGCCGCTGGGGGTGGCAGAGATTTCATACAGCCCACACATGCCGGGCGGAAACTGGACGCTGAGCCTCGCCGGGATCCCGGTCGGCTTCGGAACCACCCCCATCGAGAACGCGCTACTGCTCACGAAGGTCGTTGAATTCGTCTCCGAGCAGCGGGATCGCCCACGCGCTAGCAACCCGTTCAGAAGCCGAAGGCTGGCCTGAACAGAGGAGGATGCCATGAACATCATCTACAACTCTCCGGCGCGGACCTGCGTCGAGCTCGGCGGGGTCGTGGTTCACGTGGAGAGGGCAGACAACTTTGCCGAGGCGCGCATACCAGGAACGGGCGGCCCCCGATCCGGCACCGTGGTCGGTCGCAGAGAGGGCGGGGAATGGACAGTCGAACCTGTGTCCGAAAATGTCCGAAACCTTGTTATGGCCGCTATCGCCGCAGCCTAGCGGAATTACTGGGGAAGCTCGTACATCGCGGGGCCGTAGTTGTACTCGCGGGTCTTCTCCAGAATCTCGTCCAGCCCCACTGTCTCGGGCTCGGGCGCGAACGGAGCGAGGGGATCCGGCTTGGGCCGCAGCGGCTCCCGATCGATCGTCTCGAGGAGAGGACTTGAAACCTCCGGCGGAAGAACGGTGACGATCTTCTCCGCAAGGATCTCCCACGGCTCCCTGTCAGGGTCTTCCATCATCCCCGCAACGGTTCGCTCGCATGCCTGCTCGATCGCAGCGGATATCTGCGGGTTCAGAAGGATCGGAGGCGTGCGCGCGATCCACTCCCGCCCCTTTGCCGTGAGCTGCAGATCGTCATCGACCAGTTGCCGCTCCATGAACTTCGTGATGTGGTTCGCCCACGTGGAGGGCCTGCCGAGCCCCTTCTCGACAGCCGCCTCCAGCAGGACGGTGTCCGGCCGGCGCGCCCACGTCTTGCTCTTCGGCCAGGATTCCTGTCCCGGATAGCGCGGACCAGTCTCTCGCCTCCAGTGAAGCTTGCCCACGTGGTCGCAGACCTCGGGCGCGAAGCCTTTCGACCGGAGAAACGCCGCCGCTGTCGCGCCCACGCCCGTCTCCTGGACATGCGTCTGTCCGGTCTTGATCAGATCGCGTGCGACGAGCGTCCTCAGGCCCTCCTCGTGCCCCTGACGGACCGGATCCTGCTGCGCCTGCACCCCGCCGATCGGATAGGGTGCGTCATGAACGTCGCCTGCCTTCTTGTCCGGCGTCTTTTCCTCGTCGAAGGTGTAGCCTGCCTTCTTCAGCTCCCTGGCGATCTTCCTCATCACGGACTTCGAGATGCCCTTGGATCCGGCGCGCGGGTATGACATGCGCCCGGCCTCGTAGAGCTTCTGCAGGGATTCAGACGCCTCCTTCGGCGACATGTCGAGTTCGTCTCCGGCACGCACCATGATCTGACCCATGTTGGCTGGAGCGGTGGGCACACTGTTCCCGCGGCTCTCGACGTCGAGAGCCGGAAATTTCACGGCAACGAGCTTCTTGGCAATATCGCTGGTGATCGGAGCCTTGATGGTGCATTCGGCCGTCCAGGGGCGGCCCTGATCCTTCGAAGGGGCGACCAGGAGAACGCGCCGGGTCGCAGGGGCCTCGTCCTTGATGACGCCGAGCAGCGCACTGCCGATGCGCCCGACTGCAACACCGTTGTTGGAGAACACGCCGCCGATCATTCGGTCGACGATGGCACGCGTCCTTCCGGGGACGGCATCGCGCTTCGACACAAGCGAAGCGCCGTCGATTGCCTCCTTGATGGAGTCGGGATCCATTCCGCGCAGGCGCACGCGGAACGGAGTTCCATGGATGTCTGAAAGAAGTTCTGCCACATCCCAGGCGATGACATCGCCTTCCTGGTCGGCATCGGTCGCGACAAACACGTTGTCGCTTTCCATCGCCGCCTCGCGCAGCCTCTGGCCGATCTGCGGGTCGATCAGCTTGCGCTCGAAGTCGCGGAAGCCCGCATCGATCCCAAGCGGGGTGGCCCGCTTGGGCATTTCGTAGAGATGTCCCTTCGTCGCCTGGACCTTGGCCTCTATTCCCAGCCCCTGAAGGAGTTCTTCAAGCTGCCTGGCCTTGCCGGGGGCCTCGATGACGAAGAGATCACGCATGCTTCACCGATTATGGCCTCAGCGGCCGAACTTGGAGGCCACGTAAGTCGCCACCTTCTCAAACAGATCCTGCAGGAAGTTGAGGCCGTTCTGCCCCATCTCCACGAACTGATCCCAGACCGACTTCTGCTTGGACTTGCCGTCGGCTTTCGCATCGCTGACCGGGTTCGTCGGAAGCTCGAGCGGCTGCTCGACCTTGCCGCGCTTGCCGTGGATCTCTTCAAGACGGGCGGCCTCGACCGACGCGTCGATCTTTCCGCTGTTGTTCTTCACGAGCTGGGTCATGTTGTGCTGGACCTGACCAAGGCTCTCGCCGTAGTTGTCGACACTCTTCTCGAACTTGTCCCACGCCTTCTTGACGTGCGGATCAGTGCAAAGGGCGTCGGCGGCGGCCCTTGCGTCGGCATCGGCGAAGGAGCCGTCAACGATCTGCCCGAGAAGGGTCTTGATGTCGGTGCCGCGGGACTTCGCGATCTTCTCAAGCTCGCGTCCGGGAGCGCTGGTCTTGACGAGCTGGTTGTAGGCGGATGCCGTCTTCACGAGATCTGCCATGCTCGTCTCCATGCCCTTGACGCCGGATTCGTAATCCTGGTGCCAGCGGTTGAAGAGGCGGTTCTTGATGACTTCGGGCGTGAGGCCCGCGGCCGGGCGGATGTTCGTGCCGCGGAGAGCGGCATTGGTGACGTCTGCTACGCCACGCTTGACACCGCGGACACCCCCGCCAACGCCGCCAGCCAGTCCGCCGAGAAGAGCGCCGATGCCCGCGCCGATGCCGGGGGTGCCGCGCTGCTGCTGACGACGATCCTGCTCCTCATCGCCGGTCGGCTGCTGTTGCTGCTGCTTGGCTTGTGCGTTCTTGGCGTTGGTGAGCCATGTCTGGGCCTCCTCGGCGGAAGCTCCGGTGGCCTCGCGATACTTTTCCATCGCGATTTCGTCTGCAGTCTTCGCCTGATCCTCCTCGGGATTTTCCGGGGTCTCTTCAGCGGGGTTCTCAGGGGCGTCGCCAGTCGTGGTATCCGAAGGATTCGCGGTCGAATCCGTCGCTTCGCCACCGGCCGACTCCTTCACGACTTCGGCGGCGATGTCGAACTCGTCCTTTTCAGCGGCCGCAGGTGCTTCGGCCGGAGCCTCGACCTCGGCAGTCTCCGGAATCTGCTCCTGCGAGCTGTAGGACTGCTCAAGCTCTTCTGCAGGGCTTGCGGCGGCCTTCTTCGAACGGTTCAGACTGGGCATCGGCATGAATTAATCCTCCTGGAGAGCGAGGGGCTTAGCGCCCCTCGAACTGCGACCTGTTGTTGTCGTTCAGGATGGTGTTCGACAATGCAAGATTCACGTTCATTTTTTCCATCTGGAGGTAGTTCTCGAAGTTCTGGTAGGCCATGACCGCCAGAATGTTCTTGATCTCCTTGATGGCCGAAGCAATGTCCGTATCGGCCTTCTCAACGGCCTTAGGAGCCATGAACCAGCGGGACTGGATCGCCAGCCAGTCGAGCTTGGACGCACCGTCACTGAAGTTCACGTCCGCGTAGCCCTGCATCTTGCTGGCCATGTCATTCATGGTGCCGATCTGCTTGGAGTCGGTGATGGTCGCGGTGCGGTCGGCGAAGGCGTCGTTGGCCATGGAGGCCGCGATGGATCCGCGGGCGAGATACGTCGACTGCTGCGCCTTCTTGATGAGACCTTCTGGGGTCTGCGCTTCAGCCGTCGACAGCGCCTGCACCGGAGCCGGCGTGAAGGTGTTTAGGATGAAGAGGCGAGCCGCCTCGGCCGTGTCCTGCTTGTAGGTGAACTTCATGCCACCCGCCTCGCGCTTGAACAGGGACTTCGAAGACTCGTCGTCACTGAGAGTCTTGCTGCCGACGGCTTCGCAGAGACCGGAGTCGATGTCGCTCTGCGTCGCGTACTTGCAGTGAGCCTGCACGCGCGTCGCCAGCGAGAAGTCGCGGCCCTTCTTGGAGATCTCATTTTCCGAACGGCTCCAGGACGCCAGCTCGGTGGAGAGTGCAGCGGAGACCTGGTTTGCGGCTCCAAGCGAGGTGGCTCCGCGGGACTGGGTGATGATCGTGCAGGCCGACGGAGAGTTCTGCGCTTCCATGATGGCGCGCAGTCGGGCCTCTTCGACCGACTTCACAGTCGCGCGGTCGTCCTGCTGGTCTGCGAGGTTGTAGGCCGCGCCGGTCTGCTCACGGGCGACGCCTGTCGACTGGCCCGTGGAGAGGCGCATTGCCTCGATGATGGCGAGCTGCATCGCCGCGAGCTTCTGGTTGAAGTTCGAGATGACCGCATTGGCATTGCCGTCGGCGTTCTTGTAGTCGTAGTCACCGCAGCAGGCGCCCTTGCTGCCGACGCCGCTGAAGGTTCCACCATAGGCGCTCGCCAGACCGGACGAATCCGAAGAGGTCGTCGTAGTGCTCGAGGTGTCCGCGGCGAATGCCGGGCAGGCGAAGAAAAGGGCGAGAGCCGTTCCGATTGCCGCGAATTTCATATTGTGTCTCATGTGTTTACTCCCATTCCCCTATCACTTGAACAGTGTGCCGAGATCGGTCATTTTCGAGATATCTCCGCTCGAGACCGTCTTCACAGACGCAAAATCTGTCCCGTACGCATCCGCGATCTTCATGCCGAGACCAGGTGCATCCGGCTTTGTTCCGTCGTTCGCCTCACCGTAGGTCGAGAGAGGGAAGAAGCCGCCGAGTGCGGCGGTCTGGAATCTGTCCCCGCTGCCGAACGCGCCCGCGATCTGCGAGGCTACTCCCGGAACCTGCGGGCATGTCCAGTTCTGCAGCATGTTCGTCAGCATCGACATCGTCGGCGGCTTGAACATGATGTCTGCGCCGGTGTTCTGGAAGAGCTTGTCGAGGCAGCCCATGGAGGCGAACCCGCCGGAGGTGCCCTTCGTCATCTGGCTCATCTGGCTGAAGCCGTATTCCGAACTCATTCCGATGTTGACGATGTCGTTGACCTTCTGCTGCCCCTGAGAGGCGAGATCGCTGGCCACCGACGGATCGCACTGCCCACCGGACGCGGTCGCACCCGAGCCCGTCATAAGCGATGCGGCTGAGATCGCACCGCCGCCGCTGGTGAAGCTGCCTACGACCGATGAAAGATCGATGCCGGCGGCGCTCGTCATGACAGAGCTGAGAACGCTTCCGATGCCCGAGGTGGAGGAGGACAAGGATCCGCTGCGCAGGAAGTTGTCCAGCTCCGTCGAGCCGATCGTCATGGCGGCGGCCACGAGTGAGGATTCATCGAGCTTGAAGTTGCCGATCACCCCGCCCACGAACTGGTCGGTGCCCATCGTCTTGAGGGCGGACCAGGTCGACTGGACGTCGCTTGCCGAAGCGTTGATGCCCGTCTGCGTGGAGAAGGCGATCAGAGGCAGCGTCGAAGAGGAAGCAGCGGAAGCCGGCGTGAGTGCGGTCGCACCGAGGAGGATCATCGCCGCAAGGGGAAGCGCGGCAATCGTTCGGGAGATTCTGGTCATCACTTCTTTCCTCCTTCAGGCGCTTCGACGCGGTCGGCAAGGATGTACTTGCTTCCGTTCCAGCCGTAGACCGCGAAGCCCAGCTTCGTGTCGACCACGAGATCCCGGTAGCCGCCCCTCTGGGAGTTGCCGAGAAGCACGGAGCTTGCGGCGCTGGTTGAAAGAACCGGGCGCCATCCGTCCTTCTCCTTGCGAAGGATTCGAACCGGGCAGCCCGTCTTCTCACCGCAAGCCGACCCTCCGGACAGCTTCACGGCGATGAAGTCGTCCTTGTCCGAAACCTTGGGCTTCGCGAACGATAGTGAATAGCGGGGGTCCGACGCGATCAGCTTGGCCGCGCCGCCACCGAATGCCGGGGCGAGGGAAGACACCGAATCCTGAGGAACCTTGTCCATGGAGACGGCGTCGCCCATCCCATCGGCCGTCGGCGCGTAGGTCGGGAACTTCCACTTCCACGTCACCCGGTCAAACTTGACCGGAGCGGGGACGCCGTTCGGGCCGGAGAGCGCCTCGACAGTCGCCGCCGGATGGTCGAGAACGATCCGCCAGTTCTTCTTGTCGTGACGGATGACGACCGTGCGGCACACCTTCATGTCGGCCGAGCAGGAACCCGTATGGACGAAGCGGGCGACGATTTCGCCGACCCCATCCTTGTCGAGATCAACGACGGCCGTCTCGACCTTCGCCGCCACGCGCTGCGCCAGATAGTCGCCAAACACGACGTTAACGACGGTGCGGGCCTGCGCCCTCGGGGAATCATCGAACGCCAGAGGCGCCGCCTGGAGGGCGGAGGCGGAGATCAGCAGGGCGGTGGTCGCTGCGAACATCTTGATCATTGGAAGAGCTTTCTCAGCGACACGTCGACGCTTGGCTGGGATGCGGAAAGGATCGTCGAGCTCGAGCCGGATCCCGACATGAGGCCACCCAGATTGATGCCGGACAGAAGTTCGCCCGCCTTCAGGGTCGATGAGCCGGAACCACCGAGCAGCTTGTCGAAGATCTGCTCCGCCTGCTCGCATGCGAAGTTCTTGACCATGTTCAGGATGGTGTCGAGAGAGGGTGGCTTGAAGAAGATGTCGACGCCGCCCTGCTTCATGAGGGTGTCGAGGCAGGTCGTCGAAGCGAATGTTCCCGGACGTCGCGAGAAGTTCTGGTCAGCGAGGTCGGAGGAGGCCGCTATGTACTGCTGGCGCTGCTGGTCGAGGGCCGACGCCACCGACGTGTCACAGCTTTCGGCAAGCGCGGATCCGGCGACGAGCAGGGATGCAGCGAGGGCAATGCCCCTGATCATTGATTTCGTCCTCATAGTCCTCCTCCTCGCATGTCCATCGCCGCAACGGCCTCGTAGCTGGCGCCTGCGATCACATCCAGCGTGTACGTGTCCACCATGCCCCTCGCCATCCGTCTGCCAAGTGCGGCAGCCAGCGCCTCGAGATCGCTCTTGAAGAAGGGGGCGACCTTGGTCGTTCCCTTGCCTTCGTCGCCATCTCCGTCCGCCAGCTTCGCAATCAAGACGCTGCTGTCGGCGTGGCCGAGGCTGCGCGACCATGCAAGGAAACGTATCCTGCCGGCGCGTCCGATGCCAATGAATGCGTCCTCGTTGTCCGCCACGAAGGCTTCGACACTGGACGAATCCTTGAGAGAGGGCAGCGCGGCGGAGATGGCCGCGAGATGCGACGCGATGTTCGCTTCCGGCTCGCCTATCTCGGCGGCGAAGTCCGGCGGAAGCAGGTCGCTCCACGCCTTCAGCTTTTCAAGCGTCAAAAGACTCATCGATTGTTCCTTGCTGCGCCGTGCACAATGATACTCCCAAGCATTGAAGCATTCTGTTCCAATGAGAAGCAAGCATCGAGGAGAAAATCATGTCCGGCCTCTACCCCACGAACGGCACGTCCGTTCTCGCCGCAACGCCCACGAACGACGGCATCGTTGACTCGATGGTAGGCGATCTGAACTACCTGGCGCAGGCGCTGCGCGACAACGCCGCACCGCTGCCGCAGGCCCCGGTCATGGGCGGCGCCCAGCTCGAGGACAAGCTCGACGCAACGCCGTCGTTCGCTCCGGGTCGCACGTTCCACTAAGCCCGATCGAATTCCTGTGAGATTCAAACGAGTCCTTGTCGCAAATGCGTTGACAAGGACTCGTTTCGTATGAACTCTAGGATTCGCAACAAGCAATAACCAACGGAGACCAGAATGTCCGAGGAAACCAGCGGCTTCGCCGCCGACGAGCTGCGCCAGATCATCGAAGCGATCGAACGTCTCGAGGAAGAGAAGAAAGTCATCGCCGACGATATCAAGGAGCGCCTAGGATTCGCGAAGGGCCAAGGCTTTGATACTAAAGCGATTCGCACGATTTTGCGCCTCAGGAAGAAGGACCGCAACGAGCGCCTCGAAGAGGAATCAATCCTCGAGACCTACATGGCGGCCCTCGGCATGGAATAAGGATTCGCAGCCCTATCCGATCATGGACAGGGTCAGCGACAGGAAGGGCTCGCCTGTGAATTCGGGCGGGCCTTTTTTCTTAGGCGTCATCTGCCCGATATGCAACGTCGTGGGCTTGAACTCGCGCCAGGCCTCCATGCGTCCGAATGCGACGGGGACGAACATCCTGAGCGGCATGGCCGGAGTCGCCGGCGAAGGCTTGGACCGGATGTCGCGGCTCGAAAGGATAATCCAGTCTTTGCCGTTCGAGTTGAAGAGAAGCGCCGCCGCATTCCAGCGAATGGATTCGATGGCGATCTTGTGCTCCGGCTGATAGCAAAGAAGCGGCTCCTGGCCATGGATGCCGACCGCGAACTCCTTGCCTATCCGATCTTCGAGAATGACATCCTTGCCGTCGGCGCGAACGGCGCGGGTCGCCTTCAGCGTGGCGATCCAGGAGAGGAATGGGTGGTTTGCAGAGCTCATCGGTATCCCCGTGCACATGTCTTGATCAAGAAAGGTTGCGGCATGAACCGCCACCTGTAAAGATTCATGGAATTGCATTCGGAGCACGGAATGGACACTTCAGCAGCACTTCAGTCGGTCGCGGGCCAGCTCGGGCAGGGACTGGGCGACGGATTCACGGTCGTCGCCGTCACGCAGCTCGGCTTCGCCGCGATCCTCTCGGCTGACTATGGCTTCGCCGCCCTGGCGGTCACCGGAGATCCCGCAGAGGCCGCGGCGGCGGCAGAGCGCCTGGCTGCCGTCGCTCGGGGAGCCGGCGTGGAGATAGTACCTCTGCCGTTCGGGGTCAGGCCGGGCGTGGTCCTGCCCCCCGTGATCGTGCGCGAGCACTTCATGGCGATCGACATCCTGCGAACCATGCAGATGTCATCGAAGCAGAATGGTGCACCGGGTGCGGAGGCGGTCGCGAAGGTGGCGGCCGCCCTGTCCGCCCTGCCTAAGCC
>RCUP01000360.1_pt1 | contig 37185 bp, 31 predicted proteins | sample 2166341 | NCBI WGS metagenome assembly RCUP01 (sample SAMN09932325, study PRJNA488358) | compost metagenome | isolation source: compost soil in succinonitrile-enriched | place: Germany: Experimental Botanical Garden | reverse complement strand
GTTTGCCAGTCACCCTGGGTCAAATAATCGGGGTCTGCTCGCCGCGCTTCTTTCACCTGATCGAACAAGGCGGAAAAGCTCAAGTCTTCGCCGCTCCCCTCATTGATGGGCGCGGTCAGTTCGGCCAGCGAAAGGTCGTTGAGAAATTCAGACATAGGTAACTCTGATCAAAATAAAAGAACACCGTACCCGCCCGGCGGGCACGGTGCTGAAAACGAGCCGCCGGGCGGCCCGTCATTGCCACGGTGTTATGCGAAAACCTTGTTGGCAGTACGATCCCAACCGCCGGTGACGTTGCCGCCGCCCTGGCCATCGGCACGGCTCTGCTGGGTGTAGGTGGTTTTGATGCGGGCAAAGTTGAAGCTGATTTCTTCGATCGGCAGGTCGCCAACCGATTTGTCTTCGCCGTTCTGGCTGCCACCGGCGACCGCTTTGACCGACGACACCACGACTTCTTCCAGGTTGATGGTCAGGTAGGTCACCTTGTCACCACCAGCGCGGTTCACATTCAGTTGGATCTTGGCGATGTGCGTGCCTTTGCAGCAGGCTTCGAACAGCTTGGCAGAAGCCTTGTCCACGGCTTTGCGGATGCTGAAATCACTCAGCGCGACACGCTCCGACGAAGCACCGCCCGACGAGCTGGCAGTCGCGGAAGTGGCCTGGGTAGCGCCGTACTCGTAGCCCAGCACTTCGATCCAATCCTTGTGTTTGTCGTCCAGTACTTCACCTGGAATGCCGTCGATCTGGATGTATGCGTCAAATGCCATTTCTAATTTCTCCTTACCTTCATTTAAAGGGATGTATCTGCAAACAGATCGCAGCCCTTCGTTTTAACCTCTTTGAAACGATCAAGAGAGGTGTGTTACGGCAGCCTCGGCCCACTTCGAGATGACCCAGGCACCGAATTTTCTATCACCGGCGCAGGCTTCTCAGTTGAGTGCCCGCACTTCGATTTCTACCCGCCGGTTAGGTTCCAGACAGTGAATCAGTTGAGCCCTTGGCTGCTGCATATCGCACTTGACCAAAGGCTTGGTGCTGCCTTCGCCGACCGCTTCTACCAGCTCGCCGGGGACGCCTTTGCCTACCAGATAAGTCTTGATGGTTTGTGCCCGCTGTTTGGAAACCTGCAGGTTGCCTTGTGGGTCGCCGAGTTGATCGGCGTGCCCGGCGATGATGATTTTCCCGATGTTGGGGGTGCTGAGCAGCTTGCCGGCAATCGCGCTGAGCTGGCTTTGACCCTCGGTCTTGAGACTCTGGAAATCGGCACGGGCGAAGGCGAACAAGGTGTCCGACTCCAGCGTGATGGTTTCGATCGAGCGCAACGACTGGGTCAGCAGACTGTTGATGTAATTGCGCGAGCTGGAGATCAGGAACGCGTTGTCGAGGATTCGCGGCACGTCCGGCTCGTGAATCTGATCGCTGTAGAAATTGATCTGGCGGCTGGCGAATTCGTAGTCCTGGTTACTGGTGGCAGCAGCGGCACTGCCGACCTGGCGGGCAATCGCCGGATACCAGTAATCCGGGATTTTCGCTTTCAGGAATACCGGGTCGGCCTTTTCCCGTTGCGCACGCGACAGCATGACGTAAGTGTCCAGCGTTGCCTTGCCAAAGGCGGCAATGGATTGTGCGCGGTTGTCGTTGGGCAGCGCCTTGGGCTCGACACTGTCCACGCCTGTCACCGGCATCAACTCTTTGGCGTTGCGCTGATAGACCTTGAGCGTAGTCAGCAGATACAACGAGCGGGTCAGGTTGTCGGCCGTGGGTTTAAGCATCACGGTTTCCAGCCGATCGAAATACTGGCTGCGCACCATTGGCTCTACCTTGTGACCCTGGTAAAGCCCGAGGCGCATGCGCAACGGCACACCTTCGTCTTGATGCTGCGCGTAGTAATGCGCGGTCCAGAATCGCAGGCGATCCAGGGTTTGCCAATCGGTGTATTGGCCGCTGGCAGAGCGATCATCGACACCTGCCTGGGTCAGCTCGGCCGTGATGTTTTGCAGGGTGTTCTTGTTGTTGATGTACGACCAGCCGAGCAGGCTGCACAGCAGCACCGCCACCAGCCCGGCACCGCCGATCCATGCTGCCTTGCGCCGGCGTTCGCGATGGTTGGTGGTGTACAGCGCGACTAAATGTTGGTCAGGAATGATGACTTTGCGAAACAGGCTGTTGATGAACAACGGGCGCGGTTGCGCGTTGCCGCTGGCGATCTCCAGATCCCGTTCGAGCGAGAAACGCTCTGTCACCTGGCGTACGTGTCCACCCATTTCCGGTTGGTCGGCGTCCAGGGCACTGGTGAAATAGAACCCGCGCAGCAGTTCTGCCTGTTGATACGGATTGGCGCGCAGTAACGCATCGACGAACAGTTGCAGCCGTGGTTTGAGCGCCGCCAGTTCCAGCGGGAAGCGATACACCGCCGAATCCTGGCGGGTGATCTGGATGTCCTGCGTCACCAATTGCTGGCTCGCGACCTGTTGCCAGTAGCTGACCAACTCGTCCATCGCGACGCCGAAGCGCTGTCCCCAATCGGCCTGCTCGTAGCCTTTGTGGGAAAAGGTCTTGCCCATGACTTCGCCGCGCGCGGTTTCATCCAGCTGGCGATAGAAGGGGGCGAAACCCGGCACCAGGTCGCACTTGGTGAACACCAGATACACCGGCAAACGCACTTCGAGCAGGGCATGGGTTTCCTGAATGCGTTCGCGCAGGCGCTTGGCGATACGCTCCTGATCTTCCAGCGAGGATTGCAGGATGTCGTGGATGCTGACGGTGACGATCAGGCCATTGAGTGGACGGCGCTGGCGATGCTGGCGCAGCAATTGAAGGAAGGCCCGCCATTTGCCGGCCTCTTCCTGGTTGTTCATGTAGCGGCCGGCGGTGTCCAGCAGGACCGCCTCGGAGCTGAAAAACCAGTCGCAGTTGCGCGTGCCACCCAGGCCGGCAACGCGCACGCCTTCACGCTCGGCGTAGGGGAAGTTGAGTCCCGATTGGTACAGCATGGTGCTTTTGCCCGCCGCAGGCTGGCCGACCACCAGATACCAGGGCAAGGCGTACAGCGCATCTTTGGCGTTGCTGCCTCGGGGCTTGTTGCTGTGCAAGCGTTCGATGCTCTGCAGCAGCCGCTCACGCAACAGGCTGACCTCTTCGCGATCCGCCGGGCTCGCGTTCAGCACCGCTTGATCGGCATCGTCGCGCAGCAGTCCTTCGAGGTTGTGATGGCGTGACACGCCACGATAGAGCAACAGCACATAGCCCGCCGACAGCGCCAGGAACACACCGATGCCGGTCAGCAGGCTGTTGAGCGAACTGAAATCAAACGCACGGCCGATGCCCCACACCACGAAGATCGTGAGGAAAAAGCACACTCCCAGAATGTAGGGTTGATAGCGCAAGAAGTAGTACTTGATCTTGTTCATACAGGCTTCGAATCCAGGGCATCGACAAAACGGTCGATAACGTCACCCAGAGGGCGGTCGATTTCGGGAAAGGCGTGTTGGCGGTGGTGCTCGTCGAAGGCATCGAAAGACGCCAGCACGTCGTAGCTTTGCGAGCGGTCACTAATGCCCGTCAGCACGCGGTAGGCATCGCTGGTTTGGCGTGAGGCGAAGCAGATCAGCCGGGGGCGCATGAAGTCGTCGGCCAGCAGACTGATCTGCGGCACCGCGCGTTCCGGGGTCATTTGCGTCAGCCAGGTGACCCACAAATCAGCAGTCGGATTCTTCAGGCCTCGTTCCGCCGGCAGGGGCAGGGCGATGCCGATTGGCGTCGTGTGCGCCAAGTGCCGTCTGAGGGCCTGAAGCCGGGTCAGCACGGCGTTTGTAACGAATTCCGGGTAGGCACCCTGGAGTGCACTACTGATATCGCGCAGGTTGAAGTTCACCAGGAACTTGTCATGCACGCGCCGGAACAACTCGAAGTCCTGGCCTTTCAACGGACGCAGGGCCTTGATGCGATCGAACAGCACCGAGGTGCTTTCACCCTGGACGGCCATGTGCAGCAGAGGCCTGATCTGGCCACTGAACAGTTCGCCAAGGGTGAACGGATTGACCAGAGGCTCGGCTTCGCTGGCCTTGAGCGTCTGGAAAATGAAAAACGGGTAGCGTCGCCCACTCGAATCTTTCGAGCTGATCAGCCCGCCCAGCAACCAGTTGCCGCTGCGCGCGCGATAGCTGAAAAAACACACCGGCAACGCGTCGAACAGCTCGCGCCAGTCTTCGCGGTGCTGCAAGGCGGCCAGCGCGCCTTGGAGCCAGCCGTCGAACTCGCAGACGTCGTCGCCTGCACCTTGCAGGCTGACGAAGTCCGGGCTAGATGGGACTTTTCCGAAACAGCCGATCATTGGCCGGTTCCCTGATTCAAGGTGCGGCGACTCACAGCGGACGACCTTCTTTGGCGTTCAGTGCGCTCAAGGCTTTGACGTTGGCCAAGTCCGTCAGTTTGACGCCGCCGTAGTTGCGCACGGCGAGGCTGACCGGGCCGCTGCTGGTGTTCCAGCTGAAGCGTTGCTGGATACCGTCCAGATCGCTGACCCGTGCGCTGTCGTTCATGCGCAGCAGGCCCCAACGGCCTGGGTAGTCGAATACCGTGATGCGTTCGCCGCTCAGTGTCACCACATCCAGTCGTGCGCCCGGCGTGGTGGTGGTGCCCGGCCACGAGAAACGGCTCCAACTGGTCTTGCCGTTGCGGTAGTGCTGCACCTGGCCATCGAGAGTGAAGATGATGTCGGTGAGACTGGCCGCAGGTTCGAGCATGATCTCGAAACCGTTGTCGCGGTCCGACAGGCTGGCAATCACCTGGCCCAACGAGCTGGCCTTGTCGATGCTGTTGACCATGTTCGGATTGACCAGCGGTGTTGCCTTGCTGTCGCTGCTCATCCCCAGGCCTTCACCACCGGACAGGTTGCCGATTTCGTTACGCTTGAAGTTCGGCAACAGCCCGGATTCCGGGTCGACGAAACGTTGCAGGTCCTTGACCGAGGCTTCGTTGCGACTACCGGGTGCAATGGGGTAACGGTGCGCCATGACCTGTTCCCATGGCTTGGCAATCTGCTGTGCCCAAGCCTTGGCAATCTGTTGGCCGGCCGGGTCGCGCAGGGTTTCCCAGGCAAACTGGATCGGCAGGCTGAACAGCCCCTGCAATGAAGTTGAGAGGCCGCCCTGGCTGGTATCGACGGTCGTCTCGACATAGTTGCGCACGCTGGTCACTTCGCTCGGCAGCCCTTCGAGGGTTTCGCTGATCAGCTGCTTGCTGCTCTTGCCAACGTCCTGGGAGCGCTGGATGTTGTTCATCCGCACCTTGAGTTTGCGCAACGCCGCCAGGTAACGATCCATGATCGTGCTGTCGGCGCCTTCGGCGTTTTGCACGGCAAACACCCGCGACACTGGCTCGAAGCGTTTCGCCAGGCTGCCGTCGTCGACCGCCGGCAAAGGCGAAATCAGCGTGCTCGGTGAGGCGTTCTTGCCGTCAAAAATGCCGGTGACGCTGCTCCAGAATCCGTCCTCAGGCTTGATGCCCGCTTGCAGGGTTTCGCGGGGGGCAGGGACATCCCATTGGGTATTGTCGTTGACTGCCGCCAAGAGAATTTTCACTGGCGAGTTTTGTACGTCGCTGAGCAGCGACAGCTGTTGGGTTGCGTTGGCCATGTCGGTGAAATGGCGCACGCCGACGCTGTCGATCAGGGTGTACCAGGCTTGCGTGTAGTCGCGCTTGTAGCGCGTCATGAACTCACGGATGAAGTTGGCTTTTTGCACAATGCTGTCGGCGCCTTCACCGTCCAGTACCCAGTCCGATTCGTTCTGCAGGTTGCCCGACACCAGTTTGATCAGCTCCGGCCTGACGAACTGTTCCCAGCCCTGACGGGTGAAAATCGCTGGAACCGCTTCGGTGCCGTAGAGCAACTGACGGCCCGGCAATGGCACCAGATCACTCAGGCCGACGGCCGGGAATTGGCGACTGGATTCCAGTTGCAGGCGCAGGTATTCGCGATCGACCAGCGAGCTGGAAATCATGAAGGACTTGAGGCTGTTGCGGGTTTCGCTGATGAGTTGTTCGTTGCGCGACAACGTCGGCGCCTGACCACTCTTGAGCAATTGCACATACACCGGCGCGTTGTCGGCAATCACCGCGCTGCTGACAGCGTTGTCGGCGCTGGCGGTATTGGCCCAGGCAACCGGCAATGAAGCCGCCACGAATTCCGCATCCGGATGGGTCGTCGGTTGGGTCAGTATCAGGTAGAGCTTGAGTGCGTTGTAAGACTCGATGATCGAAGCGACCTGGAGCTCATCGAGTCGGCCGAGCATTTCTTCGGACAACGAAAGCCCGCCGGTTGTCGCCGACAGTTCTGCGGCATCGCTCGCCGTGGCCGGGTTGCGCAACGCGGTCAGGGCTTCGCCGCGAGCCTTGTTGGCGGCCCCACGGGCTGCACCGTTCAGGCGACCGGCAACATCAGCCGTGCTGCGTGGCACGTTGTTCAAGTGAATCGGCAGTTTCTGCCCCTGCAAGCGGGTTTTGGCTGAACCGGCCTTGGACGTCGCAGGCGCGAAGTTGTTTTGCGGGTCCATGGTCTTGGCGAACTCGTTGAACGCGCGCATCTGCAACTGCAATTGCAGGGTGATCGGTTCCAGCGCCTGAGTGCGCAGTTGCTGCAAATAGGCGGTCTGGGCGACGCGGTAAATGTCGTCACCACGGTACAGGCCGGCGCCGAGTTGCAGCGGCACGCCTTTGGCGCGGTGTTTCTCGATAGCGGTGAGTTGATCGCGCAGCAGTTCCAGGCCTTGCCCTGATGCGAGTAACCGCGCGCTGTCCGGCGACTGTTGCAGTTCGGTCAATTGCTCGCGCAGCGTGGCCAGCCACTGACGGTTGTTCTGGAACGACAGGGCTTGCCAGCCGATGAACGCGACACCGGCCAGGACCGCCAGGCCCAGCAGGGCAGGGCTGGCGGATTTGTTCTTGCCGAAACGCGACTGGTAAAGCGTCAGGTCGCGATCCGGGAAAATCACTCGACGGAATGTGTCGGTGATGAAGTAGCTGCGGTCGCTGATTTTGCGGCCGGTGCTTGGCTCCGGTTGTTCGTGCTCCGGTTGTAGGGCGAACGACTCTGCCAGATCGTCTTCATACACCTGGCTCAGTTGCTGGTCGGTCTGTAAGGCGCTGGTGAAATACAGCCCGCGCAGCAACAGTGGCGCGCCGCTGCGACGAGTCTCGGCGAAGTGCTGGAGAAACTGTTCCAGCACGCCCGACAGCTCGGCGAAATAGTTCGGGAAGTTCAGCAATGCGCTGTTGGCATCGGCGCCCAATGCAATCATCTGGGCATCGACGTGACGACGAATATGGCTGTGCAAATTGGCCAGTTTGGCATCCAGCACCGGGCGCAGGCCCTGGTTGCGGATCTCGGACAAACCGAAGGTCATGCCAAGCGGTTGCTGGCGCTCGTTCAGGTCGAGGCCTTCGAACGCCTGGCTGAAGCCCGGCAGTTGGTCGGTCTTGCTCAGCATCAGGTAGATCGGTGGATTGGCTTCCAGGCAATCGTTGTACTCCTCGATGCGCGACACCAGTTGTGCGGCGAGTTCGTTGCGCTCGGCCGCGCTGCACGCGAGCAGTTCAGGCAGGCTCACCACCAACACCAGACCATTGACGGCGGCTTTGTTGCGCTGCTTTTTCAGCATGCGCAGGAACGCCGCGAACTCGCTGGCCGATGGGTCGTCGCGCAGGTAACGGCCGGCCGTATCGATCATCACGGCCTCGGGGCTGAAATACCAATCGCAATGCTGGGTGCCGCTTTCGGTGTCGTTGGCGCTGCTGGCAATGCTAGCGGACAGGCCGGAGCGGGTCAGCAACGAGGTCTTGCCCGCCGCCGACATGCCGATCACCAGGTACCACGGCAAATCGTAAAGTGCCGACGAACCACCGCCACCGGCCGAACGGTCGGCGCGCAGCATCGCAATGGCGTGCTTGAGGCGTTCGCGCAGCACTTGCTGATCGCGGAACTCGCCGGTGGATTTGAGCGAACGATCGACTTCGATCTGCACCAGGTTTTCAAGGTTGTGTTCTGCACGGATACGCTTGTACTGACGCAGCACAATGATCAGCAGGTAGAAGGCGCTGACGATCGCCATGGCCTCCAGCGCATAACCGCGCAGCCAGTTCACGTGCGGGGCCACGAACCAGCAGACCGCCAGGCTTGCCAGCCACAGGACGGGGACGAGGAACCAAAAACTCTTCAACAAACGCAATAATGTCTTCATGTCTTCCTGACTCGGTTACCTGACCTGTGCTCAGGCACTGAACAGCTGGCTGATTTGTTCGGACAACGCGGCTACGTCTTTGGCCAGCAGCCAGTCCAGCGTCAGGTAAACACCCACGCAGACCAGCGCAATCAGCGCCAGGTAGAGCCAGAGGGGAACTTCATGGCGCAGCATCTGCGAGACCTGGTCGGGCAGGGCCCAGTCAGGCGAGAGCGCCTTGGGCGTCTTGCGAAAGCGCGCAATGTCCTGGCCCAGGGTATTGGCCAGGTAACGCAACTGGTCCTTTTGCCCGAGGCTGAATTTGCCTTCGAAACCCAGGGCCAGGCACAGGTGGTAGACCTCGAGGACATCGAGGTTCTGTTTGACGTCGCCCCGCAATGAATCGATCTTTTCGAAGAAGCCTTCGCCCGCCAGGTGCACGCCGAAATAGCGGAACTGCAACGGCTGCAATTCGAAGTGACGGCGCAGTTCGTTGTCCCCGGAGCGCAACACGCTTTCATCGAGGAAGGCGCACAAGGCGTACTGGGTGTCCTTCACTTGTTCAACGCTATAGTTGGCGCTGCGGGCATCGCGTTCCAGTGCCTTGAAGAAGGTGTCGACGCTCGCCTCGAAGGCGCTGACCGAAGTCACTTGGCGGCCCTTGCGCACGATCAGCGCCATGCTGATGAAATCCTGCACCAGGTCTTTGAGCGTCGGTTTTTCGCTGGCGGCCGCAACGGCGCCTTGCAGTACGGCTTCGGTCATTTGAGTACCGCCATCAGTTCAAGCTTGAGGTTGGTGAACGCGCTGGGCGCATAGAAAGAAATGGCCTGGGCACTCATCATTCGTTCGTAGACCCGCCCATGGGGCTCGATGGAGAAATAGTGATTGTCCAGTCGCACCGGAATCGCATTGGGCAGGCGCGTCGAGTGATTGAGGGTGACACCCGGCATGGCGCTGTTGACCACCACTTCGATGTCCTCCGGCGAGCCGACCTTGAACGCCCGTGGCACCAGTTCCAGCAAGCTCGCGCCCGGCATGTCGGCATGCACGGAAATGTAGAAATCGGCCTCCGCCAGCCGTGGGTCGTGCAACTGCCCTTGCCAGTACGAGGGTTTGGTCTGGGTCAGGTTGATCACCACGCACTGGTTCGGCACCACGTTGTCGAGCAGCACGCGAATCATTTCGTCGAGCTTGACCAGCGAGGCCGCCGGGTCGTGGTGGTCGTACTCGGGGATGTCGTTGAGCTGTGTATCCAACGAAAATGTCAGCAGGCCGCCGGCGAGTTCAGCCAGGAACAGATACAGGCGCTCAGGGTGCAAACGCGGATGCGCCAGCAAATGCGCGAGGGTTGGATGGGCGCGGTTCACCGTGTTCAGAAGCCAGAACAGGGTCACGTCACTGGAGCCGAACTCGGCAATCTGGTCAGCACGCTCGCGACGACGGCCGGACAACGCCTTGCTTTTCGATTGCAAAGCACCGAGCAAACGCTTGCCCAGTCCGATCAGAGTGTCGTGGGTGCCCAAGTGCAGCGTCGGGTGCACAAAATGCCCGTCGAGGTTGAAACCGCCGATGTTGTTGCGCGACAGGCGAGCAATCGGGCACCAGGTGTAGCCATCGAGGTTGTCGCCGTCGATCAGCATCACCGCGTTCAGCCGCAGGCTGGTGATTTCGTTTTCCAGGTCGCCTTCATTGAGGTCCGGCAAGGTGTCGAACTGCTTGCGAAAGCGTCGCCCGGTCTTTTGTTCCTGGCCGTCTTCGACGTAGTTCAGGCCGAAGGGCTCAGGCAGTTTCAGCGCGGCGTAGACCTTCAGGTCGTTGCCCTTGAGCAAGTCCTTCAAATCGCGGGCAGCGGGCAGCGGATCATGCTGCGGCGCATCGAACAGACTGCCGTCGGGAAACACCAGTTTCAGCCTTTTCAGCTGCAGGGAGCCGGTGGCGAGGGCTTCTTCGTCCACTTCGAGCAACTGCACGCCCCAGTGAAAAGGCGTATTGCGCAGGGTCGCCTGCGCCAGCTGATGCTGGTGGAACTCATCCTGATACTGGAAATGTTGTGGCAAAAGGAACATGCCTTCGGACCACATCACCCGGCTTTGCTTACTCATTGAGCGCCTTCCAATAATGAATTCAATTTCGAGTCCACGGCTTTCTGCGCGGAGCCGGCTGCCTTGTCCTGGGCTTTTTCAATCACCACGTCCTGAACCCGTTGAGTCAGCGTTGGCTGGGCCGGTGGGTCGGGCAGGGCGGAAGCTTTGGCGAGTTGCTCTTCGGTCTTGGGTTTGTTCAGCACGTCGACGCCACTGACGGCGGAGACGGTGTTGTTGTCGACCAGGACCCGCAGGCCATCGGAAGAAAACCAGATGCCGTCCTTGCGCAGCGAATTGGCGTCGAACGCGACCTTCCAGCGGCTGTTCTCGTCGGAGCGGAAAAACGCCGCGACGCCGACATAACCGGCGGCCTTGTTCAGGGGCCACTTGTCGACCTGGCCCATGCCTGGCAACAAAGTGATTTCGCGGTTCTCGATCAGGGTGTTGCCGAGGGCCTTTTGCGGGTCGTCCCACAGCGAGTCGGCGTCTACCGAGGAAAAGCGCTCCAGTGTCGTGAGCTGATAGACACGCAACACCACTGAAAGCGGTTTGCCGGACGCGTCGGGGTTGAGCTGATTGCCGCCGTCGGAGGTCAGGATGACTTTCTCGTTGTCATCGAACAGCATGTCGCCGGCCCACGTATCGTCGACCCGCTTGCTGACCCGATCAGTCACGCCGCAGGCGCTCAGTACCGTCATCATCGCCACCACCGTCAGGCATTGAGCCAATGCCTTCACGGGACGTTTCCCTGAAAAATTCTTGTCCATGACCACTACCTGTAAATGCTCGATCAGCACAGGCGATAGGCGAAATCGCCGTCGCTGCCCAACTCGATGTTCAAACTCTGGATCGGTTTGTCCTGCGCCATGCGCTCCAGTACCCGCTGCGCCAGCTCGGGCAAGAGGGTCTTGGACAGAATGTTGTCGATGTTGCGGGCGCCGCTGTCGACTTCCGTGCAGCGCGAGGCAATGGCTTTGACCAGCTCCTCGTCATAGCTCAGGACGGCCTGATGATTGCGCTCGAAGCGCTGGCGAATGCGTTCGAGCTTGAGCGCGACGATGCGCTCCAGAATCGCGTCCTTGACCGGGTAGTAGGGGACGATGGTCAGGCGGCCGAGGAAGGCCGGCTTGAACACCTGGTTCAATTCATCACGCAGCCCTTCGACGATGTCTTCCGGTGTCGGTTGCGGCTGGGCATTGAGGCACCACTGCATGATGCGGTCGGTACCGGTGTTGGACGTGAGGATGATCACGGTGTTGCGGAAGTTGATCTCGCGACCTTCGCCGTCATCCAGCACGCCTTTGTCGAACACCTGGAAAAACAGTTCGAGCACGTCCGGGTGGGCTTTTTCCACTTCGTCGAGCAGTACCACGCTGTAGGGCTTGCGCCGCACGGCTTCAGTCAGCACGCCGCCCTCGCCATAACCGACGTAACCCGGAGGCGAACCCTTGAGGCTCGAGACGGTATGGGCTTCCTGGTACTCGGACATGTTGATGGTGATGACGTTACGCTCGCCGCCGTACAGGGTGTCGGCCAGCGCCAGTGCGGTTTCGGTCTTGCCGACGCCGCTCGGGCCGAGCAACAGGAACACACCGATCGGCTTGTTCGGGTCTTCCATGCGTGCGCGGGAAATCTTGATGCGCTTGCCGATTTCGAGCAGTGCATGGTCCTGGCCGAGTACCCGCTCACCCAGCAATGCAGGCAGGCGCTGCACGGTTTCGATTTCGTCGCGCAGCATCTTGCCCAGGGGAATACCGGTCCAGCCTGAGATCACTTCACCGATGGTGCCGCCGTCCACCAAGGCATGCACCAGCGGTTGCTCACCCTGGACGCTGGCCAGTTCGGCGCGCACCGCGGCAATTTCCTGAGCATCCGGCGATTGGTTTTCCGGGTGGCTGAGGGCGCCGAGTTTTTCCACCAGTTGCAGCTCGCGTTGCCACTGTTGTTCGAGGGCATCGCGGGTTTGCTGCTCGCTGAGCAACTCGGCGTTGAGGGTGGTCAGGCGTCGGGCATGGTCGCTGCCTTTGGCGGCTTCCTGCTCCAGCACCGAGATTTCGGCTTGCAGGTTGTCGATCTGGCGCTTGCAGTCTTCCAACGGACCCGGTTGTGCCGATTGCCCGAGGGCCACTCGTGCGCAAGCGGTGTCCAGTACGCTGACGGCCTTGTCTGGTAGTTGGCGTCCGGTGATGTAGCGATTGGACAGGCGCACGGCGTGCACCAGCGCTTCGTCCATCACCGTGACTTTGTGATGTTCCTGCATTTTGGCCAGCAGGCCGCGCAGCATGTGGATCGCCTTGTCTTCGTCCGGCTCTTCGACCTTCACCACCTGGAAGCGGCGGGCGAGGGCGGCATCTTTCTCGAAGTACTTCTTGTACTCGGCCCAGGTGGTCGCCGCGATAGTGCGCAACTCGCCACGAGCAAGCGCGGGCTTGAGTAGGTTGGCGGCATCGTTCTGTCCGGCCTGGCCGCCCGAACCGATCAAGGTGTGCGCTTCGTCGATGAACAGAATGATCGGGTGCAGGCTGCGCTTGGTTTCTTCGATGACTGACTTGAGGCGGTTTTCGAATTCGCCTTTCACCCCGGCACCGGCCTGCAACAAACCCAGGTCCAGGGTGTGGATGGCAACGCCCTTGAGCACCGACGGCACGTCACCTTGAACGATGCGCAGGGCCAGGCCTTCAACCACAGCGGTTTTACCCACGCCGGCTTCACCGGTGAGGATCGGATTGTTCTGGCGGCGGCGGGTGAGGATGTCGACCATCTGCCGCACCTCGAATTCGCGGCCCAGCACCGGGTCGATCCGGCCTTCGCGAGCGCTTTGCGTGAGGTTGATGGTGTATTGATCGAGGGCTGGGGTTTTGCCGTTGCCTTTGATCGGGCTAGTGCTGGCGCCGCCGGTTGTGTCCAGTGGCTTGGCCTGTTGCGACTCGGCGCTGCCTTCCACCAACGCGTTGAGGTTCACGCGCAAATCGTCGGCGTTGATCTTTTCCAGCTCCGCCGCACCCGCAATCACCACCCGGCGCAGTTCGTCGTCATCGAGCAACGCCTGCAACAGATGGCCGGTACGGATCTGCGCCTGGCCGAATTCGATGGACGCCAGCACCCACGCCTGTTCGATCATGCGGGTCAAGTGCGGCGACAGCGCAGGCGTGCGTGTATTGCCTTTCTTGAACGTCCCCAGTGCCGTCACCAATTGCGCCTGCAAGCGTTCAGGCACCACGTCGTAATGACGCAGGATGGCTGGCAGGTCGTTGTCGTGGCTGTCGAGCAACTGCAACAACAGGTGCTCGATCTCGACATCGTAATGGTGTTCCGACAGGCACAGCGCCGCGGCGCTTTCGGTGGCGGTACGGCTGGTGTCGTTCAGCTTGGCGAACAGGGACTTCAGGTTCACAGGGAGACCCCATCAAAAGGAATGTGGAAGAGCGCGCAACGGGAGGGTTCCACGTCGACGCCTGGTCGTTTGAGCCAACCGAGCCGGCCCAGCGAAACATTGCCCTGACGACCGAGGCGGGCGACGGGGACGGCTTGGGGTTTAAGCTTGGGTGCCAACTGGAAATCGAGTTCGGCACCGACGTAGAAGCGCACCAGTTCAACCAGTTTCTGGTAGTCGACGCTGCCCGGCTGCAAGCGTTGATAGTCGGCCAGTTCCAGCGGCGCCGTTTCGATGCGCACGCACGATTGGTAATCCCAGACCCGGTTGCCGGCCACGGCGCTTTGCCCGAGCACAGCGTTCTTGCGCCCTAGCTGCGTGCATTGGCTGGCATCGAGCTTCAGCCAGCGACCGGCAAACGGCTTGACCTTGAACGGCAGCGAAAAATAGAAACTGAGCATCACTTCCAGGTTCAACGCATTGCGCGGTTTCTGGGCGAACAGGCCGGAGAAATAGCTGAACAATTCTCGGCGCAGGGGCGAGCCTTGTTTGTCGAATTTCTGCTTCTGCGCCTCGGGGCCGAACCCCACCAGATTCAGCAGGTAGCGGTCGAAATCCGAACTGCCGTTGCGCTCGTACTCGATGTAGAACTTGTACTTTTGCCAGGCTTCGTAGAACAGCGTGGTCATGCGATGCGAAAAAATATCGAGGAACGCATGGGCCGCGTCATCCCGGTATTGGATGTGCCGCTCGATCAACAGCTCGGTGTACGGGCGCGGCAAGACACCCGACGGCCCGACCAGGCCCATGAACGTGACTTGCACTTCAGACAACGGCAGGCCGGCCACGGACACCTTGCCTTCACGCTCAAACTGCAAATCGCTGACTTCACTGGCCGGGAAGTTGAGCGACAGCTGCGAGCGAAAACGCAGAGGGTCTTCGTGCGGTCGGGTTTCCAGGTCCATGCGCCCGGTTCTGCTGTAATGCAGGCGAAGCAAGCGCACCAATTGGAAAAACTCGAATCGGTGCGGCTCAGCCCGTGCCTGATCAATCAGACCAGGGGTTGATCGCCGGTTCGCGGTGGCCATTGGACGACTCTCTTTTCGCGCTGCAAGGTGCGAAGGGTTAATTGGGTAAAGCTGTTCATCGAGCAGTACTGACCGAAGAAGTGGTCGAGCACCATGCCGAACAAAAACACACCGCTGCCGGTGTATTGGCTTTCATCGAAATTGAGGGTGATGCCGACGCCGCGGACGAAATTCGGTCGCGGGTGGCCGATGCGCGCAACCACTGGTTCACTGCTGACCGAGACGATGCCGTTGATCTGTTTGCGGATCGCCGAGACGTTGCGGTAGTTGTAGAGCGACAGCAGCTCCAGCAGCACCTCGCGGCCACGGGACACCAGCGACATGTGGTTCAGCGACAGGTGTGAAATCAGCCGCCAGATCACCCCGTTGCCCAGCGGCACGCGCGCGGTGGCGGTGGGCTTGCGCAGGCAGCGGATGTCCTTGATCACCGAGTTGCCGGGAATGTTGAAATCACCGCGCTCGCCACCGAATGGCAACATCAGGGGCAGGTCGCGGTTGCTGCAAGTCAGGCGGATGCTCAACGTATCGTTGTTGGACTCCATCAAACCCAGCTCTCGGTCCACCACCCGGATAAACACGTTCGAACCATCGCGCTGTCCGGTCTGCACGGCACGACGCCGGGCAATCCAGAAGCTTTGACCGGGGCCCTGGTCGCCACGGGGTTCGAAAAACGGGTGGCAAGTGCCGACCTGATCGATACCGCCGACCTTGCGCACGCGCCGCACGCGATCGATGGATACCACTTCCGCCGAGCTTTGCAGGCGCACATCCGGCGTCACCGCGTACTCGTGCTGGGCGTGGGTCAACTTGATCGGCTCGGCCTGCTGGCGGAACAGGTTGATGATCGGCGTGCAATTGAGCTTGAAGTTATTGCGCCCGATGTTTTGCGTCAGGCGTGCCAGACGGTCGCTCAGGTCGTAGTCGGAGAAGTAGAAATTGACCTCGACCTTCTCGACGTCCTTGCCCGCCAGAATCCGCGCAAAGCCCGACAGGTCGAAGAACATGAATTTGTCGGGGAAGGTGAAGTACTCGTGCAGCAGGCGATAGCCGAGGAACGAGCGCTCCGAATAGTCCACCAGGCCTTCGTCCAGACCATAGCCGACCGCTTTCAACGCGTTGGCCGGCAAGACGACCTCACGGGTGCGCCCTTGATCTTCGAAGCTCAGCGTGGCCTTGGCCAGGTTGTTGAACAGCAGTTCGTACAGTTGCAGCATCAACGTGCTTTCGCCGTCGAGGAAAAACCGCAGGCTGTCGAGTTCCATCTTGCCGAACATCACATCGGAGGTCGCGACCAGACCGATGCGCAAGCGCGCAACCAGGTCAGCACTGTGGCCGTTGAACGCCGAGCGCTCCATCTCGATGAATGACGCCTGTTGCACCGCCACCGGCCACAGCTCGACCGGGTAGCAGGTACGGAATTTACACACCACGCCATCAATCGGGTTGGCACTGAGTTCGGTATGCCGGGGTACACGGAAGGCTTCGGTGACTTTTTCCTGTTTGCCCAGATTGAATTCGACGATCGACATCGACGGAGTAGGGCGCAGGTAATGCGGGTACAGCACTTCAAGAAACGACTCGACGATTTCCGGCAGTTCGTCGTCGAGTTTTTTGTGCACCCGCGCCGACAGGAACGAGAACGCTTCGATCAAGCGCTCGGTATGCGGGTCTTCGCAGTTATCGCCCTCGATGAGCAACCGCGAAGCGATTTTCGGGTACTGGCTCGCAAACTCCTGGCCCAAAAAGCGCAGGTGCGACAGTTCCTTTTCGTAATAGGGCAGCAGATCGTCGAGCATCAGTTGAGGTTCTGCACTTTGTATTCCTGGGTGTTGACCTGCAGCACCGCGTCGAAGGACACCTGACGGGTGACGTCTTGCAGGCGCAGGACCGCGTCCACGCGAAAGGTCAGCATGCGTTGGCCGGTCTGTTGGGCGAGCAGTTGCACTTTGACGCTGCGAAAACGCCGGTCGCCGACCGTGATCGCTTTCTCCAGTTGCCGCTGGATCAGCAGGCGATCCTTGGGATCAAGCACGCTGCGGCTGGTGAAATCCGGCATGCCGTAATCGAGGATGCTGCCGCTCAGGTTGACGAAACCGTCCAGCTCGTTGGCGACCAGGGACTGGCGGGTGTTGACCAGGATTTCCAGGTCGCGAACGATGCTGGCCTTGTAATCGGCCAGCGAACACAAGCGCTGCGATGACGCTTCGATGGACTGATGCGGACGATCGTCCAGCAATCGGTCCAGCAGTGATGGCAACAGCTTGTGTTGACTGGTCATGGTGCCTCCCTGGCAATGTGCTCGATCAGCCGCGCGTCGATTGCGGCAGTTCAGCGACCAGGCGCAACGAAGCGGTCAGTTCGTCCAGTTGGTAGTGCGGGCGCAGGTACGTCACAGCCTTGTAGACGCCCGGTTTGCCCGGCACTTCAAACACCTCGGCCCGCGCTTCACGCAATGGGAACTTGGCCTTGGCTTCCTGGCTCGCGGTGTCGTCCAGCAACACGTAGCTCGACAGCCACTTGTTGAGGAACAGCTCGACGTCTTTGCGCGAGGCGAAGCTGCCGATCTTGTCGCGCATGATCGCCTTCATGTAGTGGGCGATGCGCGAAGTGGCGAAGATGTACTGCAACTGTGCGGACAGCCGAGCGTTGGCGTTGGCGATGTCGGTGTTGTATTGCTTCTGCTTCTGCGTCGACTGGGTGCCGAAGAACGCGGCGTAGTCAGTGCCTTTGCAGTGCACCAGCGGAATGAAGCCGAGGTCCGACAGCTCTTTTTCACGGCGGTCGGTGATGGCGATTTCGGTCGGGCACTTGAGGGCGATTTCACCGTCATCGGTCTTGAATGTGTGAGTCGGCAGACCTTCAACCAGACCACCACCCTCAACACCACGAATCGCCACGCACCAGCCGTAACGGGAAAACGCATCGGTAACCCGGGTGCCCAACGCGTAGGCGGCGTTCATCCACAGATACTTGTTGTGGTCGCGACCATCAACGCTTTCGACGAAGTTGAATTCCTCGACCGGCGTGGTATCCGGGCCGTAAGGCAGGCGACCGAGCACGTGGGGCAGGGTCAGGCCGACGTAACGCGAATCTTCGGAGGCGCGGAACGACTTCCACTTGGCGTATTCGACGGTGTCGAAAATCTTCGCCAGATCCCGTGGGCCGGACATGTCGGTAAACGAATCCCAGCCAAACAGCTCAGGCGAGGCCGCCGAGATGAAGGGGGCGTGGGCTGCCGCCGCGACGTGGGAAATCTCTTCGAGCAGGTACATGTCTTCCGGGCTGCGGTTGAACTCGTAGTCACCCAGCAGCATGCCGAACGGTGCACCACCGAAGGTGCCGTACTCTTCTTCGTAGATCTTCTTGAACAGCGCGCTCTGGTCGAATTCGGAAGCGGCCTTGAGGTCGCGTACCAGGTCTTTCTTCGAAGCATTGAGCAGGTGGATCTTCAGCGTAGTGCTGGTTTCGGTCTGGTCGACCTGATACTTCAGGCCGCGCCAGGACGCTTCCAGCTGCTGGAATTCACTGGCGTGCATGATCTCGTTCATCTGCTCGGAGAGCATCGCGTCGATCTCGGCGATGCGCGCATCGAGCACGGCGATCAGGTCCTTGCTAGGCGTCATTTCGCCTTCCAGGATCTGGTTGACCAGTTCGCCGATCAGGTCGCGGGTGCGGGTGCGCTCGGTCTCGGAGCGGGCCACGCGGCTTTGCGAAATGATGCTGTCGAGCAGCGAGGATTGCGCGGTGAAGTGTTCCACTTCAACCAGTTCGCTGTCCTGTTGAGTCACGGTTTGCTTGTCGTTCATCGCGAGGCTCCTACGCTTTGCCGTCGGTGGCTGGAACGGCGGCTTCGCGACCGAATTCCTTGCCCAGGGTTTTCAACTTCTCGGTGTTCTGCAACACATCCATCAGCAGCTCTTCGAGCTTGTCGTTGCCGCCCATCTTGTTGCGCAGGTCCGCCAGCTTGTTGCGCACTTCCAGCAGCTTGCGCAGCGGCTCGACTTGCTTGACCACGTTCTGTGGTTCGAAGTCTTCGAGGGCGTTGAAATTGAGTTCAACACCCAGCTGCGTGCCGTTCTTCGCCAGAGTGTTGTCGACGCGGTAGGTCAGGCGCGGCTTGATGCCCTTGAGCACGCCGTTGAAGTTGTCGCGGTCGATGAAAATGAACTTGCGGTCCTTGAGCTTCGGCAGCGGCTCCAGCGGGTTGCCGGAGAAATCGCCCAGCACACCGACGACAAAGGGCAGCTCTTTCTTTTCCTGAGCGTCGCCGATATCCACGTCATAGGTGATATGGACCCGAGGCGCGCGAACGCGGTCGAGTTTGTGCTGGGTACTTTCCTTCTTCGCCATCGTGATCTCCTGTGCGAACAATTCGCTGCAAGTCGTTTGCGTGTCGGTTCAATGGGGGCCGAGCGCGTTACATTCCTTCGATCGTCAGCAGCAGGCGCTGACGGATTTCATCGTTCATTTCCATGATGTTTTCAAAGCCCACCAGTTCTTCGAAGCTGGTGTTGCCGGCGATCTGGGTGCTGCTGCGGATCACCGCTTCGTCGGGCAATTGCGAGCGAACCGGCGAGCTGATGACGCAGAAGGGCAGGTCGCCGAAGTCCTTCAAACGTTCGAAACTTACGGGGAAGCGCAAGCCTTCGAGCAGGCGGCTGATGCCGGGCGACTTGCTCAGGCAGTAGAACAGCACCAGGTAATGCACCACGAAGCGGTACAACTCGGCGCTGCTGCGATTGGGGTCTTTGATGACCGTGCGGAAACGGGCAAGGTCGAATGAGCTGAAGCCAACCACCCAGCGCACGGGGCTGGTGATGCGAATGGATTGGCCGCTTTGGGACAGCACCTTGTCGTACTCCAGCGCGAACAGTTGCGGAGTTGTGCTAAGCAGGTTGAGCGGCACTTCGAGTTCATTGACCAGTTGGAACGGAGCGCCCGAGCCGATGCGGTCGTAAAGCTCCTTGAGTTCCTTGAAATGGTGCTGGGTTTCGCGGCCGCTGCTGCGCTGTGCACCCTGCAGGTACTCACCGAAAAACGCCTGCGGACGAATCAGCAAAGCCAGGGTCGCCAGATAATCCGAAGCCTGCGCCTTCAGCGCATCAGAAATGGCCCGGGTCTGGCTTCGCAGCTTGATCAATGCTTCAACATCAAAAAACGTCTGAGTCATCGGTACATCGTCCTTGAACACTCCATGCCTTCCTGGATAAAAAAACCGGGGCATGTCGAGCGACAGATTTCTCGAGTGAACAGCTGTCCACGAGAGGTGATTGCTAATGTTCGAAACCAAAAAAACACACTGCCGGGGATAACCGGTAGTGTGATGCTGGCATATGGATATTGAGTTGCCAGTAACGTCGTGTATGGCAACACGTCGTATCGAAAAGTTCATTCGAGAACGGATTTTTTCTCGTTTTTGTTACACGCCGCAATGATGTCGGCTTGCCATTACTTGTGGGGTGTGTCTGTCGGATAGTTCCGAAAGCCAGTTAATTCAATGGTTTCAGGCAGGTTGTGGATCCAATTTTAAAATGAAAATAATTTGAAAAAGGTGAATCGGTTCACCCAACGCCTGCTTGATGATCCGCTGAGGAAAGGTTGAAGGATAAGTGTCATATAACCGGGGGGAAGTGATGGCAATTCAGGATGTCCGAGATATACAAGGCGTCCTTTCCATTGCTGAACGAGTGTTCGGGCAATATGACGTTACATATCGCCGATATTTCTGTATAACGCGCCGGTACGAGTGCGCCCCGTAACTTTCATGTCGGGCCGTGCAATAGCGTGGGGGCTTTCGGGCCTTCGTTAAATGGAATTTATGCTCGCCACGGATGTAAGGCGACGCGACTATTGAGGCCCTGTCTCATGAGAACGTTGAAACTCATTGCCGTACTTATTCTCCTGCCGCTTTGCCTTGGTTTGTTTGGCGCCTGGGAGTTACAACGCAGTTCGGAAAGCATCAAGGAATTCGCGGCTATCAACGCCGAACTGGGTGATATGCATGTCGAACTCGAAGCGATGGCTGCAAAGCCGGGATCGAGCTCGGCAATGGTCGATATCAATGGCAAGCGCATGAGTGTTGCCATGGCTCTATCGCGTATTGCTGACGCCGAGCACGACCTGACCATCCTGCAACCGGTGAGTGCCGTGATGAGCAATCTGGCCAAGGGTGTCATCGCCCTCGGCCTGCTGGCCTCCCTGGTCGGCGTATTGGGTCTGCTGGGCTTGCGCTGGGCCGGTGCCCGCGCGAGTCATTCCCGTGAACGTTTGCTGCACACCTTCAGCCGGGTTAGCCGCCTGTTGCCGTACCTGCTGGTGGGGCACATCGTCGCCATGGGCGCGGCGGTGGCGGCCATCCTCGGTTTCGAAGGCCTGGGGCTGTGGCACATGGGGAAAATGGCCGCTGGTGAATTCAAGCTGATGCTCATCGTGTTGATGCTGATGCTCGGTTTCCTGTATTCGATCTGGCAGATGGGCAAGCAGCTGCCGGTCATGCTGCGCATGTTCCAGCCCACGCCGATGAACGTTCTGGGCGAGGTCGTCACACCGCAACAGGCGCCGGCGTTGTGGGCCTATGTTCGCCAGCTGGCCGAGCAACTCGGCGCGCTGGCCCCCGAGCACATCGTGCTGGGCATGACCGAAGGCTTTTACGTCACCTCAAGCGACGTCAACCTGCTCCCGGCAGACACCACGCTCAAGGGCCGCACACTGCACGTGCCGATGCTGTACCTGGGCCTGCTCGATTCGGCGGAGACCGGCGCGGTCATCGGTCACGAACTGGCGCACTTCGCCGGTGCCGATACCGAGTACAGCCTGCGCTTCGTACCGATCTACGAGGGCATCGGCCGCAGCCTCGGGGTGATTGCCGAAACCATGTTGCAAAGCGATGTGCTGCAACGCACGACGCTGTGGCCGGCGTTCATGCTCGGTGAGTATTTCATGGAGCGTTTCGATCACGCGGTGAACCATTGGAGCCGCGTGCGGGAGCTGGCGGCGGACGCGGCGGGCGCGAAGCTGACAGGGAATATCGCCATCGCTTCGGCCTTGGTGCGCATCTCTGCCATCGACCCCTTGTTGCAGCAGGGGGTATCGACCCATGTGGCCCGAGCGACCAACCCCAGTGCCGAACACGTGCGTACCGGCGATTTGCCAGGCAGCCTGGTGCAGGAACTGGCCGCGCAGCCGCTGACCCTGCCCGAGGAGGACATGGCAGCCAGCCTGCCGCATCCATCGGACACCCATCCCTCCAATCTCGAGCGGCTGGCATCCCTGCAAGTCACGGTCGAAGAGGCCGTCAGCCGCGGCACCCGCCCGATCAACGCGGCACAAGCCTGCGCCGCGATGGATCACTATTTCGCCGATCCCCAGGCATTGCGTGCCCGCATGACCGAGGACTTCCTCGGCCACTATGTGGAGCAGGACGCGGCGGTTGTGCAGGCGTTGCGTAGCCATGCCAGCAATGCCACGGAGGAAGTCCGGCTGCATGAAGGCGCACGATTGCGCGGGTGGATTACCCTGGGTTGCTTCTCGTTCTTCATGCTGTTGGGTCTGGGCCTGCTGGTCTTGCCGTGGCTGTTGCCGCAGGCTTCAGGGAGTAACAAATCGATGATACTGGTCGCTGGTGGGGGGCTCGTCGTATTGATGGCATGCCTGCTGCCGTTCTCGTTGCGCTTGCTCAAGCGGTCGAACAAGACCGCGTTGTTGCTGACGCCCGAACACTTTGTTTTTGCCAACCTCAAGGCACCACTGCCGATTCGGCACGTCGCTGATTTTGGTCTGCAAATGGGCCAGGGGCTGCACTTGAATCTGCTGCTGGAAGATGATGCCCCGATGCCTGAGTTGGCCTCGCGCTCGTTCTTTTCGCCTGATGCGAAGCTCGACAAGAAAAAGCGCTGGGTCCAGTTGCAGTTGATTCAGTTCTGCCGGGACGACAAAAAGCTCAAGAATGAGCAATTGGCGGAACTGATCGGCACCTACCTCAATGCAGGCACTGCGCGGCACTTGCTGCAACAGCGATTCGAGCAGGCCTGAAGGCTTTCAGCATCGGCAAGCGTGGGGCGCGGGGTTCAATGGCGCCCTGCGCAAAGCTGATGAAGATCTGATAGCAGCCCTTGCAGTTCGTTGTTTTCGTCCAGCAAGGGTGTTGCGTTTTCATACAGGACAACGTCGTTGATCGAGCCCATGCCGCCGTACAGCGACATCAATCGAGACAATGCGTACGCCGTATCCCGGGGTAGCGCACGCCCGCCTTTCTGTTCAGGGCCAGGGAAGTGGTCAACGATGTTGAGGGCACGGATGTGGAGGGTTTCATGAGGTTCTTTTTTGAATGAGCGACTCGGGCCAGATCAACGACCATTTTCAGCGAGATATTCAGGTAGCGTGCAAGAAAGCCATCGAGCAATTTCGCCAAGCGCACCCCTCCGCCGATGTCTGTGGGTTTGCGCTGTACTCAGACGCCGATGCGCGGACGCTGGTGCCGTCGTTCAACACGGCTGATCACTTGGCGCGCGTGCAGGCTGAAGATGCTGCTGAGCGAGCGTATTTCAAATGGTCACCCGCTGAATGGAGCCACGTAACCTTCGGTGGCGAACACTTCAACGCCCTGTCGAGCCTGTTGTGGGACTTGGCTGATTCGATTCCCGATGAAGATTTTGCACGTCACCGCGCGCTCGTTTTTGAACACTGTGTTGCGGCCTTGAAGTCGCTGACGACGTGCACGTTTGAGAACGCCATTTATGTATTCGCAGTCTCTGACTCTCAAAGCGTGCCGGAAGAAATCGCCTGGATTACGCAACTCAATACCCCCGAGCAAGCCCTCGAATTCAAGACATGGTTAGAGCAGGTCGAGCAATGAAAGGCATGCACTTAACAAGGATGCGCACATGACACTGCCCCACTTTATTTATCATCCAGATCCCGTCGGTAGCGGTTCGGTGCAAGCCTCTTACGCCACTTGCGTGAGCTGCAATCAGGCGCGAGGCTACATTTATGTGGGCCCGGTATACGCCATTGATGAATACGAAAACTGCATCTGTCCTTGGTGCATTGCCGACGGGAGTGCGCACCAGCGCCTGGGCGCGACGTTTGTCGATGACGGGAGTATCGGCCTGGACGTCGAAGACACGCTGAGCGAGGCGCAGATCGCCGAAGTCAGCCAGCGCACGCCTGGTTTTAATGGCTGGCAGCAAGAGTGCTGGTTCACTCACTGCGACGACGCAGCCGAGTTTGTCTGCAAGGCCGGCCATGCAGAGTTGCTTGAACTGGGCCCGGCAGCCATCGCCGCCGTTCAGGACTCAACAGGCTTGGAGGACGGTCCGCAGTGGCAAGCGTTCTTCAATGCCCTGGATAAGGATCATGGGCCTACCGCCTACCTGTTCAAATGTCGCCACTGCGCCACGCTGGGTGCTTACCAGGACAGCCATTGATACCCAAAGTGCTCAATCCGGGGCGACCCACAAGGAAGAAACTCTGATGACCGACGATCACACCCCCGACTTCACCAAAGTCCCCACCGGCATGCTGCCGTTCCCGCCTGTTGAAGACGTGTTTGTCGCCGATCAACTGGAACTGGCCAACCATCTGCACCCTTTGTTCAGTTTGGATATCAGCACCGTAAACCCCGAGTGGTCGGGGGTGCTGCACATGCTCAGCCCGTTGGAACCGTACGAGGGCCTTGTCGGCGAGCTGACCGAGTGGGACGGGTGCCATGGCTGCCTGCTGAAAACCAACTGGATCGGCTTCAAGGTCGAGCAAGGGCGCTATCGCTTGTGCGGCGATCCACGCTACTTCTTTCTGCACGAGGGGAATGCACAGCTGGCTGATCCTCACCCGGAGGCGAGAGCGGATCTGGAGCGGCACTACGCCGATCAGCACAGCGCTTATGCCGCCACCGTTGAAAGGTTTAAAACCAGCGGCGTGCTGGCGCGTGAGGATGGCGAACCGTTGTATGCAGTGGAATTTGTCGCGCAACTGGGCGGCGAAGTCGATGGCTGCGCCAACTGGGTGGAGGCGGTCGAATTTCCAATGCACATCGTTGAACTGGACCCCGACCGCGGCGATTCGAATGTCTACCCCCTGAGCCCTGCGAATAACCGGTTTTTCCACGTGGCAAGCGTTCCGGGCTGGCATTACCGGACGGCCGGCGCAGACATGATCATCATGTTCTACGAGCCGATTGAAGGCTTGGTACTATTCACCTTCGATTACAGTTGAATCCCATGAACAAGACCAAACTGCAAACTCTTGTAGTCAGAGTCAAAAAGTATCTCTTGATTATCTTTTTGCTCTGCCTTGTAGGCGCTCTCATCTATGCGTACCTGCACAAACCGGCGTTTCCTTCCGAGGTAGTCCTGAAGCAGGACTTCATTCCGGGGCAGTCGATCTACATCGTTCAAGATGCCAGAGATCCAGATGAGCCCAAAAGCCTGAGGTTCTACGTCAACAATGGCGGCGGCAGGAATAATGAGACGATGAAGGTGCGCCTCGGCAAGACCCCGGCCTTCCTGGTCTCGGACACTGACTTGAAAGACGTGGTAATCCAGCGTGTCTCCAACGGCCTGCACATCAAACTCAAAGGCGCAGTCTCGAATTACCGGAGCAACCTTTACCTTGAAGACGGCGACACTTACACCACCTACCGTGTAAGCCTTGAGCAAGTCGAAACGCGACCGCCCTTGCCGAGCGGTCGGTAAGCTTGTTTCAGCAAGGCAATCACTGCACAGAAAACCGCAATCGCCAGCGCCGGCCACTGCATTGGCAAATCGATGATACTGGTTGCTGGCGGGGGGCTGGTCGTATTGATGGCGTGCCTGCTGCCATTCTCGTTGCGCATGCTCAAGCGGGCGAACAAGACGGCGTTGTTGCGGACGCCCGAGCACTTGGTATCTGCGAACCTAAAGGCGCCATTGCCGATCCGGCACATCGCCGATTTTGGCCTGCAAGCGTGGGGTGCGAAGTTCAATGGCACCCTGCGCAGAGCTGATGGAGGTCTGATAGCAGCGTCTGAAGTTCGTTATTTTCGGCCAGCAAGGGCGTTGTGTCTTCATACAGAACAACGTTGTTGATCGAGCCCATGCCGCCGTACAGCGACATCAATCGAGACAGCGCGTACGTCGTATCGTGGGGCAGCGCAAGGCTGCACTCCTCAAGTCTGTCGGCCCATTGCGGGTGACCGAATCTCCTCAGTAGTTCTGCTGTTCGGGCAAGGTTCGAGGAGATCTTGCAGATGTCTTTCATGGTGACAGTCCTGAGCGAATCATTTATCAAAGTTCACAACGCTGACGGAACCATTGTGCCAATCGACCGAGTAACTGAGGCCATTCCAGTTACCAACGATCAACGCCCCGTTTTTGTCGCACTGAAGACTCATGTAGGGCTTGTCTGCTTGCGTGCCGTGGGGACTTTCCTGGATGAACCAAACCACCTTTCCATGCCTCGATAGTGCAAGGATGTTTTTGTTGAAAATGACATTTGAAGGGGACTCGATCAGGACCGCGAGCCTGTCGTCATGCTGCAAGGCGACTTTGACCGGGTGAGGCAGGTGAATGGATTGATCTGCTATCCAAAGGGTGCCGTTGTCAACGTGGTACCAGGTTTCGGTCATGACGTTACCTCTAGTGTTATCCCTGAAGTCGCAGCAATTTCATGTGCGAGGAAAACTTTCCGGGGGCAACCCGTTAGGCGGCTGAATCTTCAGGCCGCGTGCAATCTGAATGCCTATGTAGAAGGCATCCCCCAGTGCGCTGGCAAGTTCAGGATCGTCGGCTTCAAACTCTTTGCTGGCCCAAGCGCCGATAGTCAATTGGTGCAACCGGGCTTTATCTTTTTCAACGCCCAGAAACACGTCTTTGATGAATTGCAATTGGATTAACGAGCTTGAGTAGATCTGGAACTCTGGACAGCCGTTGTATCTCAGGGCGGTGATGGTTATCGCATTGTCGATGTAGTCGAGGGCCGTCATAGGCGTTTTCAGACGGCGGTCCTTATCGGCTCCAGCGGTTTGATAGCTGCGCGACGCTACGTACTCATCAAACATTCGAACCTGCTCACCGGTCAGGGCACAGTCTCGATCATAACCAACGCGTTTTCTATAGGTCAGGAATTGTTCTGATTCTGGTCCATGGGACAGCAGCGAAACAATCGCCGCACATTGCGTGAGCCAATAGATCTCGAACGAGGATTCAGTGCCTCGACAATAACCAAGATCTGTCGCTTTGCCGTACAAGTCACTCGCCAGTTGGCTGGCGTAATCGCGGTTTATCGTGGTCTCTGAAGTCCCGTCGGCCGGGTCATTCGCTATGACGAAAACCCGATAACGCTGCAACAGGAGGGCATCCACAAGCGTCAGGTCCGGGCAGGCGGGGGGCATCAGCGGGACAAACACTTCTGGCTCACGATTGATCGGTAGCCAGGACAGGTTCCTTTCCACTCGGGAAAGTGGCTTGTCCACTTCGGTCTGGGGGGCTGCATCGACAACCTGCTCGGTGGGGGCGGGTGGAAGAGGGGTCTTTTGCCCGAATAGGGTTTTCAAACGATGCAGTAGTTTTGACATGGGATGTCCGTTCAAGGATTTTGATTTTGAGGGCAGCGGTCCACGAGGACGAAGTGACGAGCTTGCCTTAGATGGCTGTTCCTCTATTGGCCCCCGGCTGCACAATCAGCAGATCATCCAGCTCTCTGCGGCGACATCTCATGGCAAACGCCAGGGCTGTATCAAGATCCGTTTGGAAGAGATCGAAGTTTGCCCGGTCAATTTGGTAATACTCCTCGTAGTCGACCATGCCGTTGCTGACTGGAATCGACAGGTAAAGGCGACCTGTAGTCTCATCGACGCCTAAGGTAAATATGTGTTCACGGCTTGTGAATACGTCACTGAGTTTCATCGTGTCCTTGAACTGGTGTCTGGGGTATTTATCCGTGTCGTTTCAGCGATTCCCATAAATCACTTCGTCCATCTCGTCATGGAGTGGGGCGCTTTCGAATAACTTTTGCGCCAGGTCTTGAATGTGTTCTGACCAGGCGACCGTTCTGACCCATTCTTCAGGCATGCCCGTCACCCCATACAGTGCCCCGGCTATCTGGCCGGCTGTAGCTGCCACGCTGTCGGCGTCGTCCGCCAGATTGGCCGCCAACAGGATTGCATCCTTGAAGTTGTCGGTGTTCCAGACCGCCCACAGAGCGGCTTCCAGCGTATCGATGACATAGCCGGAGGAGCGGATCTGATCGCGGGTTTTTTGTTTGTATTCGCCAGCGTTGATGATCAAGGGGCGGGGATACAAGGCGCGAACCATTGACGACAGGGTTTCTTCCTTGTTCGCGCCATTGAGGGCCAGGTGCAGTTGAGCGCCGAGCAGTTCGCAGCAATTTACGGCTTCTGCAGCCCTGTGGGTGCAGCGGCTTTGTGCCGCGCTTTCCCGCCAGGTACCGGACAAGGAGTGGCGACGGAAAATGGCGGTCGGTGCCAGCCTGATGATTGTTCCGTTGCCGGCTGTGGATGGGTGAGCGTTGCCGTACCAGTCGACGCCTTGCGCCATCAGGCCTTCCAGTGCGGTACGAGTGGCGTTACCAATGTCAAAGCACTTTCCGTTATGGCTGTTTTCGCCATTTTTATACCAGCGACAAAGCCTCTGCGTGTAGTCGCGGAAATCGAATTCGTTGTTTGCCACGTAAGTGTCTGCGAGAGCCAGTGCCATGCTCGTATCGTCAGTCCACTCTCCCGGTTTCAGATTGAAAGGGCCACCGCCAACCATGTCACTGACATGTTGACGATCACGGGGCAGAAACTCGAGCGTTGTACCCACGGCATCGCCAATCGCGAGCCCCAGCAGGCAACCCTTTGCGCGGTCCAGCGCCTGCTCTTCTGTGAGGGTACAAGGCCTGGAAGTCAGCCACTCAGGCTTCCTGGCCGGAAATTTGGGTGCGTCCGGCTGCAACGTAGGGTCCATGCGCTGACGCAGTTGAGGAGACGGAGGTGGGAGCAGGTGGTCGTAACGCTCGGTGTATTGGGTGAGCGCTTCGTTTGAGCTTCTGAGATCAAACATGGTTTTTTAACCTCTTGGTGCGAGGCAGTGATGTTCCACGACAAAGCGTTCCTTATGGCAAATACGCCTTAATTCTCTTGACGAGAAATTCGTAAAAATTGTTCGCATACAATAAGTTCTTCCCTGACGGGATTCTAACGAAAATCTGGCATTCTTCGCCGTTATAGGTGTCGTAATCGAAGAAAAAAACCTCGCCAAAGTCGGTTTCGCTGATGACTACTTTTTTAGCAGTTGTTGATTTGTGTTTTAGGCCATTGATGTGCTGGAAAACTATATCTCCACCATTGATGTCCTCGAAGTTCATTCCATAGATGCTATATATTTCCTCCGTCCCGACTTCTCCTCCTGCATAATTGAGAAGGAACCATTTGTAGGATGCAGGCAGTTTATGGCGGATTTTTTCCTCGGCTTTTACCAGCCAGTCATCAGACACAGCGTCAGCGGGTGATCCAAGCGCGGCGATATCCGGATGTTGTTTTATCAGGTTCTCTAGCTCAAGTATTGTTGGTTTATTCATTGTCTGTCTCGGACGTTGTTTTTTTGTTTTTAAGTGAGGTTTTTTGTCCGTAAATAGTCGTTTTGGATTCAGTTTTGATGGTGTTCGACGAGCATTTCGAGTTCTTTTGCGGGTTGCTGTTATCAATCGCTCAATGTTCATCTTTTCATCGTGCGGTGAAGATCCGAAATTTTTGTGAAGCGGTATTTGCAACATTACAGAGGTGTAACCGTTGATGGTGTGATATCACGTGCCATTATCGACGAGAGCGACCTCTATTGTAGTCTTGGCGGGTGATCTCCTCACCGAAGCGCAGCGCTTCATTGAATAAACGGTTGTCATGAGGGACTGGTTGAATGCTCTCTTCGTCGCCGTAAAAACGTACGAATACCTGCTTCGAAGGATGGTCCCAACGATAGGTGACTTCTTCGTATGGGTAGTCGATAAAAATGTCTTCGTTGGCGAAACGCTCACCTTTCTCAATTGCCATTTAATTCTCTCGCGGCGTTGCATTGCTGCGTCGTTGATCGCCAACTCCGTCTGAAAGCCCAAGAACAACAAGATTTTTTAAAAAAAACACGGCACCAAACATTGACCTGTCACGACATATCGCCCAATTTCAGACCCGTTCAAATGCGTCCCATAACATCTGTCGAATAGAATCCAGTCTTGCATTAGCTGCGATTCGTTGTTCAGAGGTACCTCGATCAATGTAGACGTCTGAGAAACCTGATTTACTGCCTGCCATTGTCCTATAAATTGAAGTCGCTTGTGCCCATTCATTGCTGTTCGGCAAAGGGTCATCGGAAAGTATGCGGATTATCGCGTTTATTCCCGCATCAAAGTTTCGGCAGTTCTCGCTGTGAAAAATATCTTTGAGCTCGGTGAGCAGGCTTATTAGATCTGTGTTTTTCATAAGGTTCCGTCACTTAATAGGTGTAGGGCTGCCGATAACTTCAACGCCTGGTATTTTCCAGGGCTCTTGCACGAAAATTTGATTTATATTTGGTCCGCCAACAAATATTCCTCCCTGGTTTCCCACCGGCCCTTCATACACCATGGTACCAGCAGGAATTTTAATAGTGAATACGGAGTTTACAGGAGAGGTCCCCGTTAGCTCTCCCGTAAGCGGGTCGATCCATTGAGGCTTAACAGCGGTGTCAATTCTCACCTGCGCAACCGAGTCTGGAGCCTGCTCTGTAAACCACTGCCCTAAGGCTTTTCCATTGATGTCGCCACCTCGAAAAAGAGTGATGTCATCGGAGAGTTCAACTGCCTTGTAACGCCCCCCTGAAAAGTTTCCTGAAGGGCTGCCACGCAGTTCCGCCAGTGGGCCGGGATTATTAATCATGTCAAACTCACCGACGACTTTTCCGGGTAAAGTGGCGTGCTGTGGATGTGTTGGTTTATCGATTTTTTGGATTAAGGTATTTTTGGATTGAGTTGGTTCGGAATACTTGAATGTATTCTCAGCCTTCACCAAAGGCGCCGGTTCCCTCACCCGCAACTCATCCCGAGCCAGCAACTTCTGCTCATTCCTTGCCAACCAACCCGCCAGCTCCTTGTTCGATATCTCTGCCTGAAGCTTCGCGCTGCGGGTCGCGATGCTTTCCATGCTGTTCATCACACCCGCTTTCATCTGACCCCGGGTCAGGTAGGTGACGATGGCGGTGAGCAACAGCAGTACCAGTTGCTCCTGTCCGCGAGCCAGTTGTCGTGCCGCGCGTTCGATACGTTCCTGTACCAGTGCGGCGGAACCGCCGCTGGGGTCCAGGCCGGACGGTTTGACGCCTTCTTCGGCGTGCCAGGCTGTGGCGATGCCTTCCTGCAAGGTCGAGAGGCAGGCGGGCAGGCCCTGGTAAAAATACTCGGCGATGGCGGACAGGCCCAGGCCCATGAGAATCAGGTTGCCGACCTGCAAGCCGATACCGGCCCCGGCAGCGGCTCCGGGGGCAGCGCCGACGCCGAATGCGAAGGCCCCCGCCGCGCCGCCGGCCACGGTGCCGATCGCCACGCTGCCGCCGAGAATCATCGAGACTTCCTTGACCAGTTGCAGCAGCACCGGCAGGATCTGCTCGATTTCAATCGAGGCCCATTTGCGCTTGAGGTCCATCTGGATGATCGGGTAGGAGAGGGTCATCGCCTGATGCACCGCATCGATGCGATGACCGCCCATGTAGCCATAGGCCTGGCTCGCGCCATTGCTGACACGCCGGGTGAAACCGTTCCAGTTGTCGTGAACGCTCTGCAGGCCGTCGTTGACGCCCTGGTTCAGCTCGCTGAATTTCTGGTCGAGGTTGCGTTCGACATCGGCCCAGCTGGGCACGTTGGCTAAAAGATCCATTTACTTGTCACTGTCCTTGGGGGAAAGGCGCTTCCTTGTTGCTGCGGTCGAGCTGTCGAATATTCACTTCATTGCCGAAGTAATGGCTTTCTGCCGCACTTCAGACTGCGCGGCGGGATGGAAAATTCAACATGGATCCCATTTTTTGTTATTCGCATTACATTCGGCAATGATGGCAATAAGGCATTAGCTGCCAATCAGTGGCACCTGACTTCCCGTTCATCCTTGATATATCGGCGTTTCTGGCCAGCCAGCGGGACGATAATTATTTTTCAGGGAATGTCCTGAACTGAGTTCGAAGTGCGTGGAAGTACCCGCATTCACTGAGAGTGGGTTGACACAGTGCATGACATGGGTGTCTCCTTCCCGCGTTCAGAACCTGTGATACCTGCAAAAGTGTGACAAATTTCTCAAATATTTTTTGAGTGATGGCACTTTCATACTGTCTTGAGGTCGCAGTTCCTCACGTAATATTTCGTGTGAGCAGTTTCGCTGGATGTTTAAGAGAGCTCGATGGAAATGAAGAGTGTTCTGTAGGTTGTCTCTTACAAAACATACAGATTGACTCATGCCGCCGTCCGAAAACATAGGGTGGCGAAGTGTTCGCCCAAATCAATGTTGCGGCAAACAGCGTTTAACCCTCTTACCTGATTCGTTATGCGCAGTGGTTGAGAGAGGGCGGTAGCTTTCCACTGTTTTCAAGGAGATACACATGTTGATGGACCTTGCCGCAATGCTTTCCCCGCAAAATCGGCGCCTGTTCAAGTTCAAGAACCTCGCCAACCCCGAGCAGCAATTGTTGCTTGAGTCCTTCAGGGGAACGGAAGGTCTGTCCCGTGCGTACAACTTCGAATTGCTGCTGGTGTGCCAGGACTCCGGCGTCGAGCTGAAGTCGATGATGGGCCAGCACGTGGTTCTGGAAATCGAGCTGGCGGATGCCTCGCCTCGTTACCTGGCAGGCTACCTCACGCGGTTTGCCAGCATCGGCAGCGACGGTGGAATGGCCCGCTATACGGCGACGCTGAACCCGTGGTTCTCGATGCTGAAAAACCGCTTCGACACGCGCATTTTCCAGGGCTGTACGGTGGAAGATGTCGTCACCCAGGTGTTTGCGTTGTGCCCGGCGTTTTCCCGGCACGAGTTTCGCCTGAGCAAGCCGCTCAAGCATTACACCTACATCACCCAGTACCGTGAAACGGACTTCAACTTTGTCCAGCGCCTGCTGGAAGAAGAGGGGATGTTCTACTACTTCGAGCACACCGCCGAAGGTCACACCATGATCATCTGCGACGACTCTAGCACGCTGCTGCCGTTGCCTGAACAACCGCAGATCCGCTACCACACGGCATCGGTCACCGAGACCGCCGACTCCATCACCCAATGGAGCGGCAATCGCCAGTTGCAATCCGGGAAAATCGCGGTCCAGACCTTCGATTATCGTCAGCCGTCCAATCGCTTGCCGGTCGCCATGAAGAGCCTGAACAAGCAGGGCGATGTCGACGAATTCGAAATCTACGACTTCCCCGGCCAGTACACTCACGGCACCTACGACGAAGGCGAAACGCTGCTGCGGCTGCGGGTCGAAGCGCTTGAGCTCAAGGGCAAGAGTTTTCATGGCGCCAGTAACTGCCGTGCGATGAAACCCGGCTACACCTTCGAACTGCTGCAGCATTACGATCACGATCAAGGCCCTGCCGAGGATCGTCAGTTCCTGCTGATGAGCGTCGAAAGCGAAGGCCACAACAACTACCTCAGCGGGCATCAGGCGAGTTATTACAACACCTTCGCCTGCGTGCGCAAAAAGATCGTCTTCCGACCTCAACTCACTACTCCGCGCCCGACCATCTCCGGCCCGCAAACCGCGATCATCGTCGGCCCGCCGGGGGAGGAAATCTTCACCGACGAACTCGGTCGGGTGAAGGTGCAGTTTCACTGGGACCGCAAGGGCGAGCACAACGACAAGAGCTCCTGCTGGGTCCGCGTCGCCCAGGCCGGTGCCAGTGGCGGTTTCGGCAGCATCCAGATTCCCCGTGTGGGCGATGAAGTCGTGGTGGTGTTCCTCGACGGCAACCCCGACCGCCCGCTGGTCATGGGCAGCCTCTACAACAGCCAGAACACCCCGCCGTGGTCGCTGCCGGCGAACAAGACCCAGAGCGGGTTCCTGACGCGGTCGATGAAGGGCGACGGCGGTACGGCGAACTTCTTCCGTTTCGAAGACAAGGCCGGTGCCGAGCAGATCATCATGCACGCCGAGCGCAACCTGGACACCGAGATCGAGGTCGACGAGATCCACAGTGTCGGCAGCAATCGCACGATCACGGTCGGTGGCACGCACACCGAAACGATCAAGAAAGACACGGTGATGAATGTCCAGGAAGGCTCGCTGACGATCCAGGTCGACAACCAGTTCATTCAGGTCAGTGCCAAACAGCACATCATTCTTCAGGTGGGCGGCAGCAGTATCAAGCTGACGCCCGAAGGCATCGAAATAAAGGGCGACGCCATCGATATTCTTGGCAAGAACACCTACGTCCACGGTGACCGTGTCGATATCAACAAGTGAGCAATCAGACCATGGTCAGGACCAGTATCTACGACCGTATTTCCGAGAAGCGGCTCGCGGCCGAGACACTTGCGCGACAGCAGTTACAGGAGGCTGCCGAGGCTTCGCCCGCTGTCATCGAGCCTGAGCCGGTAGCGGTGGTGCCGCTGCAATTGACGCGCAATGAATTGAAAGTCGCGGGGCTGAACCTGGTAATGCCGCAAGGCTTCAACTTCCGCGACATTGATACAACGCTCGAAAAGCATGGTCATCCCGTCACGTTCAGTGCCAAGCGTCGTCCCGCACCTGAAGGGCTGACGCTGCAACGCTCGGTGCAGTTGTATGTGGAGAACCTGCGCAAAAACCACCCCGACGTCACCATTGTGCGCCAGAGCGATTGCCTGCTGGCTGGCAGCCCGGCGATAACCCTGGATTATATATTCACGGCGGGACAGGAGCGTCGCCACGGTAGAGCGACCAGCGCAGTCATCCAGCCCGGCCATGGTAACGAGCGCCAATGGTTGAGCATGTCGACGATGATCAATCCCGCTCATGCAGAGCTAGCCGATTGGCTGATCGAGTTCGAGACGATGCTCGAAAACATCAGCGTCGACTAAACATTTTCCCCTTTCACGCATTCACGGAACACACGCCCAATGGACTATCAGCTTCAGGAAGGATCCATTACTTTGCCGGAAGGTTTTCAGGACCGCACGGTGAACATGTTCGTGCTCGGCAACAGCATTCCTGCGCCGCTGAACATCACACTGTCGCGCGACAACATGCTGCCGGCAGAGGATCTGAAGGCTTACATCGAGCGCCAGGTAAAACTCATTGCCGCCAAACTGCGCGGCTATACCTTGCTCAGCAAGAAGCCGGCAGCGCTGTCCGGGGAGCAACCGTTCTCCGGCATCCAGGTGGATGCCTACTACATGAACGATGGTCGACCGGTGTACCAACGGCAGGCAGCGTTCGAAATCGAACCCGGTCGCATCCTGGTGTTTTCCACGACCAGCCAGGCTGATTTCAGCGCCACACAAAACCAGAATTGGTTGCAGCTGCTGGCAAGTTTCAAACCGCGTCAGGCCGATACGGTGTCCACCGACAGCGCCGAACAGGAGTAACCCATGTTCGAAGCTGCGCGTTGGGGCGATGAAATTGAACACACCAGTGCGCTCGGCGGGTTTCTCGCCGGCGCAGTGATCGGGCTTGCAATTGCGACGGCTGCCGCATTCACGATCTGCACGGCGGGGCTCGGCGGCATTCTGCTGGGGATTGCCGTAGGGCTGGCTGCCAGTTTCGTCCCCATGATTGGCGAAAGCATAGGGTCGGCAATGAGTTCGCCCGCCGGGGGGATCAAGCTCGAAGGCTGCTCCACGGATGTGTTCATCAACAGCCGCAATGCCGCCCACGCAAAATTGAGCATGGGGATTTGCGATAAACACCCAGCACCGGTCATGGTTGCCGAAGGCTCTTCCAACGTTTTCATCAACAATGTGGCGGCTTCGCGCAAGGGTGACAAACTCACCTGCGGCGCGAAGATCTCCAGCGGCTCGAACAATGTGTTCATTGGCGGCGGGACTGAGCGCTATCTCGATGTCGACGAAGAAATTCCCGGCTGGCTGCGGGTCACCGTCGACGTGCTGATGATTGTCGCCTCGATGGGCCGCGCAATAGGTCCGATCTTCAGGCTGGGCATGGCACAAGGTCTGAAGGCGGCCGGGCCTTGCGCATTGAAATTCGGCGCGGCCGTGGCGGGCAGCTATCTGGCCGGTCGCTTTGTCATCGGTCCGGCCGTTGAGCGCGCAATCGGCGGTTTGAGCGGCAATCCCGTCGACCTTACCAGCGGGCGCAAGCTGTTGCTCGAGTCGGGAGAAACCGACTTTGCGCTGCCAGGGCTCATGCCGATTGAGTGGTCGCGCTTCTATGCCAGCGATCTGACCGTCGACAGCGTGCTCGGCAAAGGCTGGGTCTTGCCTTGGGAGCAAAGCCTGCGCAGAAGCGGCAGCTTCGTCTACCTCACGGATAACCAGGGGCGCAGCGTGCCCTTTGTGGATGTGGAGCCCGGCGATCGCATCTATAACCCCTATGAGCAACTCCACCTGGTCCGCACCGAAGGCGGCCACTACCTGCTGCAAACCCTCGACAACCTGTTCTTCTACTTCGGCGAGGTGCCGGACGACAACAGCGATGTTCCGCTGCAGCGCCTGGAAAATGCCCTTGGGCATTACCTGCATTTCACCCGTACGACAGAAGGCCGGTTGACCGACATCAGCGCCACTGGCGGTGTTCGCGTGCACCTGCACTATGACAACCCGCTGGGGCGCCTGACCGACGTCAAGCGCGTCGTCGACAACGTGGCGGTTGAAACCCTGGTGCAGTACCGCTATGACGACAACGGCCAACTCATCGAGGTGATCAATCGCAACAGCGATTCGATGCGCCGTTTCAGCTACGCCGATGGTGTGATGGCCAGCCACAGCAACGCCTTGGGCCTGAGCTGTCATTACCGCTGGGAAACCCTTGAAGGCCAGCTGCGTGTGGTGGAGCACTGGACCAGCGATGGCGAACACTTTCACTACCGCTACGACTTCAAGCACCGCACCTCGTGGGCCACTGACGCGCTGGGGCGCGAGCTGCAGATCCACTACAACGACGATCGCCGCGTGATTGCCAGTCGCGACTTCGGCGGTGAGCAGTACGCCATCGACCTCGACGAAGCCGGCAACATGACCGGTCTCAAGCTGCCGGATGGCAACCGGTTGGGGTTCAAGTACGATGACTTTTCGCGTTTGCTTGAAGAAACCGACCCGCTGGGTCGCAAGATCAAATACAAGCACCACCTCGGCACTACCCTGGTCACCGAAACGACCTTCCTCGACGGCAGCACCTGGCAGGCCCGCTATGACGCCAAGGGCAACTTGATCGCCGAAGTCGACGCCCTGGGCAATAAAACCGAATACCTCAACGGCGACGACGGCCTGCCGCACACCATCATCG
>RCUP01000359.1_pt1 | contig 37189 bp, 30 predicted proteins | sample 2166341 | NCBI WGS metagenome assembly RCUP01 (sample SAMN09932325, study PRJNA488358) | compost metagenome | isolation source: compost soil in succinonitrile-enriched | place: Germany: Experimental Botanical Garden | reverse complement strand
CCACCCACCAGCAAAATGGTCACGGTCAGCAGGGTCACGAATAGCGGGCCGTGGGTCGGGAAGCTGTTCTGCCCGATCGGAGCGGTTTTCTTCAGCGCCAGGCTGCCGGCCAGGGCCAGGACCGGGAGGATGTAGCCGAAGCGACCGATCAACATGCCCAGGCCCAGCATCAGGTTGTGGAAGGGGGTGTTGGCGCCGAAGCCAGCGAAAGCGGAACCGTTGTTGGCACTGGCCGAGGTGTAGGCGTAGAGCATCTGACTGAATCCGTGAGGCCCAGGGTTGCTCACCGCAGCCACCGGGCCTGGCAGGCTGGCGGCGATCGCGCCGAGCACCAGTACGCCAATCGGCATGACCATCAGGGTCACCACCAGCAATTGCACTTCCCTGGCTTGCAGTTTCTTGCCGAGGTATTCCGGGGTGCGGCCGATCATCAGGCCGGCGAGGAACACCGCGATCAGCACGTTGAGCAACATGCCGTAGAGCCCGGCGCCAACGCCGCCGAAGATCACTTCGCCGACCATCATGTTGACCAGGGCCACCATGCCGCTCAGTGGGTTGAGGCTGTCGTGCATGCCGTTTACCGAACCGTTCGACGCGGACGTGGTGGTCACCGACCAGAGCACGGTGGCGGTGGTGCCGAAACGCGCTTCCTTGCCTTCCAGCGGCGCGGTCTGCTCGACAGCGACGTTGTTCAAGGCAGGGTTAGGTTGGTATTCAGCCCACAGCGAGGTCGCGCCGCCGATCAGGAACAGCGCCAGCATGCAGGCGATGATCGCGCGACTCTGACGCAGGTCCTTTACGTAGTGACCGAAGGTGAACACCAGTGCCACCGGGATCAGGATGATCGAGGCCACTTCGAACAGGTTGCTCCACGCCGTCGGGTTCTCGAACGGATGCGCCGAGTTCACGCCGAAGAAGCCACCACCATTGGTGCCCAATTGCTTGATGGCAATCTGACTGGCAGCCGGTCCCAGCGGAATCACTTGGTCAACACCCTGCATAGTCACTGCATTCACGTACTGCGCGAAAGTTTGCGGCACGCCCTGCCAGACCAGGTACAGCGCCAGCAGCAGGCACAGCGGCAGCAAGCCGTAGAGGGTGGCACGGGTCATGTCGACCCAGAAGTTGCCCAGAGTCCGGGTGGATTTGCGGCCGATGCCGCGACACAACGCGACCAGTACCGCCAGACCGGTGGCGGCGCTGACGAAGTTCTGCACGGTGAGGCCAGCCATCTGGCTCAAGTAGCTCAGGGACGCTTCGCCGCTGTAGGCCTGCCAGTTGGTGTTGGTCATGAAGCTGACGGCGGTGTTGAACGCCAGCGTCCACTCCTGACCCGGCAGGTTCTGCGGGTTGAGCGGCAGGTGGTCCTGGAACAACAGGATCGTGAACAGCAGCAGGAAACCCGCGAGGTTGAAGGCAATCAAGGCCAGGGCGTATTTCTGCCAGCTCTGTTCGGCTTGCGGATCGACGCCGGCCAGACGATAACAACCACGTTCGACCGGACCGAGAATCGGCGTCAGCCAGGTGCGCTGCCCTTCCATCACCTTGTAGTAGAAGCGCCCGAGAAACGGCGCCGGGACCAAAACCAGGGCAAAAAAACCGAGGATCAGCCAATAGTCATAACTGTGCATAGCCGCTCCTAGTTCCGGTCCGCGCGCAACAGCGCAACCAACAGATAAATGAACAGCCCCACTGCCAACAGCAGTGACACCCCGTCCAGAACGCTCATGGAAGTTCTCCGTGTTACGGCGTATTGCCGCGTGTGGAGTCATTGTCGGAAAGGAGGCTGTAAAGGAACGAGATCGAGGGTGCCCGCAGGGCATAAAGAAAGCGTAAAGAGTGGGTTTACGCGGGGGTTACAGGGTGCGGGAAGGCGTTCCAGCACGGAAAAAACCGGGAGTGTCGTACGTAGAGCGTTAAATTGTGCGCGAGAGTAGTGAGTGCTGGTTGCAAGTCATGGATAATCCGGCCCAAATGACGCGACGCAACCGATTGGGGTCAGGATCTCTTGCACCTCCCCGCTTGCGCCTGCAAGCTACCGCTATTCGCATTACTGAAGAAGGCTGGCCCAACGTGCGTATCCTTATTACCGGCGGAGCCGGTTTCATAGGCTCGGCCCTTGTCCGCGAGCTGATTCAACACACTGAGCATGAAGTGCTCAACCTGGACAAACTGACGTATGCCGGCAATCTCGAGTCGCTGACCAGCATTGCCAACGACACTCGCTACGAGTTCGTTCAGGCCGATATTGTCGATCAGGCGACCGTCAGTGCAGTGCTGGCGCGCTTTCAGCCTCACGCGATCATGCACCTGGCAGCGGAATCCCACGTCGATCGTTCCATCGACGGGCCATCGGAATTCATCCAGACCAACATTGTCGGCACCTACAGCCTGCTAGAAGCCGCCCGAGCCTATTGGCAAGCCCTCCCGGAACCTGAGAAAAGCGCCTTCCGCTTTCATCACATTTCCACTGACGAGGTTTACGGCGACCTGCACGGTGTCGATGATCTGTTCACGGAAACGACGCCCTACGCGCCGAGCTCGCCCTACTCCGCCAGCAAGGCAGCGTCCGACCACCTGGTCCGCGCCTGGCAGCGAACCTATGGCTTGCCGGTGCTGCTGACCAATTGCTCGAACAATTACGGGCCGTTCCACTTCCCCGAGAAACTGATTCCGCTGGTCATCCTCAATGCGTTGGCCGGCAAGCCGCTGCCGGTGTATGGCAATGGCCTGCAAGTGCGCGACTGGCTGTTCGTCGAGGATCACGCCCGTGCGCTGCTCAAAGTGGTGACCACCGGCACCGTCGGCGAGACTTACAACATCGGCGGGCATAACGAACAAAAGAACATCGACGTGGTGCGTGGCATCTGCGCCCTGCTCGAAGAATTGGCACCGCACAAGCCCGAGGGCGTTGCGCATTACGCCGACCTGATCACGTTCGTCCAGGATCGCCCTGGGCATGACCTGCGTTACGCAATCGACGCCAGCAAGATTGAACGCGAACTGGGCTGGGTGCCCGAAGAGACCTTCGAAACCGGCCTGCGCAAAACCGTTCAATGGTACCTGGACAATCTGGAATGGTGCCGCCGCGTTCAAGACGGCAGCTATCAGGGCGAACGCCTTGGCGCCATCAATCCCAAGGAGCTGCTCGCATGATGAAAGGCATCGTTTTGGCGGGTGGCTCGGGCACGCGCCTGCACCCGATTACGCTCGGCGTGTCGAAGCAGCTGTTGCCGGTCTACGACAAGCCCATGATCTACTATCCGATCTCGGTGCTGATGCTGGCCGGCATCAAGGATATTCTGCTGATCTCCACCCCGCAGGATCTGCCCCAGTATCGCAATCTGCTGGGTGACGGCAGCCAGTTCGGGGTGAATTTCAGCTTTGCCGAGCAGCCATCACCGGACGGTCTGGCCCAGGCCTTTCTGATTGGCGAAGAGTTCATTGGCGATGACCCTGTGTGCCTGATCCTGGGCGACAACATCTTCCATGGTCAGCACTTTGGCGAACAATTGCAGAACGCGGCAAAACGCACCTCCGGCGCCACCGTGTTCGGCTACTGGGTCAAGGACCCCGAGCGCTTCGGCGTGATTGATTTCGACAGCGATGGCCGTGCCCTTTCGATCGAAGAAAAACCGAAAGCGCCGAAATCCAGTTATGCCGTTACCGGCCTGTACTTCTACGACAACGATGTGATCGAGATCGCCAAGGCGGTGAAACCTTCGCCTCGCGGCGAGCTGGAAATCACAGACGTCAACAATGCCTATCTTCAACGCGGAGACCTGCAGGTCGAGCGTTTTGGTCGAGGTTTCGCCTGGCTCGACACCGGCACCCACGATAGCTTGCTCGAAGCCTCTCAGTACGTGCAGACCATCGAACACCGCCAGGGTCTCAAAGTCGCCTGTCTCGAAGAGATCGCCTATGAAAACGCCTGGATCAACCGCGAACAGTTGATGGAGCGCGCCCGGTACTTTGGCAAAACCGGGTATGGCCAGTACCTGGCCAAGCTGGCAGGGGAAGAGCAATGAACCTGTGCGAGCCCGATTCGCCCGGTAACGAGACTGGACTGTTCCCGTGAAAATACTCATCAATGGCCGACACGGTCAGGTTTCACATGAATTGCAACAGCGGCTGGGGGCTGTCGGCGAACTGGTCGTATTGGGTCGCGATCAGCTCGATCTCGCGCAGCCCGATCAGATTCGCCATCAAGTGCAAAACATTCGACCCGATCTGATCATCAACGCGGCGGCCCATACAGCGGTTGATCTGGCAGAAAGTGAACCGCAATCAGCCTTTGCCATTAACGCCGTAGCTCCCGGCATCCTTGCCGAAGAAGCGCTGGCTCTCGACATCCCGTTGATACATTACTCCACGGACTATGTATTCGACGGGAGTAAAGCCGGACCTTACAACGAGGACGACACGCCCAATCCGCTCGGGGTGTACGGCAAGAGCAAGCTGGCCGGTGAACAGGCCATCAGGGACGTGCAAGGTAAACATCTGATTCTGCGTACCAGCTGGGTCTACTCGACTCATGGCCGCAACTTTCTGCTGACGATGCAACGTCTGCTGCAAGAGAAACCTGAGTTACGTGTAGTCGCCGATCAAATCGGCGCACCTACATGGGCCGGTACAATCGCCAATAGCACCCTTGCCCTGATTGAACGCTGGCAGACGAGTCAGGTTACCAACTGGGGTACTTATCACCTGAGCGCTCAAGGTGAGACCTCCTGGTTCGGCTTCGCCCAGGCGATCGGTGAAGCGCTGCGACAACAGGGCAAGCCCTGCGCCGACCTGTTACCGATCCCGTCCAGCGACTACCCGACACCCGCAGCCCGACCGCTCAACTCGCGCCTGGATTGCAGTCGCTTGCAACGCGACTGGGGGGTCAGCCAACCAGACTGGCAAACGGCGTTGCGCGAGTGCCTCAATCTGCAAGCCTGAATATCAACCGCTGCCCGCACCGGCATTGAAATACCAAACCTGCGCGTTGCAGCGGTGTGGGGAGCGGGTATGCGGGCTTGCTCGCGAAAGCCGCATTTGAAACCGGCGCGCCCCTGACTGACGCACAATATTCGCGCATCCAGTGGCGAACATCCCCGATACGACAGCTTTCAGCCCATTACGACGTGCAATCGCGAAATGGCACGCCCACTGCACTGGCCTCCCCTGAGCTTTCCAAACCACTCAGGGAGCAAACCCATGAACACACAACTCAAACCCACGCTGGGCACCTTGCACCTGTGGGGCATTGCGGTCGGGCTGGTGATTTCCGGAGAGTATTTCGGCTGGAGCTATGGCTGGGGCGTGGCCGGAACCTTGGGCTTTCTGGTGACTTCGTTCATGGTCGCCACCATGTACACCTGCTTCATTTTCAGCTTCACCGAACTGACCACCGCCATTCCTCACGCTGGCGGTCCCTTTGCCTACAGTCGTCGCGCCTTTGGCGAGAAAGGCGGTTTGATCGCCGGGCTGGCGACACTGATCGAATTCGTCTTCGCCCCACCGGCGATTGCCCTGGCCATCGGCGCCTACCTCAATGTCCAGTTTCCTGCCCTGGACCCGAAACACGCGGCAGTCGGTGCCTACCTCGTATTCATGGGCCTCAACATCCTCGGCGTGAAACTGGCGGCGACCTTCGAACTGGTGGTCTGCGTGTTGGCGGTCGCTGAATTGCTGGTGTTCATGGGCGTGGTCGCCCCGGCATTCAGCTTCAGCAACTTCGCGCTCAATGGCTGGGCCGGCTCCGACGTGTTCGGCGCCCCGGCGATTGCCGGGATGTTCGCGGCCATCCCCTTTGCCATCTGGTTCTTCCTCGCCATCGAAGGCGCAGCCATGGCCGCCGAAGAAGCCAAGGACCCGAAACGCACGATTCCCAAGGCTTACATCAGCGGTATTCTGACCCTTGTGCTGCTGGCGATGGGTGTGATGTTCTTCGCCGGTGGTGTCGGTGACTGGCGCACCCTGTCGAACATCAACGACCCGCTGCCGCAGGCAATGAAAACCGTGGTCGGCGAAAGCTCGGGCTGGCTGCACATGCTGGTGTGGATCGGCCTGTTCGGCCTGGTGGCGAGTTTCCACGGGATCATCCTCGGCTACTCGCGGCAGTTCTTCGCCCTCGCCCGGGCCGGTTACCTGCCGGCGTCCCTGGCCAGATTGTCGCGTTTTCAAACCCCGCACCGGGCAATCATCGCCGGCGGTGTGATCGGCATTGCAGCCATCTACAGCGACGGCCTGATCAACCTCGGCGGCATGACACTGACCGCCGCGATGATCACCATGGCCGTGTTCGGCGCCATCGTGATGTACATCATGAGCATGCTCAGCCTGTTCAAACTGCGTAAAACCGAGCCGAACCTGGAGCGCACCTTCCGCGCCCCGTGCTACCCGCTGGTGCCGTTCATTGCACTGATGCTGGCGGTGGTGTGCCTGGTGGCGATGGCCTGGTTCAACACGTTGATCGGCCTGATCTTCCTGGGCTTCATGGCGGCCGGTTTCCTGTACTTCATGCTCACCGCGCAATTGCGCGCCGACGCACCGGCGGATGCGATGTTGACCGGACATTGAAAGCGTTCGAGTGAACCTTGAACAACAGGCATAGAATGGGGGTAATAGCGATGGAACTGCGACAAAACCCCATCACTCAAAGTGGTATGCACGATCGGTTGGCGAACCCTCGCCAACCCGCCTGTTTTCAAGGAGAGTCCTATGCCCTGGTATGCCTGGTTGATTCTGGTCGTTGCCATCGGCTCGATCGTTGGTGGTCTGATGATGCTGCGCGACACCGCCAACAAGGTCGAATTGACCGAAGAGCAACGTAAGCGCGTCGCCGAACGCAATGCGGAAATGGACGCCAAGGAAGCGCAGGACCGCTGACTGAAAACCCCGCCTGAAACGGCGGGGTTTGTTTTTGCGTGAAAGCACCTGAAATCATGCCGCTTTTGACCCATATCGAAGCATCTGCATGTTTTTTAGAAGTAGAAGTACAGTCACCATGCAATTTTCATTGGTTAATATGTCCGCATTGATGCGGAGATATCAGATGCGTTACTCGCAGGACCATAAAGCCCAGACCCACCAACGCATAATCAAGGAAGCTTCAGCGCGATTTCGACGCGACGGTATCGGCGCGACCGGGCTGCAACCTCTGATGAAAGCGCTGGGCCTGACCCACGGTGGCTTTTACTCGCACTTCAAGTCCAAAGACGAACTGGTAGAGAAAGCCTTGCAAGAGGCTGGCGCACAAGTCGACGAGTTGTGCGCGCAAATCTTCGCCGAAGAGCATCCACTCGAATCCTTCATCGACGCTTATCTGTCCGAATGGCATCAAACCTCACCTCAGGAAGGCTGCCCGCTGTTGACCATTTCTTCGGAACTGGGACTGCGTGGTCAACCGAGTCCAACCAGCGACGTCGTGCTCCAGGCGCGACTCGATCAGATCCAGCACACCCTTGACGGAGAGCGGAGCGCCGAGCGCAGCATTGTGATCATGTCTACGCTGGTCGGCGCCTTGCTGTTATCGCGTAGCGTTGCCGACGCCGAATTTGCCCAACGGATTCTCGACGTCGCACGCGAACACCTCAAACACTCGCAGGATTAACCCTGCCAACGCTTGAACAGCACACTGGCATTGACCCCGCCAAATCCGAAGCCGTTGGACAATGCGTATTCGATGGCCATCGGCCGAGCATTGCCATGAACGATGTCCACGCCTTCAGCGGCAGGGTCCGGGTTTTCGAAGTTGAGGGTCGCCGGCACGATCTGGTCGCGGATCGCCAGCAGCGTAAAGATCGCTTCGAGTCCACCCGCTGCACCGAGCAAATGCCCGGTCGCCGACTTGGTCGATGTCACGGCGATGCCGTTTTGCGCGCCGAACAATGCCTTGATCGCCGCCAGCTCTCCCAGATCCCCCACCGGAGTCGAGGTTGCATGCGCATTCAGATGCTGAACCTGAGCCGGTGAAACACCTGCTTGTGCCAACGCCAACGACATCGCTCGCCGCGCACCGCTGCCGTCCTCGGGGCCGGCGGTCAGGTGAAAGGCATCGGCGCTGGTGCCGTAGCCGACCAGCTCCGCCAGCGGGTGTGCACCCCGGGCCAGTGCATGGTCCAGAGACTCGATGACCAGCAGCCCGGCCCCTTCTCCCATGACAAATCCATCTCGACCACTGTCGAACGGTCGCGAAGCGCGCTCAGGCGTTTCGTTGTAAGCGCTGGACAAGGCGCGAGCAGCCGCAAACCCGGCAAGGCTGACCCGATCGATCGCCGCTTCCGCACCGCCGCACACCGCGATATCCGCCTCCCCCGTACGGATCAGCCGCGCCGCGTCACCGATCGCCTGAACCCCGGCGGCGCATGCCGTGACCGGCGCGCCTAATGGCCCCTTGAAACCATGCTGGATCGACACATGACCTGCCGCGAGGTTGACCAGAAATGAAGGGATAGTGAATGGAGACAAACGTCTCGGACCACGGCTATCGGTGGTGCGAACCGCCTCGGCAATCGCGCCGAAACCACCTACACCTGAACCGATGATGGTGGCCGTGCGCTCCTGGGCATTGGCATCCAGCGCTTGCCAGCCGGCTTGCTCCAGTGCCTGACGCGCCGCTTCCATGGCGAACAGGATGAAGCGGTCCATCTTCTTTTGCTCCTTGGGTGAGGTTGCCCGGTCCGGATCGAACCCCGCCTCCGGATCGTCAGCCAGAGCAGGCACTGCACCGCCAACCTTGGCCGGCAGATCGGCAACCACCTCTTGCGGTAAATTGCGCAGCCCGGAACGCCCGGCCAACAGCCGCGCCCAGACCGCTTCGACACCGCTCCCCAGCGGTGACACCAGGCCCATGCCCGTTACAACTACTCGACGATCACTCATACCAAATACACCTCAAGCCGATTGATGGCGCTTACCGATAACGGGCAGCGGCCTTGCTTCTGGAAAGGTTAGGCGCCATGACATGACGCGCCGCCACGAACGCATCCCAATCCGCCGCATCGGGCAACGAAGGAATGGTGATCAATTCACCCTGATCCAGGCCCGACAATGCGGCATCGACCATCTCACCCGCCTCCATCACCATTTCCGCTGGAATTTGTGAAGCATCGATACCGGAGCGCTCCCAGATCTCGGTTCGTGTCACACCCGGCAGCACCGCCTGGATCTTCACTCCGGTGCCATCCAGCTCTGCGTTCAACGATTGAGTCAAGCTCAATACGTAGGCCTTGCTGGCGCTGTATGTCGCGTTGAAACGCTCGGGAAACAATGCCACCACCGATGCGATATTGATGATCGTGCCGCGCCCGGCCTTGGTAAAGCTGGCCGCAGCCGCCGAGGCCAATCGCGTGACAGCAGTGATATTCAACTGAATCATTCGCTCCAGTTGATTGGTATCGGCATTGGCCAACAGCCCGTCCGCCGCCACACCGGCGTTATTGAGCAACAGGCTGATACTCGAATCGCTGCGTAACCGCTGTTCGAGTTGCAGCACGTCTTCCTTCTGGGTGAGATCCGCCTTCAGCACTTCGACCTTGATCCCATGCTCGGAGCGCAGCTTACTCGCTGCCGCCTCCAGCCGCGGCTCGTCGCGAGCCACCAGCAACAAATCAAAACCACGGGCTGCCAACCGCTCAGCGTAAACCGCCCCGATACCTGAAGAAGCGCCGGTGACGAGGGCCGTGCCTTGGGACTGAACTGAATTCATGACGGTGCTCCTGGAGAATGCTGAAGGACGCCTGACGCGAAAGCACTTCGGCGCAAGCGGATTTTATTATAACCATAATCCTATTAAAATATGATACCCGTAATTTTTAATTAGCCGAGTAACGGAAGGTTCTCGTCAGTAACCCAGGCCAGAATGGAGAGTAGCCCCAGAATGAACATGAAACCGCGACGAGCCTGTGGGATGGAGCGAACGGTATTGCGAGCCGACCGATAAACGGTGGGGCGAATCAACAAAGCGCTTTCAACGGTCACAGAGAGACGGGGGCCTGACGATAGGGCCTTCAAGGCGATGTCTGAGCCGCGACTGCGCTCGCATCCGTGACAGTTCCCCGCCCTTGCTGTTTGTTAACAAATGCTGGAAAATCCAAAAAATTTAACAAAATGTAAAGTTTTCTAACCTAGATGACGGCAATTTCCAGACATAGTTTGGAGAGTCTGTCCAATTTTTTAGAGCGCGTAATGAACATTCCAGTAAACACTATTGATACCCCCCGACAGGAAGTCGTTGAAGTAAAGGAGCTTATCGGTAGCCTTTGGGATCAAAGAGCAATTATTTTATTGTTTACTGCACTAACTGTTACCGCCGCTATTGCTTATGCCCTGTTGGCAACTCCGGAATATGAAGTTGAAACCACTGTCCGGCCTGTCCCTCTGGCAGACCTGGATGAGTTGAATGAGTCCGGGCTTTACAAGCTCTTGCCAAAAGACGCACTGAATATCATCGGCTCATCAATGCAGTCTTATGATGTCCGCCTGAAGTTCTTCCAGGCCAATCCGCAGTACCTTGCGCCATTGCAGGCACCTGGGCAATCCATTGAGAGCGCATTTGAGACGTTCAACGAAAGAGCATTTTCGCTTGAGAAAATTGACCCTAAAAAGAGCTCCAGCCTTTCCGAAGCCGTTGGCCTTAGTCTCAGATATCCTCAGGGTATAGATGGCGTAGGCATCTTGAGAGACTTTACCGACTTCGTTGTCAAAGGCGAAAAGGAAAAAGTTGCTTTAAACTTAAAAATATTGATTGCCAACCGCATCGACCAGGCTGAAAAGAAGCTGGAGTCAAAAAAGTCCGCTTATGAGGCAGAGAAAGACTCCAAAATTGCTCACTTGCTGGAAAAAGATCAGCTAAAAAAGCAAGTACTTCAAGACGAACTCAAAGCACTGCGTCAACAACTGCAAAGCCGCAGACAAAACCGCATCAAAGAACTTGATGAAGCCATCGTCATCGCCAAGAAACTCGGAATTGTAAAACCCACCACACCTTCGGCGCTGGGAGATGGAGAGCAAGCACATCAGGGCAACATGATCCGCACGGAAGTCAACAACCAGAAAATACCTCTGTACTTCCTGGGACAGGCGGCACTGGAAGCAGAGCGTGCCACCTTGGTAGCTCGTCATTCCGATGACTTCACCGAGCCGCGTATCGATGAGATTCAAAAAGAGCTCAGCCTGCTGGCCACCAACCGCGAAGCAGCACTTCTCAAGGAGCGGAATCATCCTGAACTGTTTCTCAAGGACTTCGCGGACATCAGCGGTGAGTTGACTCACCTGAAGCAACTGAATGTAAACTTCGATCAGTTAAAACTGGTCAATGTTGATAAAGATGCGACGGAACCTCAAGCGCCTATAAAACCGAAGAAAGCCCTGATCGTTGGATTTGGCCTGATCTTTGGATTCATGCTCGGCCTGGGTGTCGCCATCATTCGTCGCGCCGTACTGTCTCTGCATTCATCACGTCGTTAATTGTCGAGGGCTGCGCTTGCTCTTCAAGCGCAGCCCGACTTGACCAATGGCTTTAGTACCATCCTGTATCCCCCCAAAAATACCAACAGCGCTTTTTTGACAATACAGCTTGTCAGTCCCGCTACGCAAAGAGCGCTTGACGGACGACAACTTACTCCCGCAGCGTCTCTGGTGAAGTGATCGCTTGATCATTTCCACTCAACCAGAGATTGACGTTTTCGACACTTTCTTCCGACAACTTTCCGGCCCAGCGATTCAGGATAAAAAGGTTGGTTATAAAGTCGTATTGAGTCTTGAGCAGATCGCGACGTGCTTTGAATTCGTTCTGCACAGCGGTCAAGACATCCACGGCATTAACCACGCCATAGGTAAATGCTTTTTCAGCCGCAATGCGCGATTGCTCGGCCGAGGCCAATGCATTGCGGCTGGCGTGGATCTTTTCCACGCTTGAGTCTGCAGTCAAATACGCGTTTGTCGTTTCCTTGACCACTTGCCGACGCGTCGCTATCAATTGCTGTTCTGCGGTGAGCTGATCCTGATACAGCTGCCTTACCCGCGCGGACGTCGTGCCACCGCTATAGATCGGTATCTGTACTCCCACACCCGCGACATAGCTGTCGGTCTGTGGCGCCAACGAATTGTTGTAGCCTTCGTTGCTCTGCTGCGCACTCAGGTTCAGATTGACCGTGGGATAGTGCCCGCCCTTACCTTCGCGCAGGGCAGCCTCTGCTGCTTCCTGTGCATTTTCACTGGCCTTGATCGCCGGGTTGTCGGCGATCGCCAAATTGACCCAACTCTCCAGGCTTTCGGCGGACACCTTCAATTCGACGTCATTACGCACACGACTCAGCTTCTCTTTGACCGGTCGTCCGATAATTTCCGACAACGCAACACGGCTCAGGCTGGACTGGTTACGCGCTTCGACTTCCTGGGCAGCCAGCGAATCGACTCGGGCCTGGAGATCCAGCAAATCGGTAACCATCGCCAATTGTTTGCTGTAAAGCGCACTGACCCTGTCGAGGTTCTTCTGGGTAGCCCTGCGTTCGGCCCGCACCAATTCAAGTTCATCATCGGCAGCCAGCGCAGCGAAATATCGCTGCGCAAGATCCACCGTGGCCTCGGCCTGAGCCTCTTTTGATTCGGAGTCAGCCTGCTTGGCCAGGCTTTTATAGCGCTGGTAGTTTTCCCAGGCAGCCTTGTTATACAACGGCTGGGTCAACCCCACCGAATAATTGCGACTGTCGTAGGCCTCGTCGATTTGAAGGTTGGACTGTTTGATCCGGTTGAAACCCGCGTTGGCCGTCACCGAAGGCAACAGACTGCCAAACGCCTGGTTTTGCTGCTCGACCCCGGATTGAGCCTTGGAGTAAGAGGAGATCACCCGAGGGTCCTCCAGGCGCGATTCGCGGTACAACTGCATCAAGTCGACCGAGTAGCTCTGTTTACTGACCGAAGCTGTTTGCGGCGTAGTGATATAGGGTCGGGCGGTGGGCACTTCAGCAGCATGGACAGGCAATGCCATCGAACCCAAAACCAGGCAGGGAAACAGACGCACGATCACTCCTCGATCATTGACTGGGCGATAACGTCACGTGCCGGCTGCATCAAGTATTGCAGCATGGTGCGCTCTCCGGTGTTGATCAATACGTCTGCCGGCATGCCCGCCAACAGCTTGCGATCTCCCAGCTTCCGCGCGCCCTCCCCCGTCACACTGATGCGCGCCAGGTAGTACGGTGCACTGGTTTTCTCGTTGATCAAACGATCGCCGGATACACTCGTCACTCGACCTTCGATGACAGGTGTCGTGGCCGTGTTAAAGGCGCTGAAGCGAATGTCCGCCAACTTGCCGATAGCGATTCGGTCGATGTCATTGGGCGAGACCTGCGCCTCGACCACCAGGTCGGAAACGGATGGAACGATATCCAGCAAGGGCGTAGCGGGTCGCACAACGCCACCGATGGTGTGAACCGTCATGCCAATCACCATCCCGTCTTCCGGAGCGCGAATAATCACCCTGCTCAGGCGATCTTCCAGCGCCGAGGCTTTTTCCTGCAGGTCGTAGGCCTTGGTCTGGGTCTCTGCCAACTGCTTGGTAACGTCGGCGTTGAAGTCCTTGTCGATCTGCAGGATCTGCAACTGGGTTTCGTTGATCTGCAACCTGGTCTTGATGTTTGTCGAGCGGTGATCCGCCACTTCAGACTTGAGCAAGTCCAGCTTGCGCGCCTGTTCCAGCATCCGCTGTTTGTCGACAAAACCCTGGGCCAGCAACTCTTTCAACTCGGCAATTTCGCCGCTGTAGGATTCCTGCAAGCTGGTCTTGGTACCGATCATGGTGTCGGTTCCCTTGATTTGCTGATTCAACTGACCAATACGCTCTTGCAGGACCGAGATTTGCCCAAGTCGCGAGCTACGCCGCGCGTTGAACACCTGCGTCTCGCCGAAACGCGCCTCATCACTGCGCTGACTGTCGGAATTGACATCGCTCGGGAAGGCAATTGTCGGAAGGTTATCCCGCTCGGCGAGCAAGCGCGCCTCCGCCGTCCTGGCAGCAATCAACTGGCTACGGGTCATCTCGTATTCGGAGCGCAGTTGAGCGTCATCGAGCACGATGATCGGGTCGCCCTTCTTTACGACATCGCCGTCATGGGCAAGCAGGTCCTTGACGATGCCGCCCTCCAGATGCTGCACCGTCTTGCGATACGTTTGCACGGTAACGACGCCCGGCGCGTAGGCCGCACCGTCGAGTGGGGCAAACGTCGCCCACCCGCCGAACAGGCCGAACGTCACCAGTACAATGAAAAATCCTGTTCGGCGTATAGATATGTCGGACGTGGGCAGATCTGCGAAAGTATCGGCAGGAGTAGCGAGCGTACGGTTCATCGAGAGTTTCCTGTCAAACGTCGGTCGACGCGACGTCTGTGCCGGCCCGGGCAGCCGGCTTTTGCTGGGCGGCCAATTGAGGCGTATTGAGTTGCGCGAGGACCTGATCCCGCGGGCCATACAGGCTGATGGTGCCGGCGTTCATCACCAGCAAGCGGTCGAGCTGGGCCAGGATCGAGGTCCGGTGGGCGATGACGAAGACCGTCGCCCCCGTGAGTTTCAACTGTTGCAGCGCCAACGCCAGCGCACGTTCACCGATCTCGTCCAGGTGAGCATTCGGCTCATCCAGAACGATAAGCCGCGGGCTGCCATAGAGTGCCCGGGCCAGCCCGATACGCTGACGTTGCCCACCCGACAGATTGATGCCCCCCTCGCCAATGACCGTATCGTAGCCATTGGGCAGCATCAGAATCATTTCGTGGACACTGGCGGTCCTGGCCGCCAGCACCACTTTATCCGGATCAACGACACCAAAACGCGCGATGTTGTCGCTGATAGTGCCTTCGAACAATTCAATGTCTTGCGGCAAATACCCGAGGTGCGGCCCCAATTGGCTTCTGTCCCAATTGGCAATATCGGCGGCATCCAGACGAACGACCCCAAGCTGTGGTTTCCACACGCCCATCAAGGCCTTGCCAAGCGTCGACTTGCCCGAGGCGCTTGGTCCGACAACACCGATCATGGCGCCTGCCGGCGCGTTGAAACCGATACCTTTGATGATCGGGGTCCTTGATCCCGGAGCTCCCAGCGTGAGGTTCTCTACCGTCACATGTCCGATTGGAGCGGGCAATTGCATCCGCTCCGGCTCGGCACTTTGCTGGTCGAGAACGCTGTTCAGGCGTGCGTATTGTGAGCGGGCAGCAATGAATCCTTTCCAACTGCCGATCATCAAGTCCAGCGGCGCCAGCGCTCGCCCCAACAGCACGGAACCTGCGATCACCAGCCCGGGGCTGATCTCATGACTGACCGCCAGATAAGCGCCAAGGCCAAGAATCAGTGATTGAACGAGCAGACGGAAAGTCTTTGATATCGATGTGATGATCCCGCTGCGATCGCTGGCTCGGGACTGCAACAACAGCACGTTCTTTTGACGCAGACTCCAGCGTGACATGAGGGAGTCAAGCATGCCCATGGACTCGATCACTTCGGCGTTGCGCAAGTTCTTGGTGGTGTGCAGTGTCGCACCAATGCTCTGCTTGTTGGCCTCCGCCAGAACTTTGCCCGTGGATTGCTCATTGATACTGGCCAGCGCCAGCAAAACCACCGCACAACCGATTGCCGTCCAGCCATACCAGGGGTGAAACAGGAACAGCACTGCGACATAAATCGGCAACCACGGAGCATCAAAAAACGCGAACATACCGTTCCCTGACATGAACTGGCGCAGCCCGGTCAGGTCGCTGAGCGACTGGGCCGACGCATCCATGCCACCGCTGTCCAAGGCCCGTTTGAAACTGGCCCTGTAGACATCACGGCCAAGCAGCACGTCGAGCCTGGTGCTGACACGAACCATGATCCGCGAGCGTACCCACTCCAGCAGGCCCATCGTCACGAGCAGGAAGGTCAGGATAATGGTCAACATGGCCAGCGTCGTCAGGCTGCCGCCCGTGACGACCCGCCCGTAGACCTGAAGCATGTAGAAGGTCGGGACCAACATCAGTGCATTGATGAACAGACTGAAAAAACCCACCGATATGAAGCTGCTCCTGCAGGCCCTCAGGGCTACTTGCAGGCTGTTTTCGGGTGTACTGCGTATCATCTCGGAACTGACAACCTGGTGTGTTGATCGGGGATTGCGGGGCGCGCGAGTGTACCACCTGAGCAACACCTGCAGAATGAAATCGCCAGTATTCCGGCAGTGCAATGCAATCGACGAGCAGCGCTCGCCCTTACTCTCTGAAGACTTATAATTACGCTATGGCTGATAATGGTTCTTTAACATACCGCCCAAAGAACTGTAACATATGTGAAACTTTGGCCAGCAACGCCGTTTGCAGAACGATTCGGGTATCGGGAGCGGCCACCCAATCAATATGGAGTCACTTTTGATCAATTATTTTTCTTTAATCGCCGATATCGTCCGGGAAGAAGCGGCTGCAACCGGTGCGTTGCTGCAAGACGTCGCCCGCGAATTATTGGCCACCAATACAACTCACTCGGATGGAGCCTGGTGGGCTGCCCACGGCAATGACCCTTTCTATACCGCCGAGCAAATTTACAAGACCGTCACAGGCGACCCGACTGCCGAACGCGCAGAACTTCTGTGCGGCAATATGGTTAACGTATTCAGCGGCCTCTGCGCGGAGCTAGGCCTGCAAAAACGCACCATTTGGACGTATTCAGACTCCCAGGGATTCTTTCAGGGACATACGTACCTTGAAATTTTTAATACAACTACCGACAAATGGGAAATTCAGGACGCGGACTATAACGTCTATTACACCGACGTTCGAACGGGCGAGCGTGTTGGTGTCAAAGACATGATGAACGCAGACGACGTTGAATATTTCATCCCTAATAATGCAACTGAATCCGGATGGTCAGAGACAGGCGCAGAAGCCTTGCGCCTGGCTAATCTCTATGCAGCGCAAATTATTACTACGGAGCATAAACTCTATACCAGTAATGACAGCCTGAGCGATACCTTACTGGCCAGCATTGCCAATTCTCTGAGCGGAGTTTTTGACTATACGGTAGACAGCGGTGTCAACAAGCTGACCTCCACGCATTTTACCGATAGCAACGCCGTCACCAACAACGGGAGAGCCACGATCACTGGCACTTCGAGCGCTGACTTCATTTCATATGATGGCAGCTCACTCAGCCCGGTGTTCGCCACGCTCATCGGTGGAGCGGGCGATGACACACTCGCGCTACGTTTTTCCGGCGGCCAACTTTACGGTAATGAGGGCAATGACGTCCTGATTGGCGGGCAATTGGCAGATCTTCTGGTCGGCGGCACTGGTGATGACTACATGTCTGGCGGTTACGGTGCAGACCAGTACGCGTTTTCGAAGGGCGACGGCTTCAACGACACCATCGACAGTTTCGGCGTAGGTGCCGACCAACTGGTTTTCCTCGGCGTTAGCGGTACCGGTGGTTCAGGTCGTACGCAAATTTCGGAAAAAGAGTTCAACTTCAGGGTCGACCAGAAAGTGACCGCGGACGGCGTCTATCTTCGTTATGACACAGATGGCGACTCGCGTTTTGATGGCGGGATGTTGCTTGAAGGCCGTACGACACTGCTCACCGCCAAAGACGCTACATTTGTTTTCAACGCCGCCCCACTCAAAGACTTCAATACCACCGTCGTCGCTGGCAACCCTGGCTCCGGGTACGCCGATAAAATCTACGGTGGCAATGCGGCAGACAAAATCCTCTACACCGGTACGCTTGGCGCAGAACTGGCTGGCAGTACCAGTGGATTAAACAGCGGCAATGACATCATCCAGTCTCACTCGGATGCAAACTGCTCGCTGTACGGTCAGGATGGCAACGATGTGTTGGCTGGAGGAAACGGCAGCGACTTCATCGTCGGAGGCACCGGCAACGACCTGTTGACTGGCGGAAATGGGCGAGACGTTTTCGTGTTCAACGCAGGATCGGGCTCAGACACCATCCAGGACTTCAAACAAGGTGAAGACACCCTGTATATCTACGGCTGGACGGCTTCTACCAAGGCTGTGACGCAAACGCTGCAAGACAACGGGCTGGTTGTGACTTTCGACACCGCCGGCGATAGCGCTCACGGTGGCAATATCACGCTACTTGGCCAGACGACCTTGCTGAGCAATACCGACATGTTGTTTGCCTGAGTTCGGGTGATCAGCCCATCGGGCATTAGTTTCGCTAAAGAAAAAGGCCGATCAATGATCGGCCTTTGTCGTTGAATCACACCTCAGTTCACTTCGATCCTGTCGCGGTTTTTGTCCAGAATCGCCTTGCCGATACCCTTCACCTCCAGCAATTCGTCAACTGACGCAAACGCACCATTACTTTCACGATAAGCAACAATCGCTTGCGCTTTGGCCTCGCCCACCCCAGCCAGCTCACGTTGCAGTGTAGGTGCATCAGCACTATTGAGATCGACTTTGCCGGATTGTGCCTTGGCGACCACATCCTGCGCCAGAGGCGCATTCGTCACCTCAGGTGCCTTGGCAGGTGCGGCGATTGCCGTAAGAGAGGCGCTGGCGAGCAGGGCGAAAACCAGAGAGTAGAAACTGCTTGTACGCATTAGAGAAGCTCCATGCCATCGTTTGAGAAAGCGGCTTTTCCGAAGCCGCTCTCCAAACTTAGGCGATGCTATTGAACTGTCAAAAATGTGTACGTTACCGGATATGAAACAATCAGGGTTCCAGGCGGCGCTGCTGGTAGATCCAGTCAACGATCTCACCATCCGGGGTGTAGCCGCTGACAGTGTCACGCAACAGCTGGCGGACGCGCGTATAGTCGTCCTGGTCCACCGCAGCGAGCAACTCGCTCAACTTGCCCTTCAGCAAATCCCAGGACAGGTGATCCTCGTTGGCCGTCATGATCATCGGGTGCTGTGTGGCCGCCACGTTGTCACCGATCAGCAGCTCTTCGTAAAGCTTCTCGCCCGGACGCAGCCCGGTGAACTCGATAGCGATGTCGCCATGCAGGTTTTTCTCCGAGCGCACGCTCAGGCCGGACAAATGGATCATCTTCTCGGCCAGTTCGACGATCCTCACCGGCTCGCCCATGTCCAGGACAAAGACATCACCGCCCTGTCCCATGGAGCCCGCCTGGATCACCAGCTGTGCCGCTTCAGGGATGGTCATGAAGTATCGAGTGATCTTCGGATGCGTGACCGTCAGCGGACCGCCCGACTTGATCTGTTTGTGAAACAACGGAATGACCGAACCCGATGATCCCAGGACGTTACCAAACCGTACCATCGTGAAGCGCGTTTTGTTCACACGGGAAACATTGCTCGTATCACCGAACAACACCGGGGCCAACTCACGGCTCAGCGCTTGCAACGTCAACTCGGCAAGGCGCTTGGTGCTACCCATGACATTGGTTGGTCGCACGGCCTTGTCGGTGGAAATCAGGACAAAGTTGGCCACCCCTGCCTGGAGCGCGGCCTGGGCCGTATTGAGGGTGCCTATCACATTATTGAGCACGCCTTCGGCAATGTTGTGTTCGACCATGGGGACATGCTTGTAGGCCGCGGCGTGATACACCGTGTCTACTCGCCAGGTTTTCATGACATCCAATAACTTGTCCGGGTTACGAACCGACCCGAGTATCGGCAAAAGACGGATGGACAGCGACTCTCGAGCGATCCGCTGCTCCAGTTCGGACAAGATGGAATAAAGATTGAACTCACTGTGTTCGAACAGTAGAAGCGTTGTCGGGCGCAGCGTCAGAATTTGCCGGCAAAGCTCGGAGCCAATGGAGCCCCCGGCGCCCGTGACCAACACGGACTGCCCCGTGATGCAATGTTCGAGCAAATCAGCCTGGGCCGGGACTGCGTCACGCCCGAGCAGGTCTGCAATGTCTACTTCCTGGATATCATCGACCTTGACCCGGCCGCTGGCCAGGTCCATGAAACCCGGGACGCTGCGAACGTGTAACGGAAAGCCTTCGAGAAACCCGAGAATCTCGCGACGGCGTCCACGGTTGGACGAAGGAATGGCGAGGAGAATTTCCTGAGCGCCAGTGTTGTCGATCATCTGCTGGATGTGCTTGGGCGCGTACACCTGTAACCCGGAGATCACCCTGTCGGCGATTCCGCTATCGTCATCGATAAAAGCAACAGGCCGCATGACGCGCCCCATCCGCAATGCAGTAACGAGTTGATTACCCGCCGCCCCCGCGCCGTAGATGGCCACTTTCGGCAGTCCGTCATCCCGGCTGGTGAACGGGACGTGCTGAGCTGCACTGAACCAGTCGCCCATGAAATACTGACGCATGGCCAGGCGCAGTCCGCCGATCATGATCAGGCTCAACCACCAATAGTTGAAAATGATCGAACGAGGAACGACGTTTTGATGATTGCTGTACCAGTACACCACAACGCCAAGTATCAAGGACGATAGTGTCACTGCCTTGATAATGGCAATGAGCGCGTCATTTCCAAAGTAACGCATGACGGCACGGTACATGCCAAAGCGGACGAAAAGAGGAATGGCAATGACAGGTGCACTGACAAAAAGCCAGACGTGCTGAGTGAACGGGTTGACTAACTCATCCACCCCAAGGCGCACGACAAACGCCATCCACAGGGCACACCAGACCAACGAAATATCGGTCAGAACCTGCAGAATACGCTTATGTCGTCTTGGCAGACTTAACAACCTTGCCCGAATCTTATCCATAACCCCTCTAAACACCTCTCGAAGCTCCTAGCATTGATACAGCAACTACAGCTTTCGGTAACTCACGTGCCGATAAAGCAATACTCAAAAACCAATGCGTCCATCACACCTTGCCAGCGATTTCCAACTCGCCTGCGTGAAACTTGAAAGCCAGCAACACCAGAGGCACGTAGGCCAGGACCAATCCCGCCATGCCATCGAGATACTGCATGACGACCAATATAGCCACTGGTACTAACCACAACAAATTGATCGCAGCGATTGCCAGCGTAACCGCCCGATGACTGCCATATTTTCGTGAAGCATACTGGTATCCATGGCTGCGATGGGCCTCATAAACCTTGTCCCCGCGCAACAGCCGACGAATGAGGGTAAAGGTGGCATCAACAATAAAGACGCCCAACAAAATGAGCCAGGCCCAGAGGAACAGTGGGTTCGTCCATGCCGCATAGAGCGACATCACCGCCAATATGATGCCCAGAAAACCACTGCCGGCATCGCCCATGAAGATTTTCGCCGGCGGAAAATTCCAGACAAGGAAACCCAAGACGGCCATCGCCAGTACAAGCGGAGCAATGGCGAGGCTGCTGTGGCCCGCGATCCAGTAAACCAGGCAAGCACCGACACAGGCGCAAATCGCCTCGACGCTGGCCAGACCATCAATACCATCCATGAAGTTGTAAAGATTGAGCATCCAGACCAGATAGAACGCTGCGATGACATAACCGAACCAGCCGAGACTGAACTCATGGCCGAACAGATTGATCGGCGCCATCCCCCCAATCCAGAACAATGCCCAGATGGCACCACCGAAATGCGCAAGCAGGCGCCAACGCGCGGCAATATGCCCATGGTCATCCAGAAAACCAACGATTGCGATCCAGCCGCCTGCCCCCAGCAGAGCCAGCGCCATCGGCCAGGCCACGGCATCTGTCCAGGCCAGGACAGGCAACGCAATCAGAAAGCTCACGACAATAGCCACACCACCACCCCGAGGGGTCGGAACCGAATGTGAACTACGCGCATTAGGAATATCTATCAAGCTGCGTGCCAATGCGTATTTGCGCAATGCACCTGTGCCCAAGAATGAAACACCCACCACCAACGCCAACAGCCATATTGTGTTCAAAGGTCAACTTCCTGAAACAGCCAAAATCAATTCTGCAATTGAACCGGCACTGTCATAAGCCAGCTTAGCGCTGCCTTTCCTTGTAGTAGTTGGCAGCCGACACAAGCGCCTCATCGACGCTGACCGGAGGAGTCCAGCCCAGCAATTCCCGAGTTTTGCTTATATCGACCTGCAACGAGCCGCACAGTCGTTGGGACAAAGCCTGCTTGCCCAGTAGCTGTGCACCGCGCTCAAGCAACACGCTTGGCACAGGTAGCAAGCGTGCAGGTTTACCCAACGCCTGCGCCATCCGCGTCAACAATTGTGTCGTGGACAAATCCTCCCCATCACTGACGAGGAAGGTCTGATTGGCGGCAGCCGGATGACGGATGCAGGTGACGATCAAATCAGAAAGGTTTTCGAGCGCGACCAGGCTGCGCCGATTATGGATAGCCCCGAATGGCAAGGGAATGCCCTTGTCCAGCCAACGCATCATGTTCAGAAAGTTGGCTCTCACACCCGGACCGTAAACGAGCACCGGACGGATGATCACCACTTCCATCCCGCTGGCGGTCGCAATCTCGCGCAGCCCCTGCTCGGCCTCCATTTTCGAAATGCCATACGGATCGCCAGGCGCGGGGGTCGCGTCAGCGAAGTACGGCTGATTGATCGGCGTACCTTCGCCATTGACCTTGATCGAACTGATGAACACAAAGCGACGAACACCCAACGCGGCTGCTTGCCGTGCGAGGCTAAGCGTGCCTTCGACATTCACCTTGCGAAACGCCTCCAGCGGATCGGATTCGGTGTCATTCATGACGTGAACGCGAGCCGCGCCATGAATGACAACCTCTACATGATCCAGCGCCTGCGACCAGTCGGTATCAGCACTAAGCCCGGCAGTTCGGACGGTAGTAACGCGCGAAGGACAGTCAGGCAAGGCGTGCCCACGAATGGCTGCCACTGGCTCCAGATCGTCAGAGGCCGCCAAGCGGCCCAATACCGCACGACCAACGAAGCCCGTTGCACCTGTCAATAAAACACGCATTTTTCAAACCTCGACGGCGCTCAGGATTTCGACCAGACAGTACGATTGATGTAGTCGGTGTAACTCAATACGACCCGAACTACCTGCTTCGACACAGGACCTGCCTGGTAATCCCTCACGACCGGGATAACGCGCTGGGTACGATCATGCTGGCTGGTTACAACACGTACGGCATCCAGAACGCCCTCCACTTTCAGGCCACTCATGATGAGAGTGCCTTCGTCCATCCCTTCTGGGCGCTCGTGCGCATTACGAATAGTAATGGCAGGCAAATTCAGAAGAGAGGCTTCCTCAGTGATGGTTCCACTGTCGGACAGCACGCAGAACGCCGACATCTGCAACTTGATGTAGTCGAGCAGACCGAATGGCTTCGAGAAGCGAATCAGTGGGTGGTCCAGCGATTCACCGATCGCTTCCAGGCGCTTGCGGGTACGAGGATGCGTGGAAACGATAATTGGATACTGGTACTTGTCGGCCAGGGCTCGCAGCGTTTTGAGCAGATCACGAAGGTTGTCCGGCGTATCGACGTTTTCTTCACGGTGAGCGCTGATGATGAAGAACTTGTCCTGCTCCAGGCCTTCTCGTGCGAGCACGTCGGAGGTGAGGATTTTCGGCATGTAATAGTCGAGCACCTCCTCCATGTGCGACCCGGTCTTGATGATGGTTTCAGGACGAATCCCTTCAGCAATCAGGTAGCGCCGGGCATGCTCGGTCAGGACCATGTTGATATCGCTCAGGTGATCGAGCACCTTGCGATTGAGTTCTTCAGGCACGCGCTGATCAAAGCAGCGGTTGCCGGCTTCCATGTGGAACACCGGAATCTTGCGGCGCTTGGCGGCGATGACGGCCAGACAGGTATTGGTATCGCCGTAGAGCAGAAGCGCATCAGGCTTTTCGGCCTCAAATACTTCATCCGCCTTGGAAATCACTTCGGCGATGGTCTTGGCTGCGGTATCGCCTGCAGCACCCAGGAAGTAATCAGGCTTGCGAATTTCAAGGTCATCGAAAAAAACCTGATTCAATTCGAAGTCGTAGTTTTGACCCGAGTGAACCAGTACATGATTAACCTGCTTATCAAGCTCGGCAATAACGCGGCTCATCTTGATAAGTTCTGGTCGCGTACCAACCAGCGTCATGACCTTAAGCATCAAGTTGCTCCTGAATGTATTCCAGATTCAACAGAACTTTCTTCACGCCTTCTACATCAAGACGCTCGGTGTTGTGGGAGGTGTAGTCGTCGAGATCGGAAATCTCCTGTTCGCCCTCAACAAAAAACTTCTTGTAGTTAAGGTCGCGATTGTCCGAAGGAATACGGTAGTAGCGCCCCATGTCTTCGGCCTTGGCCATTTCTTCACGGGAGATCAGCGACTCGTAAAGTTTTTCACCGTGGCGGGTACCGATGACCTTGACGGCATTGTCACGAGCGAACAGCTCCTTGAGCGCTTGCGCCAGGTCCGCCACTGTCGAGGCAGGTGCTTTCTGGACGAAAATATCGCCTTGCTCGGCGTGCTCGAACGCGTGCAGAACCAGGTCAACAGAATCCTCGAGCGACATCAGGAAGCGTGTCATGTTCGGGTCGGTGACGGTCAGCGGCTCACCGCTCTGCAGTTGATTGATGAACAACGGGATCACCGAACCACGGGATGCCATGACGTTACCGTAGCGGGTTGCGCAGATCACCGGACCTGTCGCCGGAATCATCCGCGATTTGGCAACCATCAGCTTTTCAGCCATGGCCTTGGAAATACCCATCGCATTGATCGGATAAACAGCCTTGTCGGTGCTGAGCACAACAACGCGCTGCACACCCGAAGCGATGGCCGCATTCAGAACGTTTTCGGTACCCATGACGTTGGTACGCACGGCTTCCATCGGGTAGAACTCGCAGGAAGGCACCTGCTTCAGGGCGGCGGCGTGGAAAATGTAATCCACCCCCACCATCGCCTGATCAAGGCTATCGCGATCACGTACGTCACCGATGTAGAACTTCACTTTGTCATTCGACAAAGCAATGCGCATATCTTCCTGCTTTTTCTCGTCACGGCTGAATACGCGAATCTCTTTTACGTCGGTATCCAGAAAACGCTTCAACACCGTATGGCCAAACGAGCCCGTACCGCCCGTGATCATCAAAACTTTATTATCGAACATAACGATCTTCCCAAACCTGATTGAATTTAATGATCAACGCAACGCGCGCATCGATTTAACCAATTCCAACCATGAAGGTGGAACGTAACCGGTCGCAGCCTGGAACTTCGTGGAGTCCAGTGAACGATCTATAGAAACTTGACTATCGGCGATGATATCGATTTGCTTTTCATAAACTTCCGCTACCAGTTTAAGAAGCGACAGCTTGTCGATCGGCGCCACCGACACATGATAAAGGCCATGGAGTTGCGGATTCGGGATCACGTAGTCGCGAATGACACGCGCGAGCTCTACGGTAGGAAGTCCCGAGAAAATGGCCTTCTCATAACCCTTGACCGGCCCGCTCTGGGACAGGAACCAGTCCACCAGTGAATACTGGCTCCCCAGTTCGTGACCAATGATCGAGGTCCGCAGGGTGACGGCATTCAGGTCCGTGTGAAGCTCACCGATGTACTTGGACTTACCGTAGAGATCCTCTGCATCGGAGATATCCTCCTCGGCGTACATGCCTTTACGGCCGGAAAATACGCAATCGGTGCTGATATGAATCAGGCGAGAACCGGACAACGCGCACAACTTGGCAATACGATGGGGCAACATGGCATTGATAGGGAGTGCGGAAAGCGGATCTTTGGCATCGGCCAATTGTTTGATGAGCCCGACGCAGTTGATGACGACATCCGGCTTGACCCGTGCCAGCACCGAAACCAGCGAGTCCTGGTCAAGCACGTCGACATTGCTGATCAACGAACTGTGCATGTCCTCAGAAAAGTATCTTGCGCCACCCGGATTGCGCAAAGTGCCCCACACCTCGTAGTGCGGGTTTCCATGGAATTGCCTGAACACTGTGCTACCCAGCATTCCGGTGACCCCTAACACGAGAACTTTCATTTTGAGCTACCTTTTAATTCATTGATCCTGCTACTGAGGATTTCGACCAGACGCTGACTTTGCCGCTCCATTTCGAAATGCTCGAGGTAGTAAGCCCGACCTGCCTGCCCCAACGATTCCCGCTCATCCGAAGTCATGCGAAAAAGTTGCTCAATGCAGTTGGCCATACCTTCGGCGTCTTGCGCTGCAGTGGTCAGACCGGCTCCCGCCTCTTGAATGACGCGCGCGCCCTCCCCGTCCAGCGCGGCGATAATCGGCCTCCCCGCAGCCAGGTAAGCCTGAACTTTACTAGGGATGGTATAGGAGAACGCCTCATCCTGCTTCAACGTCACCAATAATCCCTCGGCGCGACTGAAAAAATGTGGCATTTCAGTGGCCGCAAAGCGTCCGGCGAGAACAAGGTTGTCCAGACCTCGGGATTTCTTCTGGGTTTCGATCCAGTTCGACATACTGCCACTGCCGACCAATACAATCCTGAGTTCCGACAAATGGCGAAGTTTGTCAGCTACCTCAACGAGGGTTTCGACCGACTGCGCGGTCCCCAGGTTTCCGGCAAAAACCAGACAGAAATGGTTGTCGAGCTCCGCGAGCAAGGGTGCGGGAATCCGGGTCTCTTCGACACTCGCAGGTACATCCTGATACGAGTTTGGGTAATACACGACCTTGCCAGGATTGGCGTAACGGGCGACCGGCTCTCGAAATGCCCTCGACTGAACAAGAAGCGTATCGACGAAGGCGTAAATACCTTTCACCAGCCAGCCCACAACGCGCAATATTGCTTTGTTCTTGATGAACCCGGTCGCACTCAAGCTCTCCGGCCAGAGATCCTGAACCCATACGACCAGATGACTCTTGAGTTTCCACTTCAAGTAAATCGCCGGGATTACCGATGTAATCGGAGATGGCGCAAATACAAAAATCGCATCATAAGCCTCCCCTTTCACTGCACGCGGGTAGTACTTCAAGCCATTCAGGATGAATGACAAATAGTTCAACACGAGGTTTTTCGCACCCGAAGTACCACGAGGTCTAAGAGGTGCACGGAAAACACTGACCGAGGACTCGAATTTTTCTTCCTGGGCCCCGGAAGCACTATAGCCGCTAAAGACGACGCCATCCGGGTAGTTGGGCTTTCCGGTAAGGACTTTTACGACGTGGCCTTGAGCAGATAAAGTTTTGACCAAATCATTGACGATAAAAGACTCCGGCCAAAAATATTGCGACACCACAAGAACCTTCATTTATCAAACACCTTTTTTCGGGCACACGGCCAGCGCCAACAACTCTGACCATGTTTTTCTTGAGGTATTTTCCCAGTCAAACTTATCGCTCTGCGTCACGGCCGCAACGGACAGTTTCTTCAAAAGATCCGGACTCGTTAAGGCCTCGGACAGAACGCGGCCTATATCTTTTGGGTCAAACGGAGAAAAATACAGAGCTGCATCTGCTCCGAATTCCGGCATCGGCATTACGTTCGAGCATATCATCGGCCGGCCAGAAGCAAGCGCTTCGAGCAGAATATTAGGGCAGTTCTCGCACGATGAAGCAAAGAGATTCAGATAAGCGTGATGATAAAGAGGAGGAAGACTCTGATAGGGAATAGCCCCCAGCAACAGCACTTGCGCTTCGAGGCCTAGCGTTGCAATCAGAGACTTTACCCGCTCGGCTTCCGGCAGGTTTACTTCGCCGACAAGAACCAGGGGGAATTTCTCACGAAGTTCAGTTGGCAAATTTGCATAAGCACTGACCACTTCATAATGATGTTTGTATACATCAAATCTCGACACGTATAAAACATATTCACCCGCGGGCAAAAACTCCGGCCGAGGAACGACAGCATCACCGTGAGTCCGAAATACAGAGCCAATTCCGTGAGGAATCGTAACAGCATTCTTAATCTTGGTTAGTGATTCAATGACACTACGTGCGTAATTGGAAATAAATATCGTCAAATCAGCATCGCGCATGCTCTTGAGCATAATACGATTCAGTAACCAGTTTCTCAGACGCTGCAACCCGAGCGGAATGCTTTTGCGTACTCGCAAGTCAAATGGAATCATGTTCCGAAACATCGTCGCAACTTTGCAACCTGCAGGTGCAGAGGTGCCCACTACGCCACCGGGACAAAACAGGACGTCAGCCTTCTCGGCCTTCAAAATACCGGGCAACACCCACCGCTCCCATACTGCTCTCACAATCGGATTTTCAGTGGGCCAGGCTGGTTCGACCCGCCTGATCCTCGGGTGATCCGGCAGCTTGAGTGACGCCGGAGCGAAAACCAGAATTTCAAGATCCGCATTGTCAGGTACGAACTGAAAAAGATTAATCAGATATGTCTGACCACCACCAAGACGGGCAGAGAGCGCATTGAAAACTATCTTCATGGAAAACCTTTTGCCCAATCTAAATTAGTGGTTATTTTTATCGAGCCAGGATTGGAACATTAGAATATTCCACAAATGAAGACTCCGATCGTATGTTCCATTCTGATGCTGGAGCCATGCCGAGCGAATTTTCTGACAATCGAAGTAGCCCTCTCTCTTCAGTCGCTCCTCCGTTAACAACTCCTCCGCCCATTCTTTCAGCGGCCCACGCAACCATTGCGCCAGTGGAATAGAGAAGCCCGCCTTAGGCCTATCGAAGAATGAAGTCGGTACGTATCGCTTAAGAAGCTCGCGAAGCGGCCATTTTCCCACGCCATTTTTTATCAGTTGGTCTGACGAAAGGGAAAACGCGAGTTCTGCAACTCGATGATCAAGCAATGGAGCGCGGGTTTCCAGGCTTGCGCTCATCGCGCCGCGGTCCACTTTAACCAGCAAATCATCAGGCAAATACTGAGAGACGTCCCAGCGACGCATTTCCTCGACGTAATCAACTGCCGACTCCCAGGAAGCAACGCCTTGATGTTGAGCATCGATACCCAGGACCACATTGTCGGTCGACTGCCACTGAGACATCAATCCGGTATACATCTGCGCCAGATTTTCAGAGCCCAACAACTCGGACATTCTGTAGATACGCCGACCATTAACCTTGGCTCGAAGACTGCCAGGCAAAATCGAACAGACGTTGTCCCAACCTTTGGACGAAAGCGAGCGAAGTGAATAGGCCATGATCTGGCGTGCAGGCAACGGCAGCTTTTCTATGCGCGCCCATAGTCCCGCGGTAATCTGATAGCGAGGATATCCGGCAAAAAGCTCATCTCCACCGTCACCGGACAAGGCTACGGATACATGCTGCTTTGTCATCCTGGAGACCAGGATTGTCGGGATTTGAGAGGAGTCAGCAAAAGGCTCGTCGTATATTTCCGGTAAGTGCGGAATTATAGAAACAGCATCGTCAGCGCCCAGATAAAATTCGGTGTGGTTAGTCCCCAAGTGCTTAGCAATAGCTTTAGCGTAAGGAGCCTCATCAAATTCAGGTTCGTTAAAGCCGATCGTGTAAGTGTTGATGCTGGTAGAGCTTTGCGACTGCATCAACGAAACTATCAAGCTTGAATCGACGCCGCCCGACAAAAAAGCCCCAAGTGGAACATCGGCGATCATCTGCGACTTTACAGCAGCAGACAATCTTTCACCGACAACGTCTACAACTTCCTTATCGCTGGCCTGCGACAGTTCGTCTCTTAATTCGCCAGCCGCCGGTAGCGTCCAGTAGGAAACGGGCTCTGGCGCACTGGAAAACGAACCAACACTAAAATAATGCGCCGGCTGCAACTTTTTTATGCCTTCGTAGATAGATTCCGGAGCCGGAACATAGCCATACCTTACAAACTTCGCCAGTGCATGACGATCAATTCTCAAATCACTGCCAAATGCCGCCTTGATTGCCTTCAATTCAGAGGAGAAGACAAAACGGTCGCCCACAATACCGTAATAGAGTGGTTTCTCCCCCATTCTGTCTCGCGCCAGGGTAATCGTTTTGGAAACTTTATCCCAGACAGCAAAGGCAAACATGCCTACCAGGTTTTCAAGGGTTTTCTGTACCCCCCACGCGCCGATTGCGGCCAACAACACTTCTGTATCAGAGTGCCCACGCCAAACACGTGCCAAACCTGACTCAATCAGCTTTTCGCGCAGCTCATTGAAGTTATATATTTCACCATTAAAAACAATAACAAAGCGCTCGTCATCGGAAATCATCGGCTGACTTCCATGTACCGACAACTCCAGGATCGAAAGCCGTCGGTGTCCCAGCGAGACCCCACTATCGGCATCTGACCAAACTGCTCCATCGTCGGGACCGCGATGCATCAGCGCATCCACCATTTTGCCAACGGCAACGGCGTTTTGCTGATTCAACTTCCACCCGACAACTCCCGCAATTCCGCACATACCTATTCTCTCAATCCAGTAAAAGTATTTAAGCTCACTTCAAAACCCGAACGAGCTTCATAGTGAGGAATAATCCTAATGCCATCACATAAAAAACCAATGAGTTCAGCAAGTATATTTCGCCATACCAAACCCAGTGCATGACCGTTGCGGCACAAAGCATATATAAGAAAATTCGCAAAAAATCATCCTCGCGGCAGCACGAGTCGATCAACCGCAAGAAACAGACACTGATGAATCCATTCATGAAAACACCAAACAATCCGAAATTCTCAAAAGCCACACCAGCAACGTGAATTCCACCGAGCCCGGTAATGTAATACCAGAGGGCCGGATTATCCACCACAATGGGCTTTTCCATACCGAAAGCTGAATAGAAAGGCGATGGTGCCAGCGAAAGAAACATGTCGAGATAGGTCTGACCGTAGCGTAGGTGCTCCCCATCCCAGAAATTGGTTAACTGCTGAACAAGCGGTAAAATTATCGCATTCCAGGAGTTAAACAAAAAATACTGCGTAATGTTGTCCGCCGTTAAGTCCACGTCCATTCGGCCCATTGAAACAACAACACCACTGACGAGCAGAAGGACCATGAACGCAGCAACAAACAACAGAGCTTTAAACTTGATAAATTGATTATAGCGAAACATCAACCCAAGAATGGCAGCAACAACCAGTACAACAAAGTCCCGATCCCCTGTCATAGCGTTGGCAACACAATAAGAAATCACCAGGGCGACAGACACCATAAACATCAATCTGGATGGGTAGGACAATGCCAAAGCAACGATCGCGATGATGGAAAAAACCACCACTGACTCGACACCCGCGAACATTTCAAGCATCGCGTCCGGCTTTACAAGCCTGAAGCTAATGAAAAAGGCGGACAGCGCAAGGAAAATCCCGCCGGCTAATTTGAAGTCCAGCGGGGAAAAAAATGTTTCTCGGTGCAAGTGCAAATTTCTGGGCGGCACCAAAAATGACAGTAGATAGGCAATGAGTCCGCCAGCGACACCAAGGAACCAGACGAGCGAAAGTCGGAATACCAACAAATCATCCAGATAAAAATCATAGTCCCCAATTGGCCAAAGCGTAACGGTGTTACCCCACAGACAACTCACAAGACCAAGGAAAGGCACCGAATAACAGACGGCATACAACGCAACCAGGTATTTTTTGGATATCAGACACAGAACGCATTGCGTGAGCAAAATAAGCAAGCACGTCGAAACCAATAATATAACCATTAACCCTGACCAACAAAAACAAAGCAACTGAACCGTAAACCAGACTCAATACTGGCCCCAACATCACTTTCAGCCATGGGCGCTGTACAAACACAACTCACACCCAAAATGCTTATCATAGCACCAACTTACGGCCACCCAGGACCGCCAGTACAGTAAGTTGAGTTGCTAGCGCCAACACAAAGGACCTGAAAAGATCGACTGCCAACATATCACCTTTGAAACCAGCGACTACCGTTAGCGACAGATAAACAAACGCATAAAAGCAACTGCCAAGAAAAACAACCCTGGTCATATTTTTGCTATGCAATATTTGAGTAACGATTGTAGTCGTAAGCCCTATACCACCTGCCAACACTGCGTAAGTCAGAAGATCATTTTTGCTGCAAAAGCTACTACCGAGCAAACATAACCAGTAACTCTGTGTCAAAACCAGAAACACAGGCAAACAAACTGAAATTGACAACCCGAGCATCAAGTACAATTTGCTGGCACTATTCCCGCGCCCTGCCAGCTTTACAATGGCATAGGATGTAAGCGAGCTTGGCAGCACAGTCACCAAAATATAAAATAGAAAAAACAGATTAAAGTAGCCAACCTCAGACACATTCAAGCTTGAGTTGGCAAATATCATCAGGCAAACAATATGGACAGGAGCCCCGAGAAGCATACTACCGGCGACAGTCGGAGCCCCTGAAAGTGAAAGCAATGCCATCATTTGTCGAAAAGAGGAAGTCTCTTGTCTCTTCTGCTCCTCATGACTGAACTTATTTTTCCGTATGGTAAAAAAACCAAATGCGGGAGCGATTAGCGTACAAATCGCCAGGGTTAGAATGACACCCTCTATTTCTCCTCCAATCTTCGCAATGGAAACTACCAGCAGTAACCCAAGCAGACCATGAACCGCCAGTGCAGCAGCCCATTTCCCTGAAGTATTAAGGGAGAACATAAGACCGGTTATAGTCAAATTGCAAACACAAGCGAAACCTAGAAAGAATGCTCCGATCAGCAAGTAACCAGGATTCATTTCGTACGAGGAAGCAGGCGCCGGAAAAACCAAAAACACGATAACACAGAGAGCACCTACAACGATGCCGCCCCATGACATGAGTCCCAAGGAAGTCCTATAATTCACTTTTTCGGTATTAAAGACCGCATAGCGGCTCAACGCCACACTCAAGCACTCTCCTACCACCGTCGCGATGCCTGTTACGATCGCATAGTGGTAAGAGAATACGCCGTACAGCTCAACACCTAAAATTCGCGCCAAACTAAACAACAAAACAAACATACAAAGCTTGTTTGCAAGAACAGTGATTGCGCAGATCTCTTTAATCACTGATTTTAACTTCTTGCAAAGAACGAGACATACCAATCTGCAGCTTTCAACATACCTTCACCAACATTGAAAAGCGGCTTGTAGCCCAACAGATTCTTTGCCTTATCAATATTTGCCTGAGAGTGCCTTACGTCGCCCGCACGAAAATCCCGATAGACCAAATCCGAGGTAGACGTGACATCAACGCGAGCCAAAGCATCCTTGATACAGGCAAAAACCTGATTCAATGTTGTCCTGTCACCGACGGCGACGTTGTAAACATTATTCTTGGCTTCCGGGCTGGCACAGGCAGCCAGTATATTGGCCTGGACTGCGTTTTCTACAAAACAAAAGTCCCGACTGGTTTCACCATCACCATTCACGAAAACTTCTTCGTTATTGATCATGGCCGCTGTCCACTTAGGAATCACGGCAGCATAAGCGCCATTTGGATCCTGACGCTTGCCAAAGACGTTAAAATAGCGAAGCCCAATGGTATTGAAACCGTATGTACTGGAAAAAACCTCAGCATACAATTCGTTTACATACTTCGTGACCGCATAAGGGGAAAGCGGTTTACCAATCACACCTTCAACCTTAGGAAGCCCGGGATGGTCCCCATAGGTAGAACTGGACGCGGCATAAGTAAAACTTTTTACTTTCGCATCCTTTGCCGCAACCAACATGTTCAAAAAACCGTCGATATTGGTGCTGTTCGTTGTAATAGGGTCATTGATGGAGCGAGGGACAGAGCCTAATGCAGCCTGATGCAAAACGAAGTCCACTGGAATATCAGTGGCCGCTGGAAAGGTCATCGCACTTCTGCAATCTTCAATGTTTCTGATATCACCTTTTACCAGTGCAAACCGCGCCCATTGCTCAGGACTCACTACCGATTGCACTTCATCGAGATTACGCTGGTGCCCTGTTGCAAAGTTATCGAGACCTACAACCCGCTGATCTAATTGCAGCAATGTCTCCAATAAATTGGAGCCAATAAATCCGGCCACCCCCGTCACCAGCCAAACCTTTGGGGATTGTTGAATTTCAGCTTTAACTTCTTCGAAACGGATCATGTAGTTCTCGACTTGGTTTTTCCGGCGGTAACGAATCAGGGTCATTACTGACCCTGAGATTCAGAGACGCAGATCTGATTGAGAGGCATCCAGCAGGTACTTAAGGTCATAGAGAACGTGCTCTGCCTTACCCAGGCTCCGAATCTGCTCAGCCCCCATCGCAGAGAATTCATTATGTGCGACAGCCAGAATGATACCGTCGTAAGAATTAACCTGTGGCTGGCCGATAGGAGTGATTGAATACTCGTGCATTGCTTCCGCCGCATCAACCCATGGGTCATAAACATCAACAACAATATTGAACTCAGCGAGTTCATTCACAATATCGATGATTTTAGTGTTACGCAGATCCGGGCAGTTTTCTTTGAACGTCAACCCCATGATCAGGACGCGAGCACCGTCAACATGAATTTTACGTTTCAGCATCGCCTTGACAAGTTGAGAGACTACATAGGCTCCCATGCTGTCATTCAAACGACGACCCGCTAAAATGATCTCGGGATGATAACCAATGGACTGTGCTTTGTGAGTCAGGTAATAGGGATCTACACCGATGCAGTGACCACCCACCAGTCCTGGGCGGAATGGCAAGAAGTTCCATTTCGTCCCCGCTGCTTCCAGAACCGCCTGAGTATCGATACCCATCTTATTAAAAATAAGTGCCAACTCATTGATCAGGGCAATGTTCAAGTCGCGCTGCGTGTTCTCAATAACCTTTGCCGCTTCGGCAACCTTGATACTCTTGGCTTTATGAGTTCCGGCGATAATGATTGTGTTATACAAAGCATCGACCAGATCAGCAACCTCTGGAGTGGAACCGGCGGTTACTTTTTTAATGGTAGTAACACGATGCTCTTTATCACCAGGATTTATCCGCTCTGGGCTATAACCTGCATAAAAATCAACATTGAACTTCAGCCCGGATACTTTCTCCAGCACTGGAACACAATCTTCCTCAGTAGCACCAGGATAGACCGTTGACTCGTAAATAACGATATCGCCCTTTTTCAAAACACGACCAATCGACTCACTTGCCTTAATCAAAGGAGTCAGATCCGGCCTCTTATGCTCATCAATCGGGGTTGGAACGGTAACAATAAATATATTGCACGCAGACAATTCTTCCAGCACAGAGCTAAAACTTAAACCCGATGCGGAGCGTAATTCACAATCGGACACTTCAAGAGTAGCGTCATGACCGGCCTTTAGTGCTTCGATTCGGCGCTGGCTGATATCAAATCCGACCACTTGCATTTTTTTGCCAAACTCAACCGCCAGCGGCAAGCCCACATAACCGAGACCCACTATGGCCAACTTTACATCTTCGAGTTTAAGCATTGTTTTCCCTTGCCATTCATCAATATTAAGTCGATCGTAAAAAAGCGCGCCAAACCTTGCGCCTTAGAAACAAAAATCACGGCTGCCTAAGTCAGAAATTATACCGAAAGCGCCTAACGGAGCCATAACAATTTTCAGAAAGCCAAGGAGGAACCCGGACGCTCCCCCTTCCGCTTGAGCATGCTTTGAGAACCACCGCTGCAAGGCAAGCCGTCGCAACACAACAGCCAATTTTCGAGCGCGACCTGCTTATCACGATGCTGGGCATATACTCAACCCCGCATCAGAAAAAACGTGCGAAATCCGACAAAAAGGAGGTCCTGACCAACCGGACAGACAACTCACGTTTAACCCAAAGGTAGAACCACCCCTCCTTGGGCGATGTACCACTTATGCACAGCAGTCAAAGAATTGAAATACAGCTATTCCGGTTTTACTGCAAAGAACCCACGAAGCAATACGAAAGCAACGCCGGCGATCAAACCTGCAACAACACCCAATATAAGGACCAGCGTCTTGTTAGGTTTCACTGGATTGTCTGGCAACTCCACTGCCCCATCTTGCCGATAAACAGAAACCGACACTGGATCTGTTTTCAACCCCTTAAAGAAATAGTATTGATCCTGAAGATCACGCAAATGCTCCGTAAAGGGGTCATCGGACTTGCGAGCCTGTAAACTTTCAATTTCCGCTTTTAGTGCTTTCGAGCCACGCATGTACGTAAGCTGCCCTGCCTCCCCACCCGCTATAACCGATTGACTCACCGTGATCGAAGGCGGCTTCTCCAGACCGATTGACTCGGCAATCCTCAGCGCCTCACTCAACCTGGCGATCGAATCTTCTTTGGCCTTGCTGCTTTTTTCCCTGGCGGAACTTATCTGCTGCTCCAGATTACGAGCCCGAACCTCAGACTCAATTGAAACGTTCTTGATCATTTCGCTTTTGGCCAATTCACCCGCCTGAGCAACATATGCAGCAACCCACTCTTTGGCCTTCTGGGGATCGGTAGCCTGCACGACAACCGAATACCTGTCAGAGGTCTCCCTAAGTGGCGGAACCACACGCAACACACGAGAGAACGTCGAGTACAGGACATCCCGGGACTTTTTCCGCTCATCCGAAGACAAACTCGGCAAATAAGTCTTGCTAAAAAAATCTAGACGGAGCGACTCCGCTTGCAAATATCGTGTGTAGATTTCATAGACATCCTTAACAGTGTAAGGAACCAACTCTGACTCTTTCATCCGACCATAATTAAAGTTGGATATATCATTCTGAGACGGCGGTATCACAAAAGCCTTCGCCTCATAAACGGGAGAGACAAGGAAAGCATAGCTCGCCGCGAGAGCAGCACCTAATAAAGTAAAAACGATGACAACAAGTTTTTGCCGAAAAATCGCACGAACAAAATTCTGAAACTCAAAATATTCTAAATCACTATCTTTTTTTGAATCGACACGCATATTTTGTTAGCCTTTTTTTTACTTAAGCGGTCACTTTAATTGCACAGACTAAACCACTTGAGAACCATCAACGCAAACCAAGCAAACAAAGGGGAAACTTCCCCCTTATCTACTCTCGCAATACACTGTATTACATACTCGGACGAGCGCAAAAAAAAACATCAAACAAATCAATACCAGCCTATCGCCCACGCCTCCTAACCCCAAGAAAATGAGCCACCACAACCCCTCCACCAAAGATCATCCCCATCAGGAACGAAGCAACTCCGAACATCGAGATCTGTAGCTGAGGCGAAGAAAAACCGAGAAAGGAAACAACGACAAGCTGCTGGTTTTCCAGCACGAAGAGCAGGCATACAACTGATGTTAATAAGACAAGCCCGGTAATCATGAATCGCTTGATGCGACTCTTATCTCGCCAACTCATCGTCACCTAATTCCTCCTCATCTTCATTTACACGATCACGTAACTCTTTACCTGGTTTGAAATGCGGAACGAACTTGCCATCGAGACTGACAGACTGGCCAGTTTTCGGAT
>RCUP01000357.1_pt1 | contig 37323 bp, 44 predicted proteins | sample 2166341 | NCBI WGS metagenome assembly RCUP01 (sample SAMN09932325, study PRJNA488358) | compost metagenome | isolation source: compost soil in succinonitrile-enriched | place: Germany: Experimental Botanical Garden | reverse complement strand
TCTTTTTGCTGCAAAGAAAAAGCAGGGCGCAAAAAAGCGAGTAGTGAAAGCCGGAATAAGCTCCTGAAAAATGTGATAGTGTTGTAGTGTTTGAGAGTTGAAAATACTTATATTATACAAAAAAATGTCCCTGAAATTTTCAGAGACATTCTTAATATATAATGTTGAATTAAAATTCTGCGTTCTTTGGAGTTCTTGGGAAAGGAATCACATCGCGGATGTTTGTCATTCCTGTTACGAAAAGTACCAACCTTTCTAAACCTAAACCAAAACCTGCGTGTGGAACTGATCCGAATCTTCTGGTATCCAAATACCACCAAAGCTCGTGCTCGTCAACGTGCATTTCTACCATTTTTGTTTTCAGAACATCTAATCTTGCTTCTCTTTCTGAACCACCGATGATTTCACCAATTCCCGGGAAAAGTACATCCATTGCAGCAACGGTTTTGTTATCGTCGTTAAGCTTCATGTAGAATGCTTTGATCTCTTTTGGATAATCAAATAAAACTACAGGACACTCAAAATGCTTTTCTACCAAGAATCTTTCGTGCTCAGACTGAAGATCTGCCCCCCACTCTTCGATCGGATAAACAAATTTTCCTTTTTTATTTTCTTTTGAGTTTAATAAAATCTCAATTGCTTCGGTATAAGAAACTCTTTTGAAACGTTTAGCAATTACATTTTCAAGCTTTTCGATCAAGCCTTCTTTTGCTCTTTCTTTTTCCGGTTTTGATTTTTGCTCTTCAGCAAAACGCTTGTCTAAGAAATCTAAATCGTCTTTACAGTTATCTAAAACATACTGAATGACATATTTCAGGAAATCTTCTGCCAAATCAATGTTGTCTTCCAGGTTATTGAAAGCAACTTCAGGCTCGATCATCCAGAATTCTGCTAGGTGACGCGTTGTATTTGAGTTCTCTGCACGGAAAGTTGGTCCGAAAGTATAAATTCTTCCCAATCCCATTGCTGCAGTCTCCCCTTCAAGCTGTCCAGAAACCGTTAAGTTTGTTTTCTTCCCAAAGAAATCCTGAGCAAAATCGATATCGCCTTGCTCATCTCTTGGAATATTATTTAAATCGAAGTTGGTCACTCCGAACATTTCACCTGCTCCTTCTGCATCAGCTCCCGTTACAATTGGAGTGTTGATGTAGAAAAATTGGTTTTGGTTAAAAAACGAGTGAATTGCAAAACTCACTGCATGACGTACTCTGAAAACCGCACCAAATAAATTGGTCCTGAATCTTAAATGCGCCTGCTCTCTTAAAACTTCTAAAGAGTGTTTTTTGGGCTGAAGAATCGTTTTATCTCTTTCTTCGGTAAAGTTATCGCCTAAAATAATGATCTTTTTTGCAATAATTTCCACTGCTTGACCTGCTCCCTGGCTTTCTATCACCTCTCCTACTACCTTTAGAGAAGAAGCTGTGCTGATCTTACTGATCAACTCTTGATCGAAATTTTCAAAATCAACTACAATTTGCAAATTATTAATCGTAGAACCATCATTTAGCGCAATAAAGCGATTTGCACGGAATGTTCTTACCCAACCGTAAACTGTAATGTCATGATGTAATACTTTCTTGTAGCCCTCAAGGACTTCTTTAATCGTCTGCTTTTTCATTTGTTGATTAATAAATTTTTATATAAAAAATTAATGTTTGCAAATTTACAAAAAACAGCGCAACTTTTAATGATTACGCCGTTTGATTTAAAAATGATTATTTCATTCATGTGTTTTCTCTTGTTTAATTAAAAAAAGTAGTCTTTTTTCTTTGTTTTCCTTGCCTGATTTGCCATGCATGATAAAAACTTGGTACATCATACTGCCATTTTGGAAGAATTAAAATAATCAGAATTACATCAATGTGAGAAATAATTCCTAAAATTATTGTGAGATGCAACGCCCAACCTGCCTGTTGGAATCCGATTAAATAAGTGAAAGCAATCAGTAAGCTCAATCCCCACATTTTTGATAAAAAAGCGTGAGTGCAGGTTTCTTTCCCGAATTTCAAAATGCTTATGATATAACATAAAGCTTCCATTATGAAAATTAAAGCAATACTTTGCCAATGATTTTTTATCAATTCGGTATTCAAAAAGTAAGTTGCTAATCCTAATGACAGCCAAAATACTAAATCAACCTGACTATCCAATCTTCTTAATTTTTCTGAGGATACTCCCACTTTTCGAGCGATGATTCCGTCAAAAATATCGGTAAGCAACCCAATGAACATTAAAGCTAAAATTAAAAATCGTGATTCTTCGCCTTTTAAATAAGCTAAAAAGAAAATAATTGGTGCAAAAAGAAAACGGATCGCTATTAATATATAAGGTGTATTTTTCATAATGTTTCTTTTTTAGATTTAAAATTCCAGTTGATAAGAGGTAATTTTCTTTTTTCATTTTCATTCCAAAGTCCAATTTGTAAACCTTTCATTTTTTTAGATTTATTAACCAAACCTATTTGCATTCCTTTCATTTTTTCCGATTGATTGAAAATTGCGACCTGCATTCCTTTAAAATCATCAGAATAATTTCCTAAAAAAGCCACGTTTAAACCATTCCCTTTCAAGGAATTATTAACAAAACCTGAAATGTGAATTCCATTTAAAATTCCCGAAGTATTATTATAAAAATTAACGGAGACTCCATTGGTTATTCTGCAATGATGATAAATAGAAATCCCCAAACCATTCAATTTTTCTCCATCAACCATACCTCCTGTAGATAGATGCAATCCATTTACAATTACTGTTGATGCTTCTTTAGAAGGAACCGGTAAAGCTTTAGGAATTAAAGGATATATCAAGCTTATCGGATTTGCCTGAAGATTTAAACCATTAATTCTCTGTTTTTGATAATCATCTAAAACTCCAACGTTAAGACCGTTTGTATTTCTAAGATTTTTATTTTGCGGATTTACTGTAACTAAAGCTGATTTTATTTTCAAACTGTCTTGTCCGAAATACAATGAGCTCATCACTAATGCTATTGCTAATAAGTTCGTTTTCATACTATTTTTATTTAAAAATTATACTTCAAAGCTAATTTTGAAAACCCTATTTCTGAATGCGAAAAAAAATTAAAATAAATTTCTAAATTTGTAAAAATCGCAAAAACAATGAATCAGGAAGTATTACTGAAGCAAATTAGAAAGAAGATAGGCGACAAATCTTTGAATGATGAGATTGCCAATATTCTCAACATCAGTTACGATGCCGCTCACAGACGTACTTCAATGAAAGCAAAGTTCAGTTTTGAAGAGGCTTTGGAACTGGCAAAATATTACCAGATTTCTCTTGATCAGTTTTTGGGAACGGAAAATCAATTGGTGGTTAAAAGAACACGTCCGGTAAAAACACAGGAAGATTTATTGCATTTTTTTGAAAGTTCACTAAAGATCCTGGATGTTTTCCAAAGTGTCAACCAGTCGAAAGTCTATTATTCTGCGAAAGATATTCCGTTTTTCTATACGATATCAGATACTATTCTTTCCCGTTTTAAATTTTATGTTTGGATGAATTTGTTGAACGAAGACAAATTTCTGTGTTCTTTCGAAGATTTTGACCTTCCCTATCATTCGCCAAAAAATGAAATGCTCAAAGATTTATATGAAAATCAGAATGTAACCGAAGTCTGGAACGACACCACGATTATGAGTATTCTGATGCAGATTTCGTTTTACTCTGAAATGGGTCTTTTAAAATATAAAGATATTGTACTTATTTTGGATGAAGTAAGAAGTGTCATTCAAAATATTGAACATAAAATACAGCATAATCCTGATTTTAATTTCTACGTTAACGATTTGGTTATCTTAAGCAATAATATTTTGTTTAAAAATGAATATCAATCATCATTTTTTATTCCTTTTAATATGTTTGGATATATGATGACCAATGATGATAACACCTGTAGCGATACTTTAGTTTATTTTGAGCACGAAATTAAAAATTCAAAATCGTTGAATACTTCCGGAAACCGGGAAAGGAAAATGTTTTTCAATAAAATGTATGATCAGATTGAAAATTTAAAACAAAAACTAAAATGAAAACGCTAAGTAATGGTAAATTTTTTGGACAAACCAGCCAGACAATCAGTTTAGATGGACTTATCATTACCGATACAGAATATACGCACTCTTTCGTTGATTGGCATTATCATGAAAATCCTTACTTTACTTTTCTGTTACAAGGGAATATGACAGAAGGCAACAAAAAAGAAACATACGACTGCTCTGCGGGAACATTGCTTTATCATCACTGGGAAGACGCCCATTACAACATAAAACCAGATATTTTCACCCGTGGATTTCACATTGAAGTTAGAGAAAATTGGTTTGAAAAATTTCAACTTTCAAAAAATCAAACTGAAGGAAGTTTTAATATTAAAAATCCTGCTTCAAAATTATTAATTCATCAAATATTTAAAGAAACTAAAATTAATGACACTTCTTTTGAATTGTCTATTGATCAACTTTTATTGAAGATTTTCAATCAATTATCTGGTCAAAAAGAGAATTTGGAGAAGAAACCGATTTGGGTAAAACAAATCGATGAAATTTTACATGAAAATTCTACAGAAAAACTAAGTTTAGAAGAGCTTTCTCAAACCTTAGACATTCACCCAATGCATTTAAGCAGAGATTTTCATAAATATTTTCATTGTAATTTGGGAGAATATCTTAGAAAACTAAAAGTCGAAAAGTCGCTAAAACTCTTGAATGAGTACAAATCTTTATCTGAAGTGGCTTTGGAATGTGGATTTTCGGATCAAAGTCATTTTATTCGTTGTTTCAAAGAAAATATTGGAATGACACCTTTGAAATATAAAAACTTGCTGAAATAGTAACAATGTTAATTTCATTCTATTTTTTACGAAAGTCAAAGCCTAATTTTGCTTAAATAAAATTTACTGTGAAAAGAACCTTTTTATTAGCTTTAGTTTTCGTTTTCTGTCTTTCATTTGGCCAAACTTCAAATATTGTTGAACCAGAAAAAATAGAAAATTCTGTTCAGAAAAACCATCTGAACGAAATTATGTTTTTAGACAAAGCTATTTCTCCCGAAAACATGAAGGAAACCGACTTTCTAAAATCTATGACATTTCAGGAAGATAAAGATCTTGATATTCGTGTTTTTCAGGATAATTCTTTGATTAATTATTTACATCAACTTGATCCTTCATTAAAGGCCGATGAATTATTAAAAAAAGGAAATTATCAATTCACTTTCTATGTTGATGGAAAAATAATATATATAGAAAACCTGAACTCACGAGCAGGAACTACAGAAAGCAAAACATTCAAAACAACATTTAGAATTCCTTTAATGAGTTCAAAGAGTGAAGATTCTTGGGGGAAATTTCTATGGTCACGGTTTTATTTGACGAATAACGGAATTGATGCTTTGAATGATGGAAATCATGTTTTAAAAATTGAGATCAGACCTTATTTAAAAACGCCAACGGTGAAAACCGGAAATATTATTGCGCAAGGAGAAATTAACTTAATTGTTCCTAAAAAAAATATTTCAGAACAGCAGATTGCCATTCAAAAAATTAAACCAAATAGCGGATGGAAGGTTTCTGATGAAAAATTAAATCAAGAAAAAATAAGAGCATTAAATCAAAAAATTGCAGAAAATAGATTCAGAGATATCACCAGTATTGTCGTTATTAAAAACGGAAAACTTCTTTTGGAGGAATATTTCAACAAATATAACAGAGACAGCCTAAACGACACGCGATCTGTAGGAAAATCTTTTGCTTCTGCTTTAATGGGAATTGCAGTAAAAGATGGTTATATTAAAAATGAAAATCAAAAGATCAGTGAATTTTATGATCTGAAAACATTCAAAAATTACTCTTCTAAAAAAGATAGTGTTACCATTAAAAGTTTGCTGACGATGAGTTCGGGATTTAATGGGAATGATCAAGATGAAGAATCACCAGGAAATGAAGAAAACATGTATCCTACCGAAAATTGGATTAAATTTATTCTAGATTTACCCATGACAGAAAATAAAATCGGGGAAACCTGGAATTATTTTACAGCCGGAGTCGTTTTATCGGGAGATATTTTAGACCAATCTGTTCCAAAAGGATTGAAAAACTACGCAGATAAAAAACTGTTTCAACCTTTAGGCATTACCAATTATAACTGGCAATTCACTCCTCAGGAAAAACCTTCTTTGGCAGGTGGATTGAGAATGAACACCTTAGATTTCGCAAAATTCGGACAGCTGTATAAAAATAATGGTGTTTGGAACGGGAAAACTATTTTAGATAAAAACTGGATTAAAAAATCTTTTACCAATTACTTTTCAAATACTCCTGATTTTGAAGGCTACGGATATTTGTTTTGGAGAAAAGTATATACAATAGGAAACAAAAGTTTTGAAACTTATCAATCAAGCGGAAACGGAGGAAACAAAATCATCATGTTTACAGAGCTACCCATTGTTATGGTTATTACTTCTAAAGCTTATAATCAACCTTACTCACATTCACAAGTTGATAAAATGGTACAAGAATATTTATTGCCTGCTGTTTATAAATAATAAAAAAATAGACTTTTAGTTCGAACTAAAAGTCTATTTTTTTATATTTGTTTTGTAATAATTACTCATCTTTTTTTGAAGGTACCAAGAAAACATCGATCAAACCTTCCGGAAGCTGCATTTTGATGAATTTTTCATCACGGTCAACTTCAAGAATCCAGTCTTTAATCAAAGGAATCACTACTTCTTTACCATCTAAATTGGTAACAAAATAATTCTGCGCCGTCTGATCATTCACCGATCTGATGATACCGCAACTGTTGTCCTGCTCATCAAAAATTTCATATCCGATGATTTCGTGATAATAGAATTGCTTTCCGGTAAGTTGAGGCAAACTCGTCAAAGGAAGATAAACACTTTTCCCTAAAGACTGATCTACCAAAGCCTCATTAGAATTTTTAAAAGCAATATTCAGAGCATCTAATTTACTCCAAGAAGATTTTTCAATAAAAAAAGGCACCAACAAACCGTTAATTTCTACAAAAATAGAATCTAGTTTTTTATAAAGCTCGGGTTGGTCTGTATCCAGTTTAAGGATTACGTTTCCGGCAAGCCCATGTCTGCGTGTAATTTTTCCTAATAAATAGCAATCTTCTTTTTTCATAATGATGTTTGAATTTTAAAAATCAGTTTTAAACAACAAAGACACGAAAAAATCGTGCCTTTGCTTTGTATCTTTTTAGAAGAATTAAGCCTGAGTTTCTTCAGTTCCTTCTGCTTCAGCAGTTGGTTCTTCTGTAGCTTCTGTAACTTCTTCAGCAGGAGCGTTTGCAGCTTCTTCAGCAGCCTTCGCATCAGCTTCAGCTTGTGCAGCAGCAGCAATTCTAGCTTCTTTTACTTTAGTTTCAGCATCCAAAGCAGCTTTTTTAGCGTCAGCTTTAGCTGTTGCCAAACCGTCTGCTTTACCTTGTACTTTAGATTCTTTAGCTTCAATCCAAGCACTGAATCTTTTTTCAGCTTCAGCCTCATCAAAAGCACCTTTAGCAACACCACCTTGTAAGTGTTTTTTGTAAAGAACTCCTTTGTAAGAAAGAATAGCTTTAGCAGTATCAGTTGGCTGAGCTCCGTTGTTTAACCACTTTACAGCAGAATCAACATTTAAATCTATTGTAGCAGGGTTAGTAATTGGGTTGTAAGTACCTAATTTTTCGATGAATCTACCATCTCTTCTAGCTCTTGCATCTGCAACTACGATGTGAAAAAAAGGTCTACCTTTTGATCCGTGTCTTTGTAATCTGATTTTTACTGACATAATGTTTGAATTTTAAGGGAACTCGTCCCGATTTAATATTTAAGTGTGCAAAGATAGTAAAAAAGTTTTAAGTAAAAAGATCCCGAGTAAAAAGTTTTAGAATAATATTTTTTAGGAGCCGGGAACCTGCTTTCCGCTATATCTTTTTCGCAATCACTTTTTTTCAAGCCAACGCAGAAAAAGGATGTCGCTGCAATCTGGGCTATGAAATTAGTCTAAAATTCACAACATGACCTTACTACAATAATTGGTAAACTGCTACATTGTTAAATTGTTACATTATTTAGATTGTTACATTGAACTAATCAACATTTCCCATATAAAATAACCCAAGACACTTCTGATTTTCTTCGATGGTTAAAGAATCTTTTAAATGGTCAACAATTTTTGGAGAACTCCAGTAGCAACCCACTCCATTTGCGGTACAGGTGAGATACATATTCTGTACAGCCATAGAAACCGCTGCAATTTCTTCCCATTCAGGAACCATTCCGCTGAAATTAACAATAATCGAAACTACAGCATCTGCTTTATTGATTTTAAAACCAATATCCTGATATTTTTTTTCTAAAAAAACTTGCGGAGCGGTAACCGATTTGTAAATTTCCTGCATTTCTACAGCCAAATTTGCTTTTTCTTCCCCTCTAAAAACTTTGAAACGCCAAGGTTTTGTACGCTTATGATTGGGAGCTAATGTTGCCGAATGAAGAATCTCATCGATGATTTCCTGAGAAATTTCTGTTTCGTTATAATCTTTTGGGAAGATGCTTCTTCTCTGTTCTATAATATCTCTTAAGACTTCTGCTTTATTCATGCAGACAAAATTACGGAAAAGATGGAAGCGAGGTGTGAGAAGCGGAGTATTTTTTTAGGATGCAGAATACTTTTACTAAATTTTTTGGTTACTATTTTTGTGCTTTTTATGATGCCACGAATTCACGAATATAATTTTTAAAACTTGAGAAAATTCGTGCATTCGTAACGCTCTACTTGGCTCTTTTTACTTTTTCCTTGTCTCTTTAAATAACTTCCTCAATCTTCTGATGAATTTTATTCAGCGTAAACTCTTCACCCGCTTTCATGCCCATTATTTTTTGAGCCATCGGACTTTCGGGAGAAATAGCGTAAAAACGATCACCTTCAAAGAAAAATTCACCTAAAGAAACGGAAATATAAAACCTGGCTTTATTGGTAATGACCAGTGAGCCTAACTTAGCCTTTTCAGATTCAGAATTTAAAACTTTCTTCATCTGTTGCTGCATGCTTTTTAAGTTAGCCATCTGTTTATCCAAATGGTAAATTTCATCCTGCATTTCTTCACGAATAGAATCGTATTTTGAAGTTTTTTTTACTTCACGGCTTGCTTCTAAAGTAAAGTTGAGATAAAACTCTAAAGTTTTTACTTTTCCGGAGATCATGTCTCTCACAAAAATCCGCAAATCATTTTTATTGTAAATCGCCTTCTGCATACATCGTAATCTTTAGTTAAAGATAATATTTTTTGAAAATAAATGATACTTTTACTCTTCAAAAATAAAACCATGTTTCAAAACGTATTTTCAACTGAAGGAAGAATCAGAAGAACAGAATTTGCTCTATCCATTTTAATACATGTAGGAGCTGTTTTTTTTACCGTTTTTTTAGCAGTCATTACCAAGATTGATTTTTTCTTTATCATTACAGCGCTTGTTTGGTTTGCTGGAATAATTTTCAGAGTTATTCAGGGAGCAAAAAGATGTCATGATATAGGAGTGAGTGGCTGGTTTCAGTTTATTCCGTTTTTTATTATTGCAATGGCTTTTGTAGATAGCAATCGTGGGAGCAACAAGTACGGAGATAATCCTAAAGGCATTGGAAATTATTATACAATCGACGAAATTGGTCAAAAAAATTATTAAATAAAAAAACTGTTTTCAAAAATTTGAAAACAGTTAATAAACTTAATTCTAAGTTATATTTACTTTTCAACCAAAGCTTTTAGATTATTAAGACCTTCTTCGTAAGATTTTCCCATTTGATAATCCATCATCGGTCTCATAATTTTCATCCAGGTTTCCTGTTCGGTATCCATACTCCAGGTCACTTTTGTAGAATTTCCTTCAGAAGTTAAAACAATATCAGAAATCGCCTGTCCTTCGAAAGGTCTTTTGAAAAGCATTTCTGTTTTTTGTTTTTGATTTGGAATAATCTCTTTAATTTCCTGACATCCGGCTCCTGCATCATCATTTTTACTGTCCCAACAATACTTATCTCCTACTTCACCTGAGGTTCCACTGTAATTAATGGTCATATTCTTGTCTAATTTCATCCAAGGATTCCATTGGTTAAAAGATTTCATTGAAGCAATTTGCTGCCACACTTTTTCTTTCGGAGCATTCATCACCATCGATTTTTCGTAGTGATAATTTTTACCAAAAGCCAATACTGCAACGATTGCATACACAATAATCAGGAGGATAATTCCTCCAATAATTTTTAAAATTGTTCTCATAGTCTATAAATATTAAAGTTATTTTTTTTGCATTAAATAAGAAACCAGCTTTTTAATGAGTCCGCTTTTCATTTCAAAAACATCGCAAAAATCAGCGTTCAGAATATCTCCGTTTTTAAAACTGGCAACCACATTTCCTTCAGCAATTACGATATCATTTTCTTCCGTCATTCTGAAAACTGTAATTTTAGGTTTTCCGGTAAAGTTTTCGTTCTCTATTTCTTTATCAAACGCTTCTTTTCCGTGATGAAGATAAACTCCGGGCATTTCCCAAATCACATCTTCGGTGAGGCAACTTAAAATCTTTTCATGATCTGTTTCCTGAAAAGAATCCATGTATTTCTGTACGGTCTTTTTGTTTTGAGACATGGTTTATTGTATTTAAATCTAAAATCAAAATTAAACATTTCACCATAACCTCCTCTTTTCCTATGACAAGAATATTCTTCATTCAGTATTTTTGTCATACATCTTAATCAAGGCATCGTTTTTGTGTACCACATAGACAATTCAAATCAAATAATTAAATTTACATTAATTAAAAATACATCAATGAATATTTTAACAGAAAAATTCAGTACACCATATCATTCAGCACCATTTAATCAAATAAAAAATGAAGATTATCTTCCTGCTTTCAAAGAATTGATTCAGAAATCGGAAGAAGAAATCAACGCAATTGTTAACAATCCGGAAGAACCAACTTTTGAAAATACTATTGAAGCATTAGCTTTTTCAGGTGAACAGCTTGATGTAGCTTCCAACATATTTTTTAATTTAAATTCTGCAGAAACAAGTGACGAACTTCAACAAATCGCTCAGGAAGTCTCTCCTATTTTAACAGAATATTCTTCAAAAATCTCTCAAAACGAAGCTCTTTTTAATAAAATAAAAAAAGTTTACGACGAAAAAGAGAAATATAATCTGAATGAAGAACAGCAAATGCTTTTGAATGAAACTTATAAAGGTTTTGTAAGGAGCGGTACTTTGTTAAATGAAGAAGACAAAGAAAAATTAAAGAAAATCAGGATGGATCTATCTTTAAAATCACTTCAGTTCGGGCAAAATGTATTGGCTTCAACTAATAATTATTTTAAACACATCACCAATAAAGAAGATTTGGCCGGAATTCCAGAGGCTATTTTAGAACAATATGCCGAAGAAGCAAAAGAAAGAAATTTGGATGGTTATGTTTTGACATTGCAATATCCAAGCTACATTCCGTTGATGACCTATGCCGAAAACCGTGAATTGAGAAAAGAAATTGCATTGGCAAACGGTAAAAAATCTTTCGATGGTGGTGAGTTTGATAATCAAAATTTAATAAAAGAACTTCTCAATTTAAAACAACAAAAAGCAGAACTTCTAGGCTATGCAACTTATGCAGATTACGTTTTGGAAGAAAGAATGGCAAAATCTCCAACAAAAGTTATTGACTTTCTGAATGAACTTTTAACCAAAGCAAAACCTTACGCAGAGAAAGAGATTGAAGAATTAAAAGCTTTAGCAAAAGCAGATGGAATCGATGAAATACAGGGCTACGACCATGCTTTTTATGCCGAAAAACTTCGTAAAGCAAAATATGATCTGAATGATGAAGAATTAAAACCATATTTCCCATTAGAACAGGTTCAGGAAGCTGTTTTTGGATTATCAAAACAACTTTTTGGACTAACTTTCGTAGAAAGAAACGACATTCCGAAGTATCATGAAGATGTAAAAGTATATGAAGTAAAAGAAGTCTTCGACTCCGCTCAGACTGACAACCAACAACCATCAACTAGCTACAAAGCTCTGCTTTACGTAGATTATTTCCCAAGAAAAGGCAAAAGAGCGGGAGCCTGGATGACGAGTTATAAAAATCAGTACAAAAAAGAGGGTGAAAATTCTCGTCCACACATTTCTATTGTTTGTAATTTTAGCAAACCAACAAAAGATACACCGAGTTTATTAACGTTTCAGGAAGTGACAACCTTGTTCCATGAATTTGGGCATGCACTACACGGAATGTTGGCAAATACGCAATATCCGAATCTTTCCGGAACTTCCGTAAAATGGGATTTTGTGGAATTACCTTCTCAGTTTTTAGAAAACTTCTGCTACGAACCGGAATTCTTGAAGACTTTTGCTAAACATTATAAAACCGGAGAAATTCTTCCTGACGAAAAAATCGAAAAAATTGCTCAGTCGAAAAACTTTATGGAAGGTTATCAGACGTTGAGACAAATTGGTTTTGGATTGTTGGATATGAATTACCACACGAAAGTTGAAGAGTTGGAGAATAAAAGTGTGAAAGAGTTTGAGGATAATTATACAAAAGCAACACAGCTTTATCCTGCAAATCCTGAAACGGCAATGAGTCCGAGTTTTTCACATATTTTCCAAGGTGGATATTCTGCGGGATATTATTCTTACAAATGGGCGGAAGTTTTGGATGCTGATGCTTTTCAATATTTTAAAGAAAACGGAATTTTCAATCCTGAAATTGCCGCAAAATATAAAGTCCTTCTTTCTTCTGGTGGTACAAAAGATCCGATGGAATTGTATAGAAACTTTAGAGGAAGTGAGCCAAAAGTGGAGAGTTTGCTGAATAGGGCGTTTGGGTAAATAACATTAACACAAGAAAACATCTTTACAAAAAGTTATATAAATTAGATTGACGCAATGCGTAAATTTTAAAGTTTCCAGAAACGCCAGCAAAAATACTGACTTCACGGAGTTTTCGCTGGCTTTTCTAATAACTTTCCGGACAACTTCTATTCGATTCTGACAAAATATCTTGCTGGACAAACAAAAACATTACTAAATTTAACAAAACAAATGAACAAAAGGCCAATCTGGTAACAAGGGCTTGGCGATAGCGGACAAAAAGTATACAATTGAAGTTTTGTACTTCGGTAGAAAATTGTATTTTAGTTGAAAGCTTCGGCTTCGGTTTGCCCGCTATCGCCAAGCCCCGAAACGTTATAAGCCATTTTAAAGACAACCAACAGAGTGACAAAAAATGAACTGTGGTATTTATTAATTGATGGACAACAAGACGCTGAAACCGGAATTGTTGGCAACTTTTATGCTTATGGCAAACATTTGGGAGACGCATTGGACAAGACGATAAAATCTTCTATTGAATATAAATTTACAAATCATAACCTTACAGAAGTTTCATTACTTGACAACTTTGATGTAATTGAGAACAACAAGGAGTTAGTTAAAATCGCTGACAATGTTTATATGCGACCAACAATTTATACCTTCCCGATTGATGACCCAGATAAAGAATTTATTCCACCAGTCGGAATAGTAAAAAGCGTTTTTGAAAGTGAGTATGAATATGATTTAATTAAAGAAAACTTTGTTGCTTATGATACAGACGAAAATGGAATTTTTGAATTTGAATTGATTCTTGCAAAACAAAATTTAATAGATATATTTATTAAGACAATTGATTTCTTGCCAACAATTGACGGATTTTGGATTTATCTCAAAAGTGATTGGGAAAGTGATTTGACAGAGCTTTGGGTTGCAAAGCATTTCACAGATAAACAAACTGTAATTAACTTTCTGAAAACCCAAAAGAAAAACACTCTTGAAAATGGCTATTTAGATATTGTAATTAACTCTCTGAAAGGCGAAACAAACTTAACACTTGATGACCACAAAAAAATACAACTACATACAAAAGACGAAGGATTATTCAATGACTTTATCGGAAACATAATTGAGTTAGGTTATGAACAAACAAGAGATTTTTACAATTTGGAGTTTGGTTATCACCACTTCCATTATAGACTTGTTGACACCCTGACAAGAAAAGAATTTAAACAAATGTTAATTGAGAATAAATTTGAGCTTATTGACAAATGGGAAGAATAAAAACGGCTTATAACAAGTTATTGCCAAAAGCGGGCTGAACGGCTTTGATTGAACTTTTGTGAAAGATTCAGCTTTCATTCTTCGATTGAACTTTGGTGCAAAAAAAACCAGACTTCGGCAATACCCGAAACGTTATGCGACATTTTAGAAAATCATACAATGAAGAAAATATTGACAATTTTAGTTTTGATTACAACGATAAAAACTTATTCACAAAAAAATGACACAATCAAACTTTCTGATTTTAAATTATGCGAATTGACAATCGATTATCTGAAACAAAAAGACCCAAATTTAAGGCAAATCAAAGTTGAAGAGATGGATTTATGTTCAGATGGTTTTGTTCAAGATGCCAGATTTGAAAACAGAATTGGATATGAAAGTCAACTTTATCCAGGAGTTATTTTTCAAAAACATCAATCTGACTTAAATATAATTGCAAAAATTCACTTAACAGAAGGTTTTAAAGGCTATTTACCTGATGGAAACTACATTGATATGAAAAGCCTAAAAGCAATTGAAATTCTAAAAAAATATGATAATTTACAGACTTGGATTTCCCGTGGATGTTCGGATTATTGGGGAATTAATCAAAGTAAGGAAATTTACTTTTATGTGAAAATTAATAAAGACAAAAAACCACAATATCCAGTTGATGAAAAATACTATTCGGAAAAACCGATAGTAGGAATTGACATTTTGAGTGATTGCTATTCGTATAACGAAAAAAAATCACAAAAAATAAAACCGCTAATAATATTGGACGGTAAAGAAGTTAGCGAAGAATCAATGTATTCACTGAAACCAGAGGATGTTGAAAAGATAAATGTCATAAAAGACAAAAATGCAATTGATAAATATGGTGAAAAAGGAAAAAATGGAGTTGTTGAAGTTTTTCTAAAAAAGAAGAAATAAAAAAACGTCGCATAACAAGTGCTTGGCAATAGCGGGCAGAAAGTTATCAGCTCACGTTTTTTGTGCTTCGGTAGAAATTTGTATTTTAGTTGAAGGTTTCAGCTTCGAAATGCTCGCCATCGCCAAGCCCCGAACCGCTACCTGTAACCAAAAAAAAATCATGCATAAATTTATATTCCTTTTTATTTTTATAAGTTTATTGTCTTGCAATAAAAAAGAAATTGATATGACAGCGTATTGGAAAGAATTTCAAGAAAAGAACGTGGAATACAAAAATACTTCACAACCACAATCATTTTACTTTTGTGACAATAAAAAAGATGCTGATGAATGTGCTGATTTAGTAGTAAAAAAAATAAAACAAGCAACTTCACCATCTGTTTGGTGGTTTGAAAAAAATAAAGAGGAACTTCCAAAAGTTGGAGACCTTGCCATTGTTACAGATTGGAATGGAGATCCTAAAGCAATAATTCGAACAACGAAAGTTGAAATTGTAAAATATAAAGACATTACACCTGAATATGCTCAACTTGAAGGTGAGGGTGATAAAACTTTAGAATATTGGAAAAAAGCTCATTGGAAATATTATCAAAATGAAATGAAAGAATCTAATGAATTTCCCACAGAAGACATGGAAATTGTATGTGAATATTTTGAAACTATTTGGTAATCATCAATATTTTGGCTACAAATAACAAGCGTTGGGTACAATGATAGGTTAAGGTTAAATATTAAATTTTCGACTTTCTATTCAACAAAAAGCCATCCAATTACTAGATAATTTGCGATGAAAGTTGTGCATTTTTTTACAAAAAATTAAAGTAAAAATATGAAAGAGCTCATTTACATATTATTTTTACTTTCCTCTTTTTTGTCTTTCGCCCAGGAATCGAAAAAAGATAAAAAAGCAATTCGGGGGTTTGTTTTTGACGATCCCTACTTTATAAATACGCCGCTTCCGCTAGTTGAGGCCGATATTACTATAATTGGAACTAAAAGAAAAACTACTACTGATGCAGATGGAAGATTCGAAATTGAAGCGGCAGAAGGTGAAAAATTACTTATTTCGGGGTTGGGAATTAAAACCACAGAAATCTTAATTGAATCTAATAATTGTTATAAAGTCATTTTACAATCAAATATATTTGATGTGTTTATCCCCAAAAAAATTGCAAGAAAGAATAAACGTCAGGAACGAAAAATTGAACGAAAAGTAAAACGAAAAATAAAAAAAGGTTTTTATGGTTTAGATTAAAATCGACATACATCAAGCGGTTTTATGCTATTTCTGTTTTAAATCATGAAATTACATTTTAATTTCATAATTTAGTTTTGTTCAGCCGAGCTAGATCAGTTCCAATTGCCGCAACAGTCGCAAAGCCATAGGACGTTATATGTAGTTTTGAAAAAAATTGAGTATATAGATTAATATAAAAAAACATAAAAATATTTTTTTGAAAAATTCCAAATCACTTCCAAAGATTATATTTTCTGAAAGATTAATTCTCATTCCTTTTACTAAAGAAATTTGCAATGAAATTTTAAAAAATCAATTTAAAACTATCGAAATTTTAGGGCTAAAAAAAGGAAAAAACTGGCCAGACCTAGATATTTTAGAAACACTACCCAAAATCATTATTAATCTGTCTAAAGTTTTAGCTCCCATAGGATTTGAATCTTGGATGATAATAAAAAAAGATACTAATGAAATTGTTGGTGATATTGGATTCAAAGGATTAAATGAAACTGATATGACCTGTGATATTGGATATGGAATTATTGAAGTTGAACGTAAAAAAGGATATGCCGAAGAAGCTTCAAAATCACTAATTAATTATATTTCAAATATTAATTCTTCAATTAATATAACCGCTTCAACACTTATTGAAAATAATCCATCTATAAAACTATTGCAAAAATTAAATTTTATAGAAATTAATCGAAACGAAACTTTTATTTATTGGAAGTTATCAAAATAGCACCACACATAGCAAGGGACAAAGTGCTTCAGCTTTTAAAAGAGAAACAGCAAATAAAATTGTCACAACATTAGCTTGAGCAAATATGCAATTAAGTTAAAAATTTCAGGTTCTTATTTCTATCTTAGTCAAAAGCTACTATTTTGTTTTTTTATTAAATTTACCAAGATACTCAAAGCTTTGACTCTGTTCGTGGTATGTAGGTAATGCTTTCCAAAATATTTAGAAATTATGAAAAATAGTATTATCCTAATTATAGTATTAAGTGTTTACAATTGTCAAAAAAAGGATAATCTAGGTGCAAATTCAATAGAAAATACTCAGTCAAATGTTGATTCAGCCAAATTGAATAAAAAAAAATATTTGCTACCTAATGATGAATATAGAAAAAATGTTCTTCCCTATATTCAAATAAAAAATAATCAAGCAAGATTGAAAAATTTATTGACCAAACTTGATTCTCATAATATATCATTTTGTGAATATGTAAAATTAGAATATAAGTTCGATGACTCATGTTATGCAGCAGCGAAAAATAAATATCCATCGCCTGAAATGCAAAAATCTTTTACAAACTATCACAATAGCACATTTGATAAAAATCATCCCAAACTAGTCGCAAAATATGGACTGACAGAAAAAGAGGCTGACTTTTTAACAACTGTTTATGCTTTTGACAGGAATTCAAGAAATTTATGTGGTGAATTTTAAAAAGCAATGCCTAAGAAGCAATAGCAAAAAAAAGACTCTAAATTAAAAATGAAATACCTACTTACAAACCAACAAACGAAAAGGCTTCTTTTTCGAAAATTAGAACGATCTGATTTTGAAAATTGGCTTGAACTATTCGAAGATGTGCAAACTGCAAAAATGCTCGGAATGGATAATTTTAAAACACCAAAAGAACGCTGCGAAAAATGGTTTGAATGGACATTCCATCGATATGAAAATAATCTTGGCGGGCAAAATGTGTTGATTTCAAAAGAAAACGATCAATTTGTTGGTCAATGCGGTTTATTAGTTCGTGAAGTTGAAAATGAGTTTGAACTAGAGATCGCCTACTCTATTTTGCCAGAGTTTCGGGGAAAAGGTTTTGCTATTGAAGTAGCAAGAAAATGCAGAGATTTTGCTTTTGAAAGCCAATTTCATAATCGATTGATTTCAATTATAATTCCAGAAAACGATAATTCTAAAAATGTGGCATTGAAAAACGGAATGAATTTCAAAAAACAAATTGATTATTCCGGAAAGAAAATGGATCTATTTCAGATCACTAAACAAGAGTGGGAAAATTTGGATTAATTTGTAGATTATAAAAAAAATCAGGTAAAAAGATGAAAAATACAAATCCTTTGAAAGAGTTTTTAACATATAATTATTTCATCACAATTTTTAAACTTCCATAAGCTCAAAAACACCATGCATAAAATAAAAATCAAGCAAAATCTAATAATCCTTTTATTAATCTTCACCATAAACCAAACCTTTGCACAAAGAAAAGAATTTCGGGATACGAAAGTCGATACGCTTACCTTTTTAAACAATAGAAAATTATTAAACAGTTTAAATACAGATAAATTTCAAAAGAAAATATTTGTAGAAAATGACATTCAAATTCCTTACAGATTTTTAACACCTAAAAATAATTTCGTCAATCAAAAATACCCATTGGTTATCACCTTTCATAATTCTACAAGGATTGGAAATGATAATGAAAATCAACTTGAACCATTCGCAAAAATATGGTTACGGGACGAAATTTATGAGAAATACCCATGTTATGTTGTTGCCCCACAGTTTAATAAACGCTCCACAAATTATGAGATCAACGGAGAAGGTATTCAAGTTTCAAAACCCTCCAACGAGGTTTTTGCTTTATTGAAATTGATTAAAAATCTTGAAAAACAATATCCCAACATTGATAAAAACAGGATTTATCTGATTGGTTATTCAATGGGAGGCTCTACCGCTCAAAACCTTATGAATTTAGATCCTGATACTTTTGCAGCAGTTGTTTCTGTTGCCGCTGTTCCTGATTTGTCAAACCTTAATAAAATTAAAGAAAAAAATATCTGGTTAATTCATGGCAAACAAGATGATGAAAACCCATACATTGGCAGCGTTGAACTCTATAATAAACTTTCCACCAGCAAGAATTTGATCTTTACAACTTTCACCAATCTTCATCATAACAATATTGTGATGCCGTTTTTAGTAACAGATGAAATTCCGAAATGGTTATTTGAAAAACGCAGAAAATAGAAAATAAGTATTGGTAATTCCGTAATTTTACAACATGAATAATATAGACCAAAGACTGGAAAATGTAAAAAAACTTCAGGCAAAAAGATGGGAAAATGAAGATCATTGGGACGATATCAATGATCTTTTGATTAAAGAGCTTGAAGATATTTTAACCATTGACGCTCAAAACATTTCTGCTTTGGTAAATCTTGGTGCTATTTTATGTGATTCGGGTGAATATGAAACGGCTCTCGCTATTTTAAAAATCGCATTAGATCTGGGTTCAGAAGATAAAAATCTGTACACCAATCTTGCCATCGTGATGGTTGATATGGGAATGAATCCCGAAGAATATCATGAATATTTGGAAATTGCCGAAAATATGAGCGAAAGCCCACTCACTTTTAAAGCGTATTTTGATCCACATGCTTATTAAAAACCAATTAATTTAAAAATTCAAAACCATGTTACTCGCTATTTTACTTCCATTTTTATCATTTATTGTGAGAGGAAAAATCATCACTGGAATTATATGTTTTATTTTGCAAATTACCATTTTGGGCTGGATTCCTGCAGCGATTTGGGCAGCTTTATCGTTACAAAATGAGAGAGCTGAAAAGCGAAATGAGAAATTGATTCGTGCTGTGCGTGAAAATAAAGCTCCATTTTAAAACATGAAAATCTTTAAAATAATTTTCATCAATATCTTTATTTTTCTATTCTTTATATCCTGTCATCAGCAAAAAAACTGTGGTTCAGATTTTAAGGTATTCATAGAAAAATTTAAAAAAGACAGCACCTTTCAAAAACAACACATTGATTTTCCGATGATGGAATATTATTCTGACGAAGATTTCCCGATGGATATTCTTGAAAGAATGACAACGGAAGACAGCTACAGTTTTATTGATATAGAAAATGATTTACCTAAAGAATTAAGAAATAAAGATTTGTATGATGTTCACATCAACCAAAATCAGGATACTATTTATTATCAAAAAATTGGTAAACAGAACAGCATTAATATTGCCTACAAATTCAGATGTACCCAAAAAACGTATCGCCTCATAGAAATAGAAGATCTGACCGATTAAGCTGTTAACAATCATAATTGAGTTTTACGGTTTCTCGTTTTTCCGTAAGTTAGCATTTCAAAAAACACTAAAATGCTACAACATTTTCTTTTCTTCTCACTGATTTTTATATCAAATTTTTCTTTTTCTCAACAAAAAGAATATGAAGCTCCCAATTACAAAGTCATTCAGAAAAATATTGAAAATAAAGATTCGGAATTTTATTATCCGAAATTGATAGATAAGCTGAAAGCTAATGATACGCTTATTACCAATGATCAATACAAACATTTGTATTTTGGATATACTTTTCAGAAAGAGTATCATCCGTATAAAATCTCTGAAAATGAGAAAAACCTTAACTCCTATTTTCAAAAGAAAGATTTGAAAAAAGCTGATTACACCGAAATTATAAAAATCTCTAATGCTGCACTGAAAGAATTCCCTATCAATCTTCGGGTGATGAATTTTCTCGCCTACATTTATCATTTAGATGGAAATGAAGCGATGGCAAACAAAGTTTCTCGTAATTTTTATGGTTTATTTGGTGCTATTTTTAGTTCAGGAGACGGAAGAGAATGTACTACAGGATTTCACGTAATTACTGTGAATCATGAATATGTTGTGATGAATATTTTACAGTTAGAAATTGCTTCGCAAGGTTTATCGGGTGATTGTGATTATATAAGTTTAGAAAAAGACAAATATAAATTGCCGGGAGTTTATTTTAATATTACAAAACTCAAGGAAAAAGGGTTTGATTTTTAAGATTAATTTAAAAACCATCACAAATAATGAAAAAGCTCTTTCATCTTTTATCTTTATTAATATTTTTCAACCTATATTCTCAAAATATACAGACTGAATTTTTTGTAAATGAAAATCAAATTGAAGAATCATTTAAATCAAACTCAAGGATAGAAAAACTATATACACAAAACAGTAAAGATTCTATTTTGGTAGTTACTGAGATTAAAAATGACTCTTTATTTTCTATATATGTGAAAAACAATGGGCAGAAAGATATACAACTGATTCCTCAAGATAATAAACTAACTCTTATTCAGGAAGCTCTCACTCCAGATAAAAAATGGAAACCGATTGAGTTTTGGGTTAATTCAGATTGCGGAATGTCTTACCTAAAAGAAATCAATATAAAATCTGGAGAAATTATTAGTTTAAATTCAAAAAAATATAAAGGAAACTTTAAAACTAAAATAAGATTTAAACTATTAATCAACGGTAAAGTCTATTATTCAAACTCTATTAATGCATCAATCAACAAATCAAAATTTGAAAAATCAATTTGGTATAATCGATTTAAAGAGATGTATTACCCAGATAAAAGTGAAAGTGAAGTTGAAAATATTTTGTTCTTAAATAAATAATTTAATTCTGAATACAGTGAATATTTTTTTATTCAACTTAAAAAATATATTTTCGCACCTCGAAAATTAATTAAAGAATGAAAAGAACTTTATCACTTGTTTTAGGTTTAAGCATTGTACTTTCTACAACATCTTGCGCAAGTATTTTTACAGGAACCAAAGATTCAATCGCATTTACCACAACGCCGGAAGGTGCAAAAGTAATCCATAAAGGAAAAGAAAAATGTACAACACCTTGTAGTGCAGAAATTCCGAGAGGTTTGGGTAAGCAGATGGTAATGTTTGAAAAAGAAGGTTTCCAAACTAAAGAAGTGAAATTGACAAAAACTTTTAATCCGGTAACACTTTTAAACATTCTTCTTGGTGGAGCAATCGGCGTAGGAATTGACGCTGCAACGGGATCGCTTACAAAATACAGCCCTAAAAGTTATACAGTTGATTTAGAATCTAAATAAATCAATTACTTTTACAATATTAAATGAAAATCAGAATTAAAAGTTTTAGTTCTGATTTTCTTTTTTTATAATTGCTAAATGAAAAAAGAAAGCTCAACCAATTCTGCCAATGATACCATTTTACAGAATTACTGTAATGCTCACAAAATTTTGTCTAAAATCAGCGGAAGATGGAAAGTTTCAATCCTTTTTGCTTTAAATGAAAATATATTGAGCTATTCAGATTTTAAAACAGCACTTCCCTCTTCGATCACAGACCGGATTTTAGCCAAACAGCTTAAGGAATTACAGGAGGCTGAACTTATCGAAAACAATAAAGACAAAACAAAGTCTGAATATTTTTTGACGGAAACCGGTAAAAAAGTTTTGAGCTTACTTCAGTATATTAATGAATTAGATTTTAATTAAATCAGAATTTCACTTTCTCTAAAAACTCAATCACTTCACCATTTGGGCTGTAAACAAGACTGTTTCTTACCTCAACAGATTTTTTTTCGTTAGCCAAACTGATCTCAAAAACGCCTTCACTCAGATCTTTGGCACCGATTTTCAATGCTTCTTCTCTTGCTTTTTCAGCATTCTCTACAGTAAAACATATGTGTAAAATAGAATTTTCTATAAATTCATCATCAGGATTTCTTTTTCTTCCCTGAGTCGGAATTTCAGCATCTTTATCGAATAACTCAATATGACAGTTGATTTTTTCGTTGTAAAGCATCATTCCTTTTTTCAGATTAAATGACGGCAGTTCCCAAGAATGAATCTCATCAAACCCCAATGCATTATAGAACTTCAAGGTCACATCAAAATTGACCACTTTCAAAGAATAATGATGAAATGCTAGAATATTTTCGGTTAAATTCATTTGTAATATTTTTCACAAAGATATTTTTTGTTTTAGCGGAAAGAAAGAACTTACAAAATTGTGAGTTGATGGAGTTTTAAATTTTAAACATAACTTGAGAAAAGATTTTAGAAAGTTATGTTTGAAATTTTACTTACTAAAAAAAGTATTTTTTAAGCTGATTAATTGAGTTTGCAATCTATAATCTTACCCAAAAGCCAATCTCTTTTAATAATAATCCTATCTTTTTTATAAGCTTTGGTAATAATATTGCTTTATAGCTTGTATTACTTGTAGTTGTTGATGTTCTTTCATATTCTTGATATCGCTCACCAAAATCTTGATTCAAAATTCGGGAACTTGAATTTGTAGTAGGATTTCGTCCTTCATAGACACCTGAAATCCTTCCATTTTCAGTACGAATGGTAGTACCATGCTCATCAATATCGTCTAAACGACCAATCTTACCACAACACGAAGTATAATGAATTTGTCACTACTTTTTTTGCGTTTCCTGCAATGAGTCTAAAATTTTAAGATTTCCAGAACTATTGGGGTTTCCTTGTTTTTCTGCTTCAAGTAAAAAATATTTTGATTTTGTCAGATCACCAATCTGCATATAACACAAACCTAAAGAATTAGTTATCTTATCACGATACCCTTCTTTTTTTCCAATTCCGTTATTATATGCAATTGTGAGATTAAATATTGCATTGTTGTAATCTTTCTTTTCCATGTAAGAGAATCCTATTGGTGCCACAACATCTGGATATTTATTTTTATCAACGCGATTAAGATAAAACAGCGTCAAGTCGTATTGTTTATTTTCGTAAGAATCCCAACCGTTTTTATAAAATTTGCTTTCATTATCTGTAAAAAAATTATATTTAATGATTACAACTAAAATAAATATCGAACATATTAATAAAATAATCTGAATTACTCTTTTCATAAAATAATTTTAGTTTTAATTTTTTTCACCAAAATAATAACAACAATAAATATACTATATCCACAAAAAAAATAATGCTAACTATTTTTAACTGAGTTATGCCTCCGTAGTGATCAATAACCCAACTTGCTCCGAAAATATACATTATAAATATTACGAGAAGAACAAAAAAATATTTTTCTTTCACAAATTGAAAAATATCAAAGTAATAAGAAAAATTTTTATTCACATTATTCAGACTAAAAAATGAGATTTTTTCATCATCTGATTTATTTTGATTTATTTCTTTGTAAAACGTTAATGTATTACTGTTTTCAAATTGTTTAAGATTTCCAAGCACGTACCAATTTGTAACAAATCCTCTATAATTTCTTTCATATCTATGTTTTTCGGAATCATCTAAATAAAAGTAAACTCTTCTTTTACTGGCATGCTTATCAATGGTTAATTTTTTTTTGAGATTTCCTTGTAAAACAGGATCTTCTTTCACCAATTCTAATTTTGAATCGACTTTGATAATTCTAGTGATAAAAATAGCTGTAACTATTAAAGGAAAAATGAAAATTAATGTGAATACTAAATTTTTCATATAATATTAAACTGTTTATTCTTAATCTTTTCCCGCTATAACCGTAATCTTAGCTCTTGCAGCAACTTCTTCATTTTGCATAGCGTTATTAAGATCACTAATTTGTGAAGCCAATGCCCAATTTGAAGTAGCTCTTAATACATCAATACCAAAATTAATTGCCAAACCTTTGAGTGCACCACCCAAAGTTGTTTTCACTCCCGTTGAAGCATTACTTCTCAAAGAATTATTGTACTGAGTGCCATGTACAGAATTCACATTCGTTGACGAAGCTGTAGTTGTATTTTGGGTAATTCTGACACTCGTGTTTGAAGCATTTACATTTATCTGGCTGTTTCCAATACTTGAATTTGGCAGACGATTATTAGCAGAGATGGTTGTGTTGGTAATTGTGGTTCCTGGTGGAGTGACATTACCTCTGCTATCAGCAATAAATACTCTATTTTGCGATATAGTAGATTGATTGACTGTAGTACTTTGATATCCTGATGTTTGAGCTTTAGCAATATCTTTACCAGATCCTAAAGCATCGGTAGCTGCACCATATGATTTATCCGTGGCCTCTACCATCACTTGGTTTTCAGGCATATCATTCAAATTATAAGCTTCACCGGTTACATAATTTTCAAAACCTGTTGCATCTTTTACCTCATCGTACAAACCGTTTATCAAATATGAAGTTCCAAAAACCGTTGCCATACCAGTTCCCTGAGCAAATGCTGAAGCCAAACCAAACTCAGCATATGTTGCCATTATCGAGGTTCCTGCTGCACCAACACCAATAACAAATGCAGAAGCTAAATAAGAGACACAAATTATTGCTCCGACAGTTAATGCTGTTTCTGCAATTACTTTATCGGTAAATTCATCAGCTGCTTTCTCAGAATAAAGAATCATTACATTACCTCCCAAAAAACAAGGTATCATTGAGTTTTCTAATAATGGATGTTTTCCTACAGTAAGTACGTTAGTATCGTAAGGCATCCAGTCTTTCAGTAAAATTCCACATATAGAAGGTATCATGGATATACCTGCACCAGCAGCTGCACCCGCTGCCGCACAAGCAGCTACAGCCAAAGCACCTCCGGTCAGCACCGAACCTGCAACTAATGCAGCACCAACAATAGCACCGATAATAGCACCAGCAATAACCATTTTCGCACACATAAAGTTACCACCTGGCCTATCATCAATCGTAGCTTTAAAATAACCTCCTGCGATAGTTACCTTGTTTTGGCTGGTAACTTTTATTTGTTGTTTCTTCATTCCATCAGAACATACTAACCATGCTCCGTCAGGCACATATAATTTACTCATCTTGTGTTAAGTTTTATATTAGCTCTATCTTATGCTCCATCGAATGGATGTAATTACTGCTCGTACGTTCTTTTATTTTAGATTGACAAAAAAGCATCATCCCTTTTTCTATATCAAAATGATATTCAATCGACCATATTAATGAATAATCATAATTTTCTTTCAAAAACTCCTTCAATCGAGAATTATAAATTTCTTTCAAATGTTTATTATGATCAGAATCACTTTCGCATAAAAATTTTATCTTAGCAATATCACCTTCTTTTTCTACTTTTCTTTTTACTGTAATATTTACTTTTTCGTTGTTAAAAGCTTGAGAATTGTACTGATCTTTTTTCTGTTCTACAAACTTTCCTGTGACATTGTAATCGCTGTAACAATCATTGAAAAACAGATTATATAAAATATTATTTTTAATAAGTGGTAGTGTATCTTGAAAATCTTTGTCTCCACCCTCCAAGATATTTTTTTCTTCAATTGTGTTATCTGTTTCAGTTTCTAATGATTTTCTAAGTACTACCCAATTTGACCATATTTCATCTTGGTTAGCCACAGATTGTATATTACCAGCATCTGTCATTTCTATAACAAGATGTTCGAGAGGTTTATTAAATTTTTGCATATATTCTGCAAACTGGCGGTAGATAGATTTAATATATTTTACCTGATGTGAAACTTGCTTGATATCACTATAAAAACTATTTTCTTCTTTTCGCTTACTGACTTCCCAAATAATCTCAGTCTCAGAATCAATCATACTGTTTCCAGAAATCTGCAAATCAATTTTCTGATTGATTTTATACTTACTTTTATCAATGCTTGTCTGTTTTAAACTAATAAAATCTAAAGATTCTCTTATTTTCTTTTTCTCTATTAAATTGATTTCTGAATCAGGTATATATAAACATTCAAGCCATTGTGGAAATGTATCATCATCTTTAATCCATTCATGAGGAAGAGAATTGGTATTATGAAAATCCTTAAGTTGCTTTGCATTTAAACCTAAATTTTCCGCAATTTTTTGAAGACTAAATGACCTATCTATCTGATATTTGTGCAAATCCGATTTCATTATTAGTTTTCAATAATTTTTCCGCCTTTAATAGTAACATCTCCATCAATTTTTATTCCTGCATCTGCGCCTTTTTTACCTATTTCTGTTAGCGAACTTCCAATTATTTTTGTTGTAGTTCCCTCGACAGTTATATTAATTCCTTTTATAGTAATATTTCCATCTTTATCCATAGTGATTGAGCTACTTCCTGTCTCAAGTTTTATTTCGGTATTGCTTTTTACACTTATTTTTCCGGCATTATCCATCGTTAAAACACTCTTGTCTTTCCCAACGTTGATTGTGGCCTTAGTTGCCACATTCGTCGTATGATTATTACCAATATCTTCATTATTATCATTACTCACAAAAGTAGTAACATCCCCTGTTCCGCTTAAAGTAACATGATTTCCGTTTCTGTCTTTAATTTCAATTCCTGCTCCGTCATTCAAACAAATAATATTTCCGCTTTTACTGGATAAACTTTTAACATTATTTCCGGCTCCGCCACCGCCACCAACTCCACCATGAAACATTCCTCCCATCACAAACGGTCGGTCAGGATGTTGATGAACGAAATTGATAATTACCTGATCTCCAACTTCCGGAATGGCCATAAATCCACGGTTTTTATTTACTTTGTCACTGCTTCCTGCATCTGGAGTCATTACTCTGATAAATTCTGATGTATCTTGTCCATTTTGCCAATCAAACTGAACCTTTACTCTTCCCTGATTCAATGGATCTGCATTTGCTGTAACTTTTGCAAACTGAGCTTCAGCTCTGGGACTTTCAAAATCAGGACGTGGGATATAACCGCTGTCTGCAGCAATTGCTTCAAAATTTCCTGTATAATATCCTCTTGCATCCACTTCATGCGTCACTTCGATCATCATTAATTTGGTGAAATAAGAAGTTTGATTCGTATCCTGTTTTCTCATCTCAACATCTGCCGTACAACCAGGATATAAGAATGGAACTGTAGTTTCTCCTGAAGTAATGAATACCTGAGAAGCTTTACTTCCGGCTGTTCCTTTTTGTGAAGCATCAATATCCATGAAAGAGGCTGCTTTTATCGGGGCAACTCTTAGAGAGGGTGTTGTAAATGTTTTTTCTGAAATTTCGTAGGCACGTTTTGCAATATCAGAAGCATGGTTAATTTTAGAACTTCCTGTGGTCAGTTTTTCGTTTTTACTGCTGTTGTATCCGTAAAATGAAGGATTCACATGCTGCGCTTTCATTCTTACTTTTACATCATTGACATTGCTTCCATAAGTCAATTTTACAGGCTGTTCGGCTGGTGGAAGTTTCCCAAAATGAAGAACCTCTCCATCATAGAAAAACTGTTCGCCATAAGCTTCCGCCATTCTTGCCAAATAATTGTAATGAGTTTCTTCGTATTGAGAGCTGTAAGAAACATTTCCGTATTGAGCATCTACTCTAAAATCGAATTTATTTCCTCCAAGTCCTTCTTTGATTACCTGATCGGCAATACTGTTAAGACTAATCGGTTGGGCTCCTCCGAAACTCTGAATATGCGGAGCTGCATCTAAAAGTATTGTCGGACTGAAACCACTCAATACAATATTTCCTAAACTGCCTTTTTCCTGACTGAAACCAACTTCTGTGATGACTCCCACAAAATTTCTTTCGGGACCGTCGATGACATCTTTATATTTAAAAACGACGGTCAGTCTTTTTCCTAAAAAATTCTGAGCTTCTTCCAGATTATGATTTTCTGCAGAACCAAGTGTATCATGAGCAAGAGTAATGCTGAATTCATGATGTTTTATGGCGCTCTGGCTTAATTTAAAATGTTTAAAATGCTTGATTACCTGTCCTTCAATAACCAAATCGAGCTTTACCACTCTGTTGATCCCTAAGATCTGGCTTGTAGGAATTGCCAAAGCATTATGTATTTTTGAAGTGGGCTGATTTGCCCAAACTTTATCTTCTACTATTGCCGAATTATTGGTCTGAGCCATCTGATTCATAAACATGTCTGAAGAATTCTTAACCGCTCCATTCATTGGCTGGCTGACATTTTTAATATTTTCAGTGGCTTTATCTGCTATTTTTGTTGAAACTTCTTCTTTTAGATTTTGCGTTGCGCCAGATTTTATTTCATCCGAAAGCTGCGGTTTTATAGGATTATCCTGAAACATAATATTTTTCTTTAAACTTGTGAATTTGGTTTTTGCATTTTATTCTATCTCATTGGAGATGACAAAATTTTCATATTTTTTACTATGAAAATTTTTGTGATTCAAACTATTTTAAATTTAATCATAATTAATACCGAAAGAAAAATTTAAGCTTAAAATTTCACTTTTTGTAGTAATACTACGACTCGTTTTTGAGTAATTTCTATTTTATTGAGACAAAAGTTTCTGGTCTTCTTTATATCTGTTTTCACCATAATTTTTATTAAAATTCACAGATTTTTTGTCTTTTTCACTCAGTTTTTCATACAGATCCATTCTTAGTTTTGCTTCTGCTTTTGGATCGTCTTTTACAGGAAATGTAATATTATATTTATCCTGAAATAATTTGGAGATTTTCGATAGATTTTCACGATAAACAGCTGCTTTAGGATTTTGATTTTTAGATTGCTCTTTTTTTTCATGCTCAATATATTTTGCCATTGGAGAAAGCTCCGTTCCTTTTATTTTAGGGTTTCCTCCTTTTTCTAAAAAATATTCAGCTGTTTCAAAATCATTTCGTGCTGCTGCTTCCATAATATTTTCACCCAAATAAGAAGTATGATTAATATCTGCACCATGTTCCAGCAAAAAATCTATCATTTTTCTTTCGGTTTGTTCGTTTCCTAAGAACATTGCACTGCAAAGCGGACTGTTCCCTAATTCAGGATTTGGATTAGCTTTATATTTAAATAAAAGTTTTACCATTTCATAATTATTTAAGGCAACTGCATGAGAAAGGGGTAAACCCAGCCCTTCATTAGGAACTACAAGATTGGGGTCTGCTCCGTTTTTAAGGAGAATTTCCATTGCAGAAAGATTTTCTACAATAGAAGCATACATCAGTAAAGTATATCCTTTAGTATCACTCAACTGATTGATGATTTGTGGGTTATCTTTTAAAACACTTTCTAATCCTGAATTATCTTCATCAAAAATTTTTTGTGCAGCCTGTAATTGTGTTCCTTCAAATAATTTTTGAGGAGGATATTGCTCTTTATTTTGAGTTTTTCTGGATCTTGTATCCTGACAGGAAAATAAGGTCATGGTAAAAAAGATTAAAAAGATTATTTTTTTCATGGATCATGGGTTTACTGCAATTACATTGGTATTAATGGTTGCAATCATCGCTTCTACAGCATCTGCATACGCGCTGTGACCGCTTCCGAATGTTTTTAGATTCATTCCTTCATTATCCGGAATGTATCCGAAAATTTCATTTTGTTCGCCTAATGCTCTAGGAACACCGCCTGTAAGACCTCCAAAAATTGCTAGTTTATTTAGACCGGGAATTCTTGAAATGGCAAGTGTAGATAAAAGACCTTCTCTGTTGTTCTGAAGTGCATTTAGGATATCATTACTCGTGCTGTAATTGGTGATATTGGAAGTAGAACCTGCTGCTCCTTTTTCATCCAGAAATTCAAGAGTATTGTCATGTACTCCTCTTGTATTGAAAGTATAAGCCGGTAATCCTGTATAATAAGATGCCATTGCGCTGTTTCCACCACCCAAAGAATGTCCTGTGAAAGAAGTATTTCCGTTGGTTGCCTCCTTCATCTTCTTAGCGAGATTCATCGTTTTTTCTATCTGCGGAGTATGAGCTCCAAAAGCTTGCCCTCCATCTTCTATAAACCAGTCATGATAAAACTGCATTCCTTTAGGTTCCGATCCTCGGAAAGCTACAAAATATTGTCCTGTATTATTATTTTTGTATAAAGAAGCATAAAAACCGTTATCTCGATTAGTATTAAAATCTTCAGGTTTAAAAGTTCCAGGACCAAACATTTCGTCCAGCACCGCCTGATCATCAGTATTCATTCTTGTATAATCACCAATTGGTGCAGCTTCATCAGAATTATCATTATAAGAATCCTGCGCCATAGCTGCGGCGTTGCTCAATTCAGTAATCTGAGCTGGTGTAGGAAGATGAAATTTCACTGTTCCACCCAAAAAACAATTTAATGTAGAATTTTGAAGAAGTGGCTTTTTACCTTCAACTCTCACTTTTTGATGCGTATTCGTCCAATCGCTTCCTTTGGTAAGAAATGAGCAAATATTCAGGCAATCATCGATAAGTGCACTTCCAGCCCAAGCTGCAGCAGCCAAAACAAATAATCCGCCACCAAATGCAGCGGCAATTCCGACTCCGGCAACAGCTCCGGCAATCATCATTTGCGGACAAATAAAATTGTCTTTAAAACGATCGTCTTCTGTCGCCATCAGTTTTGAGCCATTTTTAAGATAAACGCTCGACTGAGAACTGACTCCTATTCCAATCAGCCGTCTTCCGCTCGTACACATAAGCGGAGTTTCTTGTGCGATATACAGTTGACCCATATTGTTTATGTTATTAATTGAATATGATATCTGCAGACATACAGCATTTTTTCATTTAGCTTTTCCTTTACATGAAATACAATTTCTGATAAAACGGAATCGAGGTTATAAATATATTCTCCTTCCATCATCAGATCATATTCTAATGGAATATTTAAAGCTTTCTGATAATTTTGAGCATAAATTTCATTAAAATCTCCAGTATGGTTTTTAAGCTTTCCTAGAATGTTCATCTGAAATTTATCTTTATTATCTACAAACTGATAGTTTGTTTCGTACACTATTTTTTCTCCCGGAAAAAGAGTTGAAAGAAATTCTCTTTCTTTGAATTGCCCTTCATTTGTAAAGTTCACTCCGGTATTTGGAAACGGATAAAAAAGTATCTGATAAAGAAGATTGGCTTTAATATTACCATCAATGCGATGAAATTCTTTATCATAAATATTGATGATCTCGTTGTAAGAATCTTTTACCAACTGCAGAAAACGCAATTCTTTTCGTTTAATCTCTTCCCATTTTTCAATAATTACCGCTTCATTTTCTATTTTTTCAATGGTTTTATCTTCATTGAGAAGTAATGAGAGATCTTCGGTTGCTTTATTGACCTGATCTAATATTTCATAGAAAGGTTTCATCTGAGCATCGAAATGAATATATTTTTTATCTGAAATAAGAATATCAATATGCTTATATTCTCCAGGAATGATTTCCCAGATTTCTTCTGTTTCTGTTTCGTTTGCTTTTCCGTTGCCTAAGGTAAGATATGACTTGACATTTACAGAATATTTCCCGTTTCTGTACCAAGCATATTTAAATGAATTTAATTCTTGAATTTCGTTTACTTCACTTTGATTCATAACCGGAAAGTTTTGGAAATTAAGGATGATTTTACAACAAAAATGATACTATATCGAAAATGTGTATGAATAGTTTTACTCATACACATTAATCATTTCATAAGCGAAAAATTAAGCTCCCGGCCAAACACCTGCGTATTCAGCTCCTCCGTAATTGATTTTTTCTGCGCTTACTACAAAGCTGATTAACATAGAGTTTTGGTCTATTGCATCAAAATCTACTTCGTGCTGAATAACGTATCCGTTTTCCCAGTTTAGGGTAATCAAAGTACCTTCTTCGTGAGATTTATTGAAAGTAATTTCACCTGTAGTCGGTTTATACTTGCCATTAAGCAAACTTTCAAGAATTTCAGATTTCTCTGTTGCCTCAATCGTCAATTTAATAATTGCGTTGGAAGGATCTGATGCTACACGTCCTGAAACGTCTGTAGATCTCGATACGCTGTAATTAAGCTTTAGTAATTTTTGTCCTTCACTTCCGTTGAATTTTAAGATTCCTCTTGAATTGTCTGCCATTTTGTAAATTTTAAACAGTTAATATTTTGTGATTTGGTTACTCCAAAGATAGAGCCATTGATTTCTTTTGGAGCTATAAATCTAATAAATCTCAGTTTTTGTAGTAATACTACGATTTGATGTAGTAGTTCTACGACTTTTGATACAAAGACAGAAAACCCTTTTGTATAAAGGGTTTTAGATATTATAAAATATAATTATCACATTGACATGATTAATTTTAAGGAATTTTTAAGAAGAATTTGGTATAATTAACAAATATATTTATGTGAATTAATATTTCACTTTATTTTAAATTACTGTATTTATGGCTCTCTGAATGTCTGGTATTCTTTAATAATCTTCCCTATTTTAGCGTCTATCTCAACATTTTCAATTATTTGAAACATAGAAGCATTCTTTTTACCCGTATCCCAATCTAAATACCAAGTCGGTATATTTTGATCGTTTAATTCTCGAAATACATTTGTTAATGGATCCATTAAATCCACTTTTTTGCTTAGAAGAAACTGTTCAACTTTCTCCCAAGGATAACTTTTGTACGGAATATCATAATCAACCTCTTTTATAAATTCTCCTTTTTCATTATATTCTTTCCAAATACCTTTTAAAAAACCATTATGAAAAGAAGTACCTATCATTTTTAAAAATCCATTTGCATGAAAATTTTTATTGATATTAAATGGTGATTTTTTGGTTTTTACCTCTATCGTATAGCCGTCCATTTTGGTTTTTGTAGTGTATTCATTATTTTCAAAAACCATGCTCTCGTTTTTTGTTGCTCTAACAGAATTACCATCTCCATCTATATAAGTCCAAACATTATTTTGCTGGTTTCTATTAAATTTATCTATATCAAATCGTTCCATTATAAATTCTTTTTTCTTCGATTCAGTTTTTCTCTTTGATTCAGTTTTTTCACTTTCTTGCCCATTACAAGAATTTAAGCTGAAGAAAAGAAGGATAATTATTATTTTGTACATTTATTCTGGTTTTACTAATATATTTTTTCTAATGATGTCCCACTGCCTCTTAAAAGTGGCATACCTTGGATTAGTATAATCCATAATATTTTATAAATCCGTTTGAAGTAGTTTCAATTCCCTGATCAGAATTAATTACAGTTTTACCTTGCTTCACTTCACTTGTAACATCTCCCTTAATCATTTCCGTCAATTTTCCTGTAATAAACATACTTGTATCTCCAATTACAGAAGTCATTTTCAAAGCTCCCACGCTTTGGGTAGCGTTTAATCCTATACTTTGATTCTGTTCATTCCAATAGTATCAGACTGATCCACTCCTACACTCATGGTCATGTTTTCCGTCACATTAATAAACATATTCTTACAATTCAATGTCATCGTCTCTGGAGCAGTGATATTAATATTACTTCCCGTTGTATCGAGATGAATTTCATTACCTGATTTATCCTTAATAAACTCAGGATAGTAGATTTTTCAAATTTTCAAAGAAAAATTGTGTCAAAAAAGTGAATAATTCATCCTCTCATTCTATATTTTCTGTTGTAACTTTTTTAAAAAGAAATATAAGAAAATTGAGGTGAAAATTAAATAAATATAAGAGTGGGAAACAATCCCCATTAGCTCGCCTGAAAAAGTAAAACTACTCCAAGAAGAAACTCTATCTACAAAAATATAATAGTTACTAAAGAATACAACAATACAATAGACTAAAACCGTAACCATAGAAATATATTTTTCTTTTTTTAAAATCTTTTTAAAAATATAATATAAAATAGATGTTATTAAAGTCGAAAAAAGAGAGAATAACAAAACATCTCTAATGTATGAACAACTCAGACACGAAGCTGATTGTGTATTTTCATATTCACTCATAGAAAAGTATATGGTACAACAAGCCAAAATATAAATAACAAGAAACAGTATTAAAATTTTTAGATATTTCATTTATCAGTTATTTTTTTTGGTTCTTTTCCACTTTCAAAAATAAACATTCCTGCTTCAAGCGATCCACCTGGTGAAGCTCCGGAAGTAGGAGGTAGAAAAGCCCCGCGGGAATTCCATAATGCTTCATCCCATCTACTATCACCAAAGGTTGCACGATACCAATCTACAGGATTAAAGGGACTGCTAACTCCCTCATCCTCAATAGTCATATAAAGAGATTTATATTCTTTATTTCCACCATCAAGCCAAGTTGATGTATAATTGCTTCTTCTTAAATATGCATAAACCTTTGCATCTAAATGATCGCTCAGCTTTTGTGCAAGACTTTCTTTAGGTTTAACCAATTTCAAAGTTTCAGCATCATATTTATAAGATGGATTAAGTGTTACAGCTCTTGCATCGCTATTTCCTGTTCTGCAAGCATAAGAAAAAATTTCAGGCTTCAGAGTAAAAGATTCTTTTCTTAATTGAGATACATGCTGGATTTTAAAACGTTGTGCTTCTTCATTATCACCGTCCAAACCAAAATCTAAAATACTTGGTAAACCATGAGAAAAAATCTTAAGAGTAGAAACTTTGGCTTTTCCTCTGCTTACAGTAGCATCTCCGTCATTGATATATTTTATTAATTCTGAAACTGTTGTAATTTTCTTAAAATACAAATTGGTATTCCATTTTTTAGCATCTCTCTTAATAATACTTAGCTGCATATCAGAAAACTCATCAGAGAAAATAATAATATTTGCATATTTATGATTTTTATAATTTTCTTTGATTTCCCTCACCGCCTGCGCAGGAAACATCAACTTGTTACCATAAGACTGAGAATGCTGTTCCGTACCAATTACAATCAAAACCTCGCCTTGTATAATTTCTGCCTTTGCGTATAATTCCGGCTTTTGAAAATATGCATATATCTTTAATTTATGAGCAGTAGAAGTGGGAAAAATTTGATGCGAAATTTCGACCAAACCTTTATTTGATACATCTATCAAAAGATTTCGTTTTCTACTTTGATCGTATTCAGATGCCCATTTTAGAATTTTTAATTCATTTTTTTCAGGATTTCTGTTGAATTTAGCTTTGTATTTATACCATTTCCCTTTTTCAACACAATCTAAAAGTTTATTATTTTCATCAAAAGGACCTTCAACTTTAATTACTTTTAAAAGTTCTTTCCTCGGATTATTAACATCATTATTTACTCCTCCAGCTTTGCCATTCTGTATATGCTTGCCTCCCGCAACATTTTTGGTGTATTTGCTTTCTTCCAAAATGCCGCCGTGAGAAACTCCTCTAATGTTTTTAGCAAAAATTTGTATTTGTCCTTTCTTTTGTTCAGCCATAACTTAGAAATTATGCATTATAACCTTTTTCTCCTGATAAATTGTGAACAGTTTGCTCACTATTCTGAACATAATCCTTCGATGCTGCAACCTCTATTCCTTCTGTAGCATTTTTATGAATATCATTGGCTTCATAAGTATAATTTTCAGTCGCCGTTTTCATAATATTTGTTGCATTAAGGCTATAATCTAATGTTGCATTTTGCCAAATGTTAGCTCCCGCAATTTCGGTAATGTTCATTCCTACTGTATTGCTTTGGTTTTGCCCAACTGTAGTACTCTGATTGTTTCCGATTGAAGAAGTCATACTTTCAGACACGTTAATAAACATATTCTTACAATTCAGCGTCATCGTCTCCGGAGCAGTGATATTAATATTACTTCCCGTTGTATCAAGATGAATTTCATTACCCGATTTATCAGTAATAATAATACTTTCATCTTCTGTAAAAACCACTTTATGTCCACTTCGGGTCATGATAGATTTTACACGATTGTCTGCAAATCCTCCTAAAGCTGTTCCCCCATGAAACATTCCGCCCATTACAAAAGGTCGGTCTGGATGATTATGTACAAAGTTTACCATTACCTGATCGCCAACTTCGGGAATAGCAACATAACCTCGGTTTTGGGTAATCTGATCCGTTCCTCCTGCATCGGGACTCATCATTCTAATGAAATGAGTTGTGTCGTTTGTTTGCCAATCAAATCTTACCTGAACTCTTCCCTGTCCTTCTGGATCGGTATTTGAAATGACCGTTGCGATTTGTGGCTGTGCAATAGGAACTGTGAATTCAGGTTTTGGTAAAAAGCCTGTGTCTGATGCAATTCCTGCAAAACTTCCGGTGTAATGTCCGATCGTATCAATTTCATGCGTTGTTTCCGTCACCATGATTCTTGTGAAATACGAAGTTTCATTCGTATCAACTTTTCGCATTTCAATATCTACGCTGCAACCAGGATGTAAAAAAGGAACGGTTGTAGAACCTGAAAGATTGAAAACATTGACTGCCTCGCTTCCAGAAGTACTTTTTTGTGAATATTCAACATCTAAATGAGTGGTTGCTTTTATTGGAGCAACCCGTAATGATGGAGTTTTGTAAATAGCATCATTATGCTGATAAGCTGTTTTTGCTAAATCTCCAACATGCTGAA
>RCUP01000356.1_pt1 | contig 37343 bp, 34 predicted proteins | sample 2166341 | NCBI WGS metagenome assembly RCUP01 (sample SAMN09932325, study PRJNA488358) | compost metagenome | isolation source: compost soil in succinonitrile-enriched | place: Germany: Experimental Botanical Garden | reverse complement strand
GCTCGTCCTCGAACCAGCGCAGGCGATAGGCGTTCATCGCCGTCGTCGCCAGCCGCGTCGTCAGCCGCCAGTTGACCACGGCCCCCACCGGCGCGCCGATGACCGGGATCAACTGGGCCATCTTGGCCAGGTCGATGTAGTCGCGGTACTCCAGCTGGAACTTGCGCCAGTCGAAGTCCTCGATCCGCTCAGGCTGGTGCAGGCCCTTGCCGGCCGCCTCCAGCGCCGCCAGGGCCTCGGGCCGATGCCGGGCGCTGGAAAAGGCCATCTGGAAGATGCGCAGCAGGAACAACCGCTCGCTCAGGCTCTTGCCCGAATGGCCGTACAGGGCGCCGATCTCGGCCAGCAGCTTGATCTTGATGGCCAGCAGGGCCGGAAAGTCCGCCGCCGCCAGCAGGAAGCCGCCCGCCCCCGCCACCCCGCCCTCGACGCTGGCCGTGGTGCGGTAGAAGTCGATGCGGGTCTGGATCAGCTCTTCGCGCTTGCGAAGGCTGCCGTGCAGCAGGGGCCTGGCCGTGGTCCAGTCGGCGCCGGTCATGATGCCCCGCGTCGTCAGTTCGACGCCCGAGGTGACGATCTGGTGCACCCGTTCAGGAATGATCCGGTTGATCCGGTCCTGGGTCGCCCGCGTGGCCATGTCCCACAGGCCCGGGCGCCGCAGCTGGCGTTCCCGCCAGGCCTCGGCTTCCGCGAGGACGCGGGCTTCATACTGTCGATCGTCTTCCGCAGCGGTCATCATGCTTCTCTGGATCAGCGCGACCCTCGCAGGGGCCGACGAAAGGCGCAACGCCCGACGCTTGCTCCCGCTCCGCTGCGGGTCTAGACCGCCCGACATCGAGTACCGTTTCGCACACGCAACATCGACTGGAGAGACCTCTATGGCTCGCGCGAAGATCGCCCTTATCGGCGCCGGAATGATCGGCGGAACCCTGGCCCACGTGGCTGCGCGCGAAGCGCTGGGCGACGTCATCCTGTTCGACATCGCCGAAGGCACGCCGCAAGGCAAAGCCCTCGACATCGCCGAGGCCTCGGCCGTCTTCGGTCAGGACGTGGCCCTCAAGGGCGCCAATGACTACGCCGACATCGCGGGCGCCGACGTCTGCATCGTCACCGCCGGCGTGCCGCGCAAGCCGGGCATGAGCCGCGACGACCTGATCGGCATCAACCTCAAGGTCATGAAGGCCGTCGGCGAGGGCATCAAGCAGCACGCCCCCAACGCCTTCGTCATCTGCATCACCAACCCGCTCGACGCCATGGTCTGGGCCCTGCAGAAGTTCTCGGGCCTGCCCAAGGAGAAGGTCGTCGGTATGGCCGGCGTTCTGGACTCGGCGCGCTTCGCCTACTTCCTGGCTGAAAAGACCGGCGTCTCGGTGCAGGACATCCACGCCTGGACCCTGGGCGGTCACGGCGACGACATGGTGCCGATGGTGCGCCACTCGACCGTGGGCGGCCTGCCGCTGCCCGACGCTGTCGCCGCCGGCTTCCTGAGCCAGGCCGACCTGGACGCCATCGTCGAGCGCACCCGCAAGGGCGGCGGCGAGATCGTGGCCCTGCTGAAGACCGGCTCGGCCTTCTACGCCCCGGCTGAATCCGCCATCGCCATGGCCAAGTCCTACCTGCTGGATCAGAAGCGCGTCCTGCCCTGCGCCGTCTGGCTGTCGGGCGAGTACGGCCTGTCCGACCTCTACGTCGGCGTCCCGGCCCTGATCGGCGCCGCCGGCGTCGAGAAGATCGTCGAGTTCACCACCAACGACGACGAAAAGGCCATGTTCGCCAAGTCGGTCGAGTCGGTGAACGGCCTGATCCAGGCCTGCAAGGACATCGAGCCGTCGCTGGCTTGATAGTGCGCTAGCACGAGCCGCACGACGGCTCGTTGCTTGAGCGCTTAGACGTCTGAATTGGAAAGGGCCGCATCATCGGGTGCGGCCCTTTATTCATGCGCGAAGAGGGCCGCCTCAGGCGTGAACCGCCTCTTCCTCCTCGTCGTCCTCGCCCCTCTGCTCCAGCCAGGACGCGCTGCGCATCTCGTTCAGGCGCGACACCGTTCGTTCGAACTCGAAAGCGCCGACGCCCTCGGCGTAGAGGGCTTCGGGCTCGGCCTCGGCCAGGACCACCAGCCGCGTCTTGGCCTCGTAGAGGGCGTCGATCAGCGTCACCAGACGCCGGGCCTCATGATGGTTGGCCGGGCTCAAAGTCGGCACGTCCGACAGGAACAGGGTGTGGAAGCGTCGGGCGACGGCCAGATAGTCCTGCGGGCCCAGCGGCGACCCGCACAGCTCGATAAAGCTGGCCCGCGCCATGCCGCCGACGGTGCGCTGCACCCGCACCTGACGCCCCAGCACCGGCAGGGCGACGGGCTCCTCGGGCTCGCCGCCCTTGAGATCCGACCACAGGGTCTCGAACCCCGAACGCGCCGAGTCATCCAGCGGCGCGAACCAGACCTTGGCCCCGGCCATCCGGTCCAGACGGAAATCGCGCGCCCCTGCCGTCTCCACCACCTCGCAACGCTCCCGCAGGATGTCTATGAAGGGCAGGAAGAGCTGGCGGTTGATGCCGTTCTTGTACAGGTCCTCGGGCGCGCGGTTCGAGGTGATGGCCAGCACCACCCGCTTCTCGAACAGGGCGTCGAACAGCCGGCCCAGGATCATGGCGTCGGCGATGTCGGTGACTTGAAGTTCGTCAAAGCACAGCAACCGCGCTTCCGAAGCGATCAGGGCCGCAATCGGTGGAATGGGGTCGTCGCCCTTGCTCGTGCCGAACACCGCCTTGCGGGTGCGGGCGTCGCCCTCGCGCCACTGCTTCACCAGGTCGTGGATGCGGGCCATGAAGGCGTGGAAGTGGGCGCGGACCTTCTTCTGCTCGGGCGTGGCCGAGTAGAAGAGGTCCATCAGCATGGACTTGCCGCGCCCCGGCGGTCCCCAGATGTAGATGCCCTTCACTTCGGGCGGGCGGCCGAACAGGCCCTTCTTCGCCAGATCCGCCTCCAGCCGTTCCAGCGCGGTCAGCAGCTCCAGTTGTTTCGGATCGGGGGCGATGACGCCCTCTTCGACGCGGATGTCGTAGGCGTTGCGGATACGGGAGGTCATGGTCAGCGGCATAGCCCCAAGGGACCGATCAGGGAAGGCGGAGCGGATTCATGCCTTCTGACGCAGGAATTTGGTGAAAACCGGTTGCTTCGCGCCTGCGAAAGACCCAAATGCAGAACCGCTTTTCTCCCCAGCGCCCCTTCTAAGGATATTCTGATCATGGGCTATCGCGTCGCCGTCGTTGGCGCCACCGGCAATGTCGGTCGCGAAATGATGAACATCATCGAGGAACTGAACTTCCCCGTCGACAAGATGCACGCGATCGCCTCACGGAAATCCAAGGGCGTGGAGGTTTCCTTCGGCGACAAGACGCTGAAGTGCGAAGATCTTGAGCAGTTCGACTTCTCGACCGTCGACCTCGTCCTGATGAGCGCCGGCGGCAAGGTGTCCAAGGAATGGTCGGAAAAGATCGGCAAGGCCGGTCCCATCGTCATCGACAACTCCTCGGCCTTCCGCATGGACCCGGACGTGCCGCTGATCGTGCCGGAGGTGAACCCCGACGCGGTCAAGCTGGCGCGCAAGAAGAACATCGTCGCCAACCCCAACTGCTCGACCGCCCAGCTGGTCGTGGCGCTGAAGCCCCTGCATGACGCGGCCAAGGCCAAGCGCGTCGTCGTCTCGACCTATCAATCCGTGTCGGGCGCCGGCAAGGAAGGCATGGACGAGCTGTGGAACCAGACCAAGGCCATCTACGGCCTGGGCGACGCCACGCCGAAGAAGTTCCCCAAGCAGATCGCCTTCAACGTCATCCCCTACATCGGCTCCTTCCGCGACGACGGCTACACCGACGAGGAAGCCAAGATGTGGGACGAGACCCACAAGATGATCGACCCCTCGATCAAGCTGACCGTGACCTGCGTCCGCGTGCCGGTCTTCGTCGGCCACTCGGAATCGGTGACGGTCGAGTTCGATCGCCCGATCGAGCCGGACGAGGCCCGCGAAATCCTGCGCGAGGCGCCCGGCGTCATGGTCATCGATAAGCTGGAGCACGACGGCTACATCACCCCCGTCGACGCCGCCGGCGAGCACGCCGTCTATGTCAGCCGCATCCGCAAGGACCCGACCGTCGAGAACGGCCTGTCCTTCTGGGTCGTCTCCGACAACCTGCGCAAGGGTGCGGCCCTGAACGCCGTCCAGATCGCGCAACTGCTGGATGAAACCGGGACCATCACCCCGTCCAGCGGCTATCGCACGCTGACTGTTTAAGTGAAGGGGGCCTAACGCCCCGCGCGCGGCGCGGGGCTGCTTGAGGCCCGTTCTATCCTCTCCAAGCCTCCGCAGCGTCTCTGGCGCGGCGGAGGCCGAAAGGTCCGCCCGTGACCGCGTCCCCCGCCGCCAACTCGTCCGAAGCCCGCACCGCCCTGGCGGCCGGGACGCTCTGCTACCTGCTCTGGGGCTTCATCCCCCTGGTCTTCCAGCAGATGGCGCATCAGGGCGCCGACGCCTGGGAGATCATGGGCCACCGCGCGGTCTGGGGCGTGCTGTGGTCGCTGCTGCTGGTGCTGATCGCGCGTCAGTGGCGCCAGGTCGTCGCCGTCTTCCGCCAGCCGAAAGTGCTGGGCTGGCTGGCCCTGTCGGCGGTGCTGATCGCCACCAACTGGACCACCTATGTCATCGCCGTGAACAACGGCCGGACCCTGGACGCCTCGCTCGGCTACTACCTCAATCCCCTGCTCAACATGGCCGCCGGGGCCTGGCTGTTCCGGGAACGGATCGACCGCTTCGGCGCCGCCGCCATCGGCCTGGCCGCCGTCGGCGTGGTGCTTCAGGCCGTGGCCCTCGGCCACGCCCCCTGGGTGTCCCTGCTGCTGGCCTTCAGCTTCGCCGGCTACGGCATTATCCGAAAGCGGGTCTCGGTCGACGCCCAGACCGGCCTCTTCATGGAATGCCTGCTGCTGGCCGCGCCGGGTCTGGCCTGGGTCATCTTCATCGAGACGACGGGACAGGGCCATTTCACCGCCAACCCGGCCGCGACAATGTGGCTGCTGTTCGCCGGTCCCGCCACGGTCATCCCGCTCGCCCTCTTCGCCTGGGCGGCGCGGCGCATGCCCCTGTCCAGCATGGGCTTCCTGCAATTCCTGGCCCCGACCATCGTCTTCTTCATCGGCATGATCCAGGGCGAGGCGCTGGGGACCCTGCGCATCGCCTCCTTCGCCTTCATCTGGCTGGGCGCGGGCGTCTTCGCCGTCGGCGCCGTGCTCAAGGTGCGCCGCGCCAGCCGCACCGCGGAGACCATCGTCGCCCCTGAACCGGGCCTGCTCGATGATCCCGCTGAGGACCGCATGGCGGCGCTGGACGACGAAACGCCGTCTTCGCGTTGAGGTCCCGGGCGGTTCCAGCCTAGAAGGGATGATGATCCGCGCCCGCCCTCTCGCCGTCCTTGCCCGTTCCTTCGTCATGGCCGTGGTCTTGGCCGCCGGCTCTTCCGCCTGCGCCCAGAGCGTGGGCATGCAGGGGGGCGGCGATGAAGTCATCCGCACCGCCCGCAGCGAGGCCCCCGCCGCCGCTGTCTCGGCCCTGCCGCCGGTCGTCGTGCCGACCACGGCCGAGACCTTCGACGCCGTCAGCAACACCCTGGACGCCGCCGCCGAAGCCTGGTCGTCGGGCGACGTCGAGGCCGTCATGGCCACCTATGTCGCCGACGAGCCCCTTCTGGTCTTCCTCGGCGACACCCCGATCAAGGGCCCGGACGCCGTCCGCGCCGCGCTGACCGCCCGCGCCGTCCAGCCCGGCGGCCTGGGCCAGATGACCTATGAGTGGTTCGAGACCCTGCAATTCGACGTCAACACCACGGTGGTCTCGGGCCGCGTCGTCCTGCGCCGCGAAGGCAAGACCCATCGCGGCCTGTTCACCCGCGTCCTGCGCCGGACCGAAGACGGCTGGCGCATCGTCCACGACCAGCTGGCCTGGGGCCCCGACGCCTGAGGCTGTCGCTGGGACCTTGCGCCTGTCGTCAGGCGTCGATCTCAACAAATTCCAGCGATTGCCGCCTCTCAAGACCTTTCAGAGCGCCCTGCCCCCGGCGTGGAGCAGACTAGGGACGGTCTTTGACATCCCCTATCCGCCCCAGACCGCTCCGCAGGTCTCCGGCCTTCCCCGCTCCACCGTCACCCGGGACGACCCGAACGGATGATCCGGGCCCAGCAGCCCCAAGGGCATGGGCCGCCTCGGCCCCCCATTGCACCAATTGCACTGTTTTTTTTCGCTGCACGGTGCAACGCCCGCGCTCTACAGCGCCGCGTAAAGCGCCTCGACCAACCGCAGGGCGCGCGGATCACCGATCAGGTGCGGCGACTGGCGCGTCATGACATAGGCGGCCGAGACCCGCGCGGCGGGATCGGCCAGGGCCATCGAACCGCCCCATCCGCAATGGCCGACCGCCTCGGGGTTCGGCCCGAAGACGTTCAGGCCTTGGTTGCGCGTAAAACCCGCCCCCCAGCTCATGACATAGGGCAGGACCCTGTCCTGACCATGGATGCGCTCGCGCGTCGCCTGGGCCAGGGTCTCCTCCGACAGCATGGCCCGACCATCCAGGACGCCGCCCGTGGCGATCAGCGACATCATCCGCGCCAGGTCCCTGGCCGTGCCGTGCAGGTTGGCCGAAGGGATCTCCGCCATCCGCCATTCAGTCGAGCCGCGCCCGCCCGGCGCCGAGCCCCGGTCGAGGAAGGCGGCCTTCTTCACGGCGTCGATGAGGCCAAGGTCGGGCGCGGCGGCGGGCTTCCTGAGCTGGGCCACGCGCCCATGCTCGCGCTCGGGCAGGCCGATCCACAGGTCCAGATCGAAGGGCGCCGCAAAGTCCTCGCGCAGCGCCGTGCCCATGCTGCGCCCGTCAACGAGACGGAACAGCTCGCCCGCCAGATAGCCGATGGTGATCGGATGATAGCCCGACGCCGTGCCCGGCTCCCACAGGGGCGTCTGGGCCGCCAGTCGATCCAGAACCGCCTGCCGGTCAAACCAGATGGCCGGCTCCACACCCTCGGCGAAGCCTGGCAGGCCCGACTGATGGCTCATCAATTGGCCCACGGTCAGCTGGTCCTTTCCCGCCGCCCCGAAAGCGGGCCAGTGGTCCGCGACCCGGTCCTCATAGGACAGAAGACCCTTGTCCACGCAGCGCGCGATCATCAGGGCCATGACCGCCTTGCCGGTCGAGAAGACGGGAACCAGGGTGTCCTCGGCGAACGGCTTGTTCCCCGCCAGATCGGCCGAGCCGGCCCACAGGTCCACGGCGACCTCGCCGTCGATCGTGACGGAGAAGCGCGCCGCCAGCTCGTTCAGCCCCTCGGGCGCCTCGACGAAGTTGGCGACGAAGGCGTCCTTCACCGCGTTGAAACGGGCGGGGCAGAGGCCGTGGATTTCGGGTCGGTCGGTCATGGGAGGCGGTCTAGCGCGTCAAAGTGGCGGGGTCACGGCTTGCGAGCGTCCGCCGAGGCGTTGCGCGCCGCCGCGAACTCGTCGCCCGGCTTCCACGCGGGCCAGTCGCGCGAGTTGGCCAGGGCGGAACCGACCTCATACAGCAGTTGAACATCGGCGGCGGCGGCGTCCATCTTCCACTCCGGCGTCCATTCGTCCGTGGGCTGATGATAGCGGTTTGCGACATAGTCGCGGCTGGCGGCGTTATGGCCGGTGAAGCCCGCAGCGGCGAACAGGGCTGGCACGCCCTTCCTCGCCAGCGGGAAATGGTCCGAGCGATAGAAGGCCCCGGCCTGGGGCGCGGGATCGGGGATCAGGCGACGGCCTTCGCGCCCGGCGAAGACCGCCAGCCGGTCGTCCAGATCATTCTTGCCCGCGCCGATGACGACGATGTCGGGGTCGATTTCAGTCCCCGGCAGCAGGCTGTCCATATTGATGTTGGCCACAGTCGTCTCCAGCGGCCAGACCGGGTTGGCGGCGTAGTATTCGGCGCCCAGCAGGCCCGTTTCCTCGGCCGCCCAGCTGACGAAGACGGTCGAGCGTTCGGGGCGGGGCCCCTCGGCGAACAGACGAGCCAGTTCCAGCACCGCAGCGACGCCCGTCGCGTTGTCGACGGCGCCGTTATAAATGTCGTCGCCGTTCTTGGGCGTGGCGCGGCCATAGGCGTCCCAGTGAGCCCCGAACATGACCGTCTCGTCGGGATGGGTCACGCCCGGCAGGCGGGCGATGACGTTCCGAGTCTGCACCCGGTCGGCCACCTGGCCGAAGTCGATGGACATGGTCACCCCGTCGAGCGCCACGGGGCGGAAGTCGGGCGTGCGCGCCTGGGCCTTCAGCGCCGCGAAGTCGAGGCCCGCGTCCTGGAACAGCTTCTCGGCCACCGCGCCCTGAATCCAGCCCTGGGCCGCCACGCGCTCCTTATCAGGATCGGCGCGGACGATGTCGAACTTGGGCGCGGTCGAGGAGTTCTGCAGCGTCGACCAGGGATAGCCCGCCCCCGCCGTGTCGTGGATGACCAGAACGCCCGCCGCGCCCTGCGCCGCCGCCTCCTGGAATTTGTAGGTCCAGCGGCCGTAGAAGGTCATGGCCTGACCATCGAACTGACCCGCCACCGGATGCCCCTCTGGGGCGCCGAAATCGGGATCGTTGACCAGGACCAGCATGATCTTGCCGCGCAGATCGACGTCCTTGTAGTCGTCCCAGCCGCGCTCCGGCGCATCCACGCCATAGCCGACGAAGACCAGGGGCGCGTCGGTCAGGGTTATGTGGTTCACCGGGCGGTCGGAGGAGACGATGACGTCCGTGGCGCGGTTCAGCGCCGTTTGCCGGCCCTGGCTCGTCACGCTGATCGTCGCCGGGCCGTCCTGCTTGGTGCGGCTGACCTGGGCCACCTGGACCCACTGACCGTCGGGACCGCCGGGCTCAAGGCCCAGGGCCTGAAACTGCGCCGACAGCCAGGCGATGGTCTTGTCTTCACCGGGCGTGACAGGGGCGCGCCCCTCGAACTCGTCCGACGCCAGCACCCGCGTCGCCTCGCTGAGCCGGACGGGATCGACCTGGCCCAGCGGAACCGTCTGGGCCAGGACCGAGGTCGAGGTCATCAGCGCGGCCATCAGGCCAAGGGCGGCGGCGGAACGGGACATCGACATGAAACGCACTCGGTCAGCTTAAGGAGGCCGCCACGCTGCCCCCTCGCAGGGCCCCTGTCGACCCCGCCTTGGTCGATCAGCGCGTCTGAAGCCAGTCCGTCACGCCCTGCGCCGCGACAACGCCTGACGCGAAGGCGGCCTGGAGCAGATAACCGCCGGTCGGGGCCTCCCAGTCCAGCATCTCGCCGGCGACGAAGACGCCGGGCCTGGCCTTGAGCATCAGGTGGTCGTCCACGGCGTCCAGCGTGACGCCGCCGGCGGAGGAGATGGCGCGGGACAGGCCCTGCACCCCGGTCAGGGTCAGGGTCACGCCCTTGATGCGCGCCGCCAGCGGGCCAGGTTCGGTCGGCAGAGGTCCGCCTTCGCGCAGCAGGGCGATAGCCGCGGGGTCGAGGTGGACGATCTTGCGCAGCCAGTTGGACAGGCTCTCCTTGCCGCGCGGCTTCAACAGCTTCTGGGTCAGAGCGGGGCGGCTGAGGTCGGGCCGCAGGTCCAGGGTCAGTTCAGCCGAACCGTCGCGCGCGATGGCGTCGCGCAGGCCCGCCGACAGGGCGTAGACACCGCCGCCCTCCACACCATAGGCGGCGATCATGGCCTCGCCGCGCACCGTGCGCCCGGCATGGGTCAGGGCGATTCCCTTGATCGGCTGGCCGGCGAAGCGCTCGCGCAGCAGGGGCGACCAGGCCACGTCGAAGCCGACGTTGGAGGGGCGGAAGGGGGCGACGGCGACGCCCGCTTCCTCCAGCCAGGGTGCCCAGGCCGCGTCGGAGCCCAGCCTGGCCCAGCTGGCCCCGCCCAGGGCCAGCACGACGGCGTCGGAGCGCTCGGTCCGTTCGCCCTCGGGCGTGTCGAAGCTGAGGGCGCCGCCCTTCCAGCCGGTCCAGCGTGAGCGGGTGCGGATCTCGACGCCGAGGCTCTCCAGCCGGGCCAGCCAGGCCCGCAGCAGGGGCGAGGCTTTCATCGCCCGAGGGAAGACGCGGCCCGAGGAGCCGACGAAGGTTTCCTGTCCCAGGCCCTCGGCCCAGGCGGTCAGGTCGGCGGGCGAGAAGGGCTTCAGCCATTCGGCGACCCGCTCACGGGCCGGGGCGTCGTAGCGGTCGAGAAAGGGCGCCGGCGGCTCCGAATGGGTCAGGTTCAGTCCGCCGCGACCGGCCATCAGGAGCTTGCGGCCGACGGAGGGCATGCGCTCATGAACCGTGACGCGCAGGCCCGCCGAGGCCAGGCGTTCGGCGGCCATCAACCCGGCGGGGCCGGCGCCGATCACGGTGACGGTGGAAGGGGCGGAGGAAGAAGCGTCGGTCATCGGCTCTTCTAGACCGGAACGTCCGCGAACGGCATACGCTCTGTCATCATGAGCGTCGCCTTCACCCGAGAAGAAGATCTGGAAGCCACGGCCGCCGACCTGGTGGACCGCCCGATCTCGCCCCATCCGAACCATGTCACACCCGAGGGGATGGCGATGATCGAGGCTGAGCTGGCCTCGGCGCGGGCGGCCTATTCGGCGGCTCAGGCCAAGGGCTCGATCGAGGCGGATCGCACAGCCATGGCGCGGGCCACGCGCGACCTGCGCTACTGGTCGGCGCGGCGGGCCTCGGCCCAGCTGCTGGAGACCAAGCCGGACGGTCGGGTACGCTTCGGCGGCTCAGTCACCATCGAACGCGAGGACGGGCGCACCCAGACCTGGCGCATTGTCGGCGAGGACGAGGCCGATCCGGGGAAAGGCTCGGTCAGCCACGTCTCGCCCCTGGCCCGCGCCCTGATGGGCAAGCGGGTCGGCGACGAGGCGACCGTGGCGGGCCAGTCGGTCGAGATCGTCGCCGTCGACTGAGGCGATGGGGATTAGAAGCCGCCGGTCCCCTTCTCTTTCGCCACCGGCTGGAAGTCGCGCACGAAGCGTTCCAGCAGGCGGACGCTGAAGCCCGCAGAGCCGGCCGGCTTGACGTCGCTGGCGGCGCCGTAAGCCATGTTGGCGATGTCCAGATGGGCCCAGGGCGTCTCGGGTCGGGCGAAATAGCCGATGAAGTGAGCGCCGGTGCCTGCCCCCGCGCCGCCCTCGCCCGAGTTCTTGATGTCAGCGATGGGGCTGCTGGTCGCCGCGACGTAGGAGGGGTGCAGCGGCAGACGCCACAGACGCTCGCCCGTCGCGTCGCCCGCCGTCTTCAGCTGCTCGGCCAGGGCGTCGTGACGGCTGAACAGACCCGCATAGTCGTTGCCCAGAGCGCCGCCGACCGAGCCGGTCAGGGTGGCCACATCAACGATGGCCGCGGGGTCCAGGCGGGTGTCGGCCCAGACCACGGCGTCGGCCAGGACCAGACGCCCCTCGGCGTCGGTGGAGATGACTTCGATGGTCTTGCCGTTCATGGCGGTCAGGACGTCGCCGGGACGGATGGCGTTGGCGTCGGGCATGTTCTCGGCCAGGGCCGCGACGGCGGCCACATCGACCGGGGCGCCCGCCTTGGCCAGGGCCAGGACGGCGCCGACGACGCTGGCGGCGCCCGACATGTCCATCTTCATATTGCCCATATTGGCGCCCGGCTTGATCGAGATGCCGCCGGAATCGAAGGTGATGCCCTTGCCCAGCAGGGCGACCGGGCCGGCGTCGGGCGCGCCCTGGCCGCGATAGCGCACCACCAGCAGGCGCGGCGGGCGCGCGGAGCCCTGACCGACGCCGAGCAGCGAACCCATGCCGAGGGCCTGCATGGCGGGCACGTCCAGCACCTCGATCTTGACGCCGGGCACGCCCGCGAAGGCGGCGCGGGCGCGCTCCACGAAGCTCTCGGGATAGACGACGTTGGCGGGTTCGTTGGACACGTCGCGGGTCCAGGCCATGGCCTCGACCAGGGCCGCGCCGCGCCGCCAGGCGGCCTGAGCGGCCGAGGCGTCGTCGGCGACGAGGGTGATCCCGCCCGGTGCGGCGGCCTCGCGGCCCGTGGTGCGGTGCAGGTCCGAGCGGTACTGGCCGAGGCCGAGGCCGGTCGCCAGTTCGGCGGCGCTGTCGGCGGACAGACCGCTGGTCAGGGCGGTCATCGCGCCCGGCTGGGCGATCAGGGCGCGACCGGCGACGGTTCCGGCGGCCTGGACGTCGGCGGGCTTGGCGTCCGCGGGCAGGCCGACGACCAGGATGCGGTCCCAGCCGCCGACGCCGTGCAGGCTGAGCGTCTGGCGCGCCTTGTAGTCGAAGCGGGCGGCGGTCAGGGCGGCGGCGATCGCCTCGCGCACGGCGGGCGCCAGGGCGGCGCCGCGCGTGGCCAGATCAGCCTCAGCGCCCAGCGGCAGGACCAGGGCGCCCGAGGCCTGGCCCGGCGTGGCGGCGAAGGTCACGGCGCGCTGCAAGGCGGGGGCGGCGCGGGGCGTCAGCGAAGCCGGGGCTTCGGCAGCAGCTGCACGACGAGATTGCGCCTCGGCGGGCATGGCGACCGTCAGGGTGACGGCGGCCAAAGCAGCAGCGGCGGCGAAGGTCGGGAAATTCTTGGTGCGGCGCATCGGTCGGAGCCCCCTCGGTGTCGATGAAGCGGCTCTTATGGCCAACGTCGCCGGAGCGGCGCAAACCGTTCCGACGACGGAGGGGCCGACCGCGACGCCTTGTCGCGGCGGCGGGGTCAGCGGGTCAGCAGGCGACGCGTCGGGCGCGCAGTCTCGGCGCGGGCGCCGCGACGGGCTGGTTCGCTGCGGGCGTAGAAGTTTTGCGGGCGTCCAGCAGGGCGCCGATCCAACCCCACGCGGGTTCCTTATGGGTGCTGTAAATGTAGTCCATCGGTCGTCCTCCTTTCTTGAAGCTGGAATATGCAGTTGACGCGGGGCGTTCACAAACGAGACGATGGAGCTCATGCATAAGGCTTGCTTATGGTTGACGTCCTTTCCCGCATTCCCGTCGACGCCCTGAGGGTGTTCGAAACCGCCGCGCGGCTGCTCAGCTTCACCCGCGCCGCCGAGGCCCTGGGCATGAGCCAGGCGGCGGTCAGCTGGCGCATCCGCGACCTGGAGCAGAGGCTGGACCGGGCCCTGTTCGTGCGCGGCGTGCGGCAGGTGTCGCTGACGCCCGAGGGCGAGCGGCTGGCCACGGCCTCGATCGAGGCCATGACCCTGTTGCGGCGCGCCGTGGCCGACGTGGTCGAGGCCGACCAGGGCGTGCTGGCCATCACCACGCTTCAGACCCTGGCGACCCAGTGGCTGGCGACGCGGCTGGGGTCGTTCCAGCTCGACAACCCCGATCTGGCGGTGCGGGTGGACACCAGTCCGACCCTGTCCATGCTGGGCGCCGACGGGCTGGACGTGGCCCTGCGGTTCGGCTCGGGTCAGTGGGCGGGGCTGGAGAGCCGCTTCCTGATGCCCGCCGTCTTCACGCCGCTGTGCAGCCCGACCATGCGCGACCGGCTGGGCCTGAAGGCCCCCGCCGACCTGAAGCGCGCCCATCTGGTCGGCGAGCCGCGCGAATGGGCCGCCTGGTTCGCCGCCGCCCAGGTCTCGCCCGCCGATGCGGGCCCGCCCCCGCGCCTGACCGCCGACAACCAGGCGATGGAGGTGGCGGCGGCCCTGGGCGATCAGGGCGTGGCCCTGGGCTCGCCCATCCTCTATGCGCGCGAGATCGAACGGGGGCTGCTGGTCCGCCCCTTCGATCAGACCGTGGCCTTGGCCGAGGGCTACTGGATCTGCTACCCGCCCGCCCGGCGCCTGACCCCCAAGATCGCCCGCTTCCGCGACTGGCTGCTGGACACGGCGCGAGACGATCCGGCGGTGGTTGAAGGCGCGCGGCTGGCGGGGCGAGAAGTGGGGCAGGTTGGTGTGTGACGCCTCCCCTTCATGGGGAGGGTGGTCGGAGCGAAGCGTAGACCGGGTGGGGAGGGCGAGGCGATACAAAGCGCAACGTCTGATTTGCTTTGCCGCCCCCACCCGGCTTCGGCCTGACGGCCTCAGCCACCCTCCCCATGAAGGGGAGGGAGAGGCGCGGCGCATAGAAAAAGGGCGGGACCTTTCGGTCCCGCCCTTCCTTGGTTCTAGCCTGGGTGGGCTTGGACTTAGAAGTCCATGCCGCCCATGCCGCCCATGCCGCCCATGTCGGGGGCGCCGGCGCCGCCCTTCTTGGGGGCGTCAGCGATGGCGGCTTCGGTCGTGATCATGATGCCGGCGACCGAGGCGGCCGACTTCAGAGCCGAACGGACGACCTTGGCCGGATCGATCACGCCCATCTGGACGAGGTCGCCGTACTCTTCGGTCTGGGCGTTGAAGCCGAACGAAGCGTCGCTCGAGTCCATGACCTTGCCGACCACGATCGAGCCTTCGACGCCCGAGTTTTCCGAGATCTGACGGATCGGAGCCTGCAGGGCGCGACGGACGATGGCGATGCCGGCGTTCTGATCGGCGTTGGCGCCCTTCAGATCGATCAGCTTCTTCGAGGCTTGCAGCAGGGCCACGCCGCCGCCCGGGACGATGCCTTCATCGGCAGCGGCGCGGGTTGCGTTCAGGGCGTCGTCGACGCGGTCCTTCTTTTCCTTCACTTCGACTTCGGTCGAGCCGCCGACGCGCAGGACGGCGACGCCGCCGGCCAGCTTGGCCAGACGCTCTTGCAGTTTTTCCTTGTCGTAGTCCGAGGTGGTGTCCTCGATCTGACGCTTGATCTGGCCGACGCGGGCTTCGATGCCCTCCTTCTCGCCAGCGCCTTCGACGATGGTGGTGTCGTCCTTGGTGATCTGGACCTTCTTGGCCTTGCCGAGCATGTCGAGCGTGACCGTCTCAAGCTTGATGCCGAGGTCTTCCGAGATGACCTGGCCGCCCGTCAGGATGGCGATGTCTTCCAGCATGGCCTTGCGGCGGTCGCCGAAGCCCGGAGCCTTGACGGCGGCGACGCGCAGGCCGCCGCGCAGCTTGTTGACCACCAGGGTGGCCAGGGCTTCGCCTTCGATGTCCTCGGCGATGATCAGCAGGGGACGGCCCGACTGAACCACGGCTTCCAGCACCGGCAGCATGGGCTGCAGCGAGGTCAGCTTCTTCTCGTGGAGCAGGATGAGGGGCTCTTCGAGGGCGACCTCCATCTTGTCGGCGTTGGTGATGAAGTAGGGCGACAGGTAGCCGCGGTCGAACTGCATGCCTTCGACGATGTCGACGGTGGTTTCAGCCGTCTTGGCTTCTTCGACCGTGATGACGCCTTCGTTGCCGACCTTGGCCATGGCCAGGGCGATCAGCTCGCCGATTTCAGCGTCGCCGTTGGCCGAGATGGTGCCGACCTGGGCGATTTCCGAGTTGTTGGAGACCGGCTTGGAGATGGTCTTCACTTCGTCCAGGGCCACGGCGACGGCCTGGTCGATGCCGCGCTTCAGGTCCATCGGGTTCATGCCGGCGGCGACGGCCTTCAGGCCCTCTTGCACGATGGCCTGAGCCAGAACGGTGGCGGTGGTGGTGCCGTCGCCCGCGTTGTCGTTCGCCTTGGAGGCGACTTCGCGGATCATCTGGGCGCCCATGTTCTCGAAGGCGTCTTCCAGCTCGATCTCTTTGGCGACCGAGACGCCGTCCTTGGTCGAGCGCGGGGCGCCGAAGGACTTCTGGATCACGACGTTGCGGCCCTTGGGACCCAGGGTCACCTTGACGGCGTCAGCCAGGACGTTGACGCCCTTCAGCATCTTGTCGCGGGCGTCGGTGTTGAATTTTACGATCTTAGCAGCCATGAGCCTGCTCCTATCTAAATGTTTTTATTGAAAGAATTCTACGACAGATGGGTGCCGATTAAGCCAGCACGCCCAGGATGTCGGATTCCTTCATGATGATCAGGTCGTCGCCTTCGATCTTCACTTCCGTGCCCGACCACTTGCCGAACAGGATGCGGTCGCCAACGGCGACGTCCAGAGCGACGAACTCGCCGTCTTCGTCACGGACGCCCTTACCGACGGCGATCACTTCGCCTTCTTGCGGCTTTTCCTTGGCCGTGTCGGGGATGATGATCCCGCCCTTGGTGGTGGTAGCTTCTTCAACGCGCTTGACCAGCACGCGGTCGCCGAGAGGACGAAACGCCATCTGATGATCTCCCAATAGGTGTCGATTAAGCCCCGGAACCTGCGGCTTTTGGCAGCCGCCCTCCCCGAGTGCTAACGCGACGGGAGTTAGGGGCGCGCTCCCGCACCGTCAAGGGCGAAGCGCGTCGATTTCCAGCCGCGGAGATGACCCGAATATGAACGAGCCCCCTTGGGGGCGTTCAGCGGGCGCGACCTAAAAGGGGGACAACGGATCAACCGGCTTTGAAAGGAGCCCCGCCATGAAGACCATTTCCAAGATCGGCGTCGGCGCCATCGCCCTGACCATGCTGGCGACCACCCCTGCCGCCGCCCAGTCCTATCGCGACCGCGATCGCGACAACACCGGCCGCGACGCCGTGCTCGGCGCCGTCGTAGGCGGCGTGGCGGGCGCTCTGATCGGCCAGGGCGACGGCCGCTATATCGCCGGCGGCGCCCTGGCCGGCGCGGCCCTGGGGGCTGTGGCCTCGTCCGACAACGACCGCGACCGATGCGACTACTACCGCGGCGGCCGCTGCTATCGGAACCAGAGCCAGTGGGATCGTGACTATTACAACGGTCGCTATCAGGGCCGAGACAACGGCGGCTACTATCGCGACGGCCGCTACTGGCGGAACCAGGGCGAGTGGCGCAGCCATCAGAACCGCCGCGACCGCGACTATCGCTACGACCGCCGCTGGTAGGTCTCGGCGCTTAACGAATGAAGGCCCGGCGGCGACGCCGGGCCTTTTCGCGTCCCGGATGGGCCGAGGCTGACGCGCTGGTTCGGTCAGGCCATCAGTCGGGTCAGCAGGGCCGCGGTCGAGGGGTCAAGCCCGAGGGAAGGGGCGCCGGCCGCTGCGTCCTCGAGCACGGCCCTGGCCAGAACCTTGCCCAGCTCGACGCCCCATTGGTCGAAGCTGTTGATGTCCCAGATCACCCCCTCGACGAAGGTCTTGTGCTCATAAAGGGCGATCAGGGCGCCGAGCGTCCGGGGTGTCAGCTGGTCCATGACGATGGCGGTCGAGGGCCGGTTGCCGGGGAAGGCCTTGTGCGGAGCCAGCCGGTCAGCCTCGGCTTCGGATGCGCCGTCGGCGATCACCTCGGCATGGGCCTGGGCCTCGGTCTTGCCCTGCATCAACGCCTGACCCTGGGCCAGGGCGTTGGCCCACAAGGGGCTTTCCGACGTCTGACCATCCGTCGAGGCGACGATGACGAACTCGGCCGGGACCACCTGCGGCCCCTGATGGATCTGCTGGAAGAAGGCGTGCTGGCCGTTGGTGCCGGGCTCTCCGAAGACGACGGGGCAGGTCTGGCGACCGACCGGCGCCCCGTCGCGGCGCACCCGCTTGCCGTTGGACTCCATCTCCAGCTGTTGCAGGAAGGCGGGCAGGCGGCGCAGGGCATGGGCGTAGGGGGCGACGGTGCGCGCCGGGCGATGCAGGCCGTCCACATTATAGATCTGGGCCAGAGCCAGCAAGACCGGGGCGTTGGCCTCCAGCGGGGCCTCCAGGAAGTGGCGATCCAGGTCGGCGGCGCCGTCGAGGAAGCCCTGGAAGACCTCCCAGCCCAGGCCGATGACGCAGGACAGGCTGACCGCCGACCACAGGGAGTAGCGGCCGCCGACCCAGTCCCGGAAAGCGAAGGTGCGACCGCAGCCGAAGGCCGCCGCCCTGTCCGGCGCGGCGGTGACGCCGATGAAGTGCCGGTCCCTGCCGTCGGTCGGCAAGGCGGCGGCCAGCCAGGCCTTGGCGGCCTCGGCGTTGGCCAGGGTCTCCTGGGTGGTGAAGGTCTTGGAGACGACGATCACCAGGGTGGTTTCCGGGTCCAGCCCGGTCAGGGCCTCGGCCATGTCGCGCGGATCGACATTGGCGACGAAGCGGACATCGATGACCGGGTCGAGCGGGCGCAAGGCGTCCCAGATCAGGCGCGGCCCCAGGTCCGATCCGCCGATCCCTATATGGACCACGGCCTGGAAAGGCCGCCCGGTCGCGCCGGTCTCGATGCGGGAACGCACGGCGTGGGCATAGTCGCGCATCTGGCTGCGCACCTGATCGACCTCGGCCGACACGGGCTCGCCGAGGGCGTGGAAATCGGCGCCGGCGCGCGCGCGCAGAGCCGGATGCAGCACCGCCCGGCCTTCGGTGGAATTGATCGCCTCGCCATTGAACAGGGCGGCGCGGCGGCCCTCGACGTCGGCGGCGCGCGCCAGATCCAGCGCGGCGTCGAGGCCCGCGCGGGTCCAGCTCTGCTTGGACAAGTCCAGATGCAGATCTGCGGCGTCCACCGTCAGGCGCGAGAGGCGGTCGGGATCGGCGGCGAACTGGTCGAGGATGCGGGCGTCGGCGTTGCGACGGGCGACGGCCTCCAGTTCGGTCCAGGCGGCGTGCGGCATCCTCGTCTCCCCCTCGTTCCGTCCCAAAAAGGCTGGTACGGCGCTTGCAAGCTCATGTTTACGGCTCAGGCCGAGAAGAGTTCAATCAATGACCGGGTCAACATGGGTTTCCGACGGAACCTGACCCGGCCGCCAGTGAAGGGATCCCCCATGTCCTGCGGAATCATCCTCGCCGCCGCCCTGCTGCTCAGCGACCCGTCCGTGGCTGAAGCTGCGGCCCTGCCGGCGGTCGCCGCCGACGCGCCCGTCTCGGTGGCGCATGAGCCCCTGTTCGCCGATCTGGTGGCGCGCTCGGGTTCGCTGAAGGCCATCGTCGACGGCTGGGTCGCCTCCGGCGAGGCGGATGCCGACGGCTTCCTGAGCGGCGCCGCCTTCGCCGGCTTCAAGACCCAGGCGGCCGATCTGGCCGCCCGCGACCTGCAGGGCCATCTGGTGCTCAAGGAACGCGGCACCGACAACGACCTGAAATGCATCCTGCGGGGCATCTCGGAAGACATGCCCAGGAAGGTCGCCGCGGTCGAAACGGCTCCCAACGCCGCCGAACGCAAGGTCGCGCTGGAAGAACTGGCCTATCTGCTCAACGACAACGTCGAGGTCATCACCTCGCCGCCTCACCCGGCGGCGTAGCCGCCTGGTGAGGCTTTCTTTTTGGGCCTACCGGCCTTCGGCCTGCTTGAGGCCTGCTCCTAAATAACGTCATCCCGGCCGAAGCGGAGCGGAGAGCCGGGACCGCTCAAGGCGCCGGGCTGGCTCAGCCCGCTGCTGAATCGAGGGCCTCGATGATGACGCCTTCGGTCAGCAGTTGCGGCAGGATGCGCGGCTCGGGCCGGCCTGGCGTGTAGAGGAGGTAGAGCGGCACGCCCGAGCGGCCGTGGCGCTCCAGTTCGGCGGTGATGGCGTCGTCGCGGCGGGTCCAGTCGGCGACCAGATAGACGGCGTCGTGGGCCTTCAACGTCTCGGCGGTGCGGCGCGAACTCAGGGCCGCGCCCTCGTTGATCTTGCAGGTGACGCACCAGTCGGCGGTGAAGTTGACCAGGACCGGCCGGCCCTCGGCCAGAGCGGTCTGCACTGCCTCGGGCGACCAGGGTTGCGAGGCCAGGGGACCGGAAGGTTCGGTTGAGGCGGGACCCGCGCGCGGGGCGCTGCGGGCGGCGACGCCGCCGAGCCCGAGGGCCAGCACCAGCACGCCCAGCGCGGCGAGACCGGGCAGGAGGCCGCCTTGACCAAGGGTGCGCGCGGTCTGGAAGCGCCCGGCCAGCCACAGGCCCAGCGCCAGCATCAGGCCGGCGGCGAACAGAAGCGCCAGGGCGTCGCCGCCGGTCTGGCGGGCGAAGACCCAGACCAGCCACAGCGCGGCGCCGTACATGGGGAAGGCCAGCAGGTTGCGGAGCCCCTCCATCCACGGGCCGGGGCGCGGCAGGCGGGCCAGGAGGCCGGGACTGAAGCTGATCAGGACGTAGGGCAGGGCCAGACCGAGGCCGAGCATGAGGAAGACGGCAAGCGCCATCGGCCAGGGCATCAAGAGGGCGGCCCCCAGGGCGAAGGCCATGAAGGGGGCGGTGCAGGGCGCGGCCACCACCACGGCCAGAACTCCGGTGAAGAAGGCGCCGACCGCGCCGGGCAGGCGCGACAGGGGGCCGGCGCCCGCGCCTTGCAGACCGGCGCCGATATGGAAGACGCCCGACAGATTCAACGCCACGGCCAGGATCAGCAGGGCCAGACCGGCGACCACGCCCGGCGACTGCAGCTGGAAGCCCCAGCCGAGCGCCTGCCCCCCGGCGCGCAGGGCCAGCAAGGCCCCGGCCAGGATCAGAAAGGTCGCCAGCACGCCCGCCAGAAAGGCCAGGCCGTCGCGGCGCGCCTCGGCCGGATAATGGGCGGATCGGCTGAGGGAAGCCGCCTTCATCGCCAGAATGGGGAAGACGCAGGGCATGAGGTTGAGGATCAGGCCGCCGAGCAAGGCGAACAGAGCCGCCTGAGTGAAGGCGTTCAGGTCGTCGGGGTGTCTTGTCGCCGTCTCGCCGCTGGCCAGGGCGCCGGCGCCGGTCGCGCCGGGCAGGGCGGGGCCGGGCGTGGCCGAAATCTCCCAGGCGCCCAGGTCGGTGGCGAGGACGCCGGCGACAGGTCCTTTCAGGGCGCCGGCGGAATCGCGTCCGGCGGCGACGGACAGGGTCAGGCCCTCGGGTCCGCGCTGGCCGGTCTGGACGGCGGCGTGGTCGAGAACCCCGCCCTCAAAGGGGTAGAAGTAGGCCCATCGCGGCGCGGCGCCCGCCAGAGGTCCGCCGGTCGCGGTCAGGGTCAGTCGGCCGTCGGCGATCCCGGCACGGGCCTTGATGCCGGCGGGGCGGGGGGCGGACTGAACCACCGACAGGATGGCCGCGCCGTGGCGCGGGTCCAGGGGGGCGGCGCCCTCCTGAACCCTGAGGTCCAGCGCGAGGTCGAGGTCTTCGGGCACGCACATCTGGTCGCTGCAGACGAAGAAATGGGCGACTGTTTTCAGCTGCAACGTCTGGCCGGGGCGAGCGTCGGCGGGGATGTCGACGGGAACAGGCAGGAAGACGGCGTCGGAATAGCCGTAGTTCATCAGGCCTTGCAGGCGTTGACGCTCGGGCAAGGGCCAGACGATCTGGCCGGCCTTGACCCCGGCAGGCAGGGTCCAGTCCAGGGTGGTGGGGCCGCCGGAATCCCCTTGATTGCGCCAATAGGTGTGCCAGCCGGGCTCAATCTTCTGGCGTACGGCGACGATGGCGGTCGAGCCGGGCGCGGCCCAGGCGCTCATCGGGACCAGTTCGGCCTCGATCCGCTCCGTGCGCTGCGGCCCCGCGAAGGACGACGCCGCGCCCGCCCTCAAGGCGTCGTCCAGAGCGGACGGCGCGGCGACGGCCGAGGCGGCGAGGATCAGCCAGACGAGAAGGGCGGCGAAAAGACGCAAAGGACGGCACCGGACGAAGGGGAGAGGCGGCGCGACCTTAGCCGCCGCGCGCGCTCACAGCCACCGTCTCGCGACGGCGGGACCCTCTGACGCAGCCCCGCGCAGGTCAGCGCCGGGGCGCCGCCTCGATCAGGACTTCGGTGCGGCGGCGCAGGGGATCGTTGACGCCGTTGACCACGGCGCCGTCGGCGCCGGCGGCGGCGACCTCGAAAGCCGGAGCGGGCAGGCCGACCTCGGACAGGGCCTCGGCCACCGATCGGGCGCGGCGCTCGGACAGGGACTGGTTGGCGGCCGCCGTGCCGCTGCGGGCGTCGGCCAGGCCCAGGACCCGGACGCGGGTCACGTTGCAGCCCTGCAACTGGGTGCCGGTCAGGCGAACGGCCTCGCGCGCGACGGGAGTCAGGCGAGCCTGATCCTGATCGAAATAGACCTCGAACCGTTTGGCGGCGCAGGCGGCGGAATCGCTGACCAGATCGCTGCGCTTCTTGTAGAGGCCGGACGTGGCGCACCCGGCCAGCAGAACCAGGGTCAGGCCGCCGACGACGATCGGGAGGATCGGTTTCATGAAAAGCCCCTCGGAAGACGCCCAGCCCCGGGCGTAAAAACAGACGCAGCAAAACAGAAAGGGCGGTCCGCCTTCGCGAACCGCCCTTGAAACCTGACCCGAAAAACGTTCGGGCGCCAGCGTTGTCTTAGTAGCGGCGCTGGCCGTTTTCCCAGTAGCACTCGGTCTGGCGGTTATCATAGCAGTAGTAATACCGGCCCTGATTGTCGCGGTAACGCTGCTGGTTGTTGCGGTCCTGATTGGAGCCGCGGATAGCGCCCGCCGCGCCGCCGGCCAGGGCGCCGATGGCGGCGCCGGTCGCGGCGTTACCGCCGCCGACGTTGTTGCCGATGATGGCGCCGGCGACGGCGCCGATGCCGGCGCCGATGGCGCCTTGACGCACGGTCTCGTTATTGTTGCCGCCGTAATACGGGTCACTGGCGCAGGCGGTGACCAGAAGGCCTGCGCCGGCGATGGCGATAATCGCCTTGTTCATGGGTCTGTCCTTCAGCTCGGGGTTGCTCCCCTGAGCGCAATCAACGCCGTGCCAAGGCGACGGTTCCGGGTCAGAGGCGACAAGCTTCACATTATTTTGCTCGCCCGATCAGCTGGGGCGGAACCGGGCCGGAAACGAGGCGTTCGCCGCCCATGACCGACGCCGCCGCGCCCGCCGATCCCGCTCTTGCGCCCCACCTTACACCGCACGCGCCGATGCAGAGGGTGACGATTCTGGTCAATCCCCTGTCGGGCGGGGTCGGCCCCCAGGCGGCGGCCGAGGCCGAGGCCATCCTGTCGACCTATGCGCTCGAGGCGACCGTGATCACGCTGGAAGGCCCCCGGATCACGGATCAGATCGGTGAAGCCCTGGCGTCCAAGCCGGACGTGCTGTTCGTGCTGGCCGGCGACGGCACCGCGCGGTCGGTGGCGACCCGGGCCGGAGCCAGGGGGCCGCTGATCGCGCCCCTGCCCGGCGGCACCATGAACATGCTGCCCAAGGCCCTCTACGGCACCGGCGACTGGAAGCTGGCGCTCAAGCGTGCGCTGGAGGAGGGCGCGCCCCAGGCCGTCTCGGGCGGTGAGGTCGAGGGCGAGGCCTTTTATTGCGCCGCCATCTTCGGGTCCCCGGCCCTGTGGGCCCCGGCGCGCGAAGCGATGCGGACCGGCAAGGTGAAGCTGGCCTGGATGTACGGTCGGCGTGCACTGAAACGGGCCTTCAGCGGCTCGATTCGCTTCAGCCTGGACGGCGGCGCCCGGCGGCGGGCCGAGGCCCTGGTGCTGATCAGTCCGATGATCTCCAAGGCCATGGACGAGCCGGTCGGGCTGGAAGCGGCGGCGATGACCACATCGGACGCGGCCCAGGCCTTCGCCCTGGCGGCGCGCGCCCTGTTCGACGACTGGCGCCATGATCCCAATGTCACGACCCAGCCGGCGCGCAAGATCGCGGTCCTGGCGCGGTCGAAGATTCCGGCGGTGATCGACGGCGAGCCCATGCTGCTGGGGCGCGAGGCACGCATCCGCTTCCTGCCGCGTGCCTTCATGGCCCTGGCGCCCTTGCCGCCGGCGGCCGAGGACAGTGTCTGATGGGGCGGGTGCTGCAGTTCTCCGACGTGCATTTCGGCTGCGAGCATGTGCACGCCGTGGCAGCCGCGCTCGACTACGCTCACGCGACGCCGCACGATCTGGTGCTGATCACCGGCGACATCACCCAGCAGGGCTTTCCCGCAGAATTCGCCGCAGCGGGAGAATGGATCCGCGCCATGCCTCAGCCGGTCTTCGTCACCGTGGGCAATCACGACGTCCCCTACTGGGACGTCATGGCGCGGCTGTTCTGGCCGTGGCGAGCCTTCGAGCAGGCGACCGGCCATCCGGCCCACGATCACGAGTTCCGCCGAGACAATCTGATGGTGCGGGGGGTGACGACGGCGCGCGGCTGGCAGGCACGGCCCAACTGGTCCAAGGGCGTCATCGACCTGGACCAGACGCGACGCGCGGCCGAAGCCTTGCGCAACGCCCCGATCGGCGCCCTGCGGATTCTGGCCTGTCATCACCCGCTGATCGAGATGATCGGCGCCCCGATGACCGGCGAGGTCAAGCGCGGCGACAAGGCGGCCCTGATCTTCGCCGAGGCGGGGGTGGATCTGATCACCACGGGCCATGTCCATGTGCCCTTCGCCCTGGGCATCGACCTGTCGGATCGCTGTTCCTACGCCATCGGCTGCGGGACCCTGTCGCATCGCGAGCGAGGGGCGCCGCCCAGCTTCAACCGGATCGAGTGGGATGCGCGCGAGATCGTCGTGACGGCGGTGGTCTGGACCGGCCAGCGGTTTGAGGATCATCAGACCTGGCGTCTGCCGCGGCGTCAGGACACGCGCCGGATCGAGACGGCGCCCGATCCGGTCACGCCGGGCGAAATGGAAGCCGCCGTCGTCTGAGCAGCCATGAAAAAGGCCCCGGCGGATCACCGGGGCCTTTCTGCTGACAACGCCTGAGCGGCGTCAGATTCGCGGACCGCGTCCCCTCATGCCGCCGACGACCAGCGAGACGACGAAGAGAATAACCGCAATAATGGCGATGAACTTGGCGATCTCGAACGACATGCCCGAGATACCGCCGAAGCCGAGGACTGCCGCAACCAGGGCGACAATAAAGAAAATGATGGCCCAGCGAAGCATGGACGACCCTCCGAAACGTTGTTGACGGGAGCAGAACCACCGACCCCTCCCGTCGATCGTCCCGCCTGCCATAACAACGCCCCGAAGGCTTGACCGTTCCGCTTTTTTATCGCCGGCGCGGGCGGCTCTTTTCAGTAAAGGCGGCGGCGACCATGGTGGCCAGCGCCGGGTTGCGCAGGAAGATCCAGCCGCCGGCCAGGGCCGCCGCCGCGCCCAGGATGGGGCGCTGCTGGAACAGGTGCAGGGCGCGCATGCCCAGGCCTTCCGGCTCATAGTCCTCTTCTTCGTCCTCGCCCTGCGCCCGGCGGACAAAGACCAGGGCGACGATCAGGGCGATCAGTGCGAAGAGGGCCGAGGTGATGGCCGCCGCCGCCAGAGGCAGGACGACCAGCGCCAGCAAATAATAGACCGTGGCCCCCAGGGCGACCATGGCCACGAAGCCCGCGCCGGCCGCGATGAAGGTCGCGACCGCGCGATTGACCAGCCCCCGCCCCAGCATCAGCGGCGACGACCGGCGAGCAGCAGGCCCAGCACCACGCCGACGCCCAGGGCGATGGCGGTGGACTGCACCGGACGTTCCTGCACGCGCTCGACGACATAGCGCTGGGCTTCTTCGAAGCGCTCGGCGGCGTCGTCGTAATATTCACGGCCGCGCACGCGGGCGTCGTCGTAGTAGCCGCGCGCCTTTTCACGCAGTTCCTCGCCCTGCTCGCGCAGGCGGGCTTCGGCGTCGGCGGCCTTGGCCTTCAGGCGCTGCGTTTCCTCGCGCGCGCCGGTCTTCAGATCCTCCTTGAGGGTCTTCAGGTCGTTCTTGATGTCTTCCCGAGCCTTGGTGGTGGCCATGATGCGCGCTCCGCTGAGTTTGTAAGCTTGACGATTAAATAGAGAACCCCCGCCCCGAACGCCACACCGACGACCAAGGTTCCTGCAAAGCCGCAGGCCAAGGCGTGGCGCAACCGCCTTCTGGCGTCGCTCAAGAGCTCGTCCTAGAACAACGTCATGACCCAATGGCTGTTCCCTCCCGCGCCGACGCCTTCCCTGCCCGTCGTCGGCGAGGCGCGTCGTTTTCCCGTTCGCCGCGTCCTGTGCGTCGGCCAGAACTACGTCGCCCACGCCCGCGAAATGGGGGCCGATCCGAACAGGCCCGCGCCCTTCTTCTTCGCCAAGCCCGCCGACGCCCTGGTCGTGGACGGCGCCGATCCGGCCTATCCGTCGGCCACGACCAACCTGCATCATGAGGTCGAACTGGTCGTCGCCGTGGGCGAGGGCGGCGCCATCGTCGGTTGGGCCGTCGGCGTCGATCTGACGCGGCGCGATCTGCAATCGGAAGCGAAAGCCAAGGGGCGACCGTGGGAGGCCGGCAAGGCGTTTGACCAGTCGGCGCCCTGCGGCGCCCTGACGCCGGGCGTCCTGCCTGACCCCGACGCGATCATCGAACTGAAGGTCAACGGCGAGACGCGCCAGTCGGGCCGTCTGTCCGACATGATCTGGGACCCGGCGGGCATTTTGGCCCAGGCGAACGCGCTGTGGACCGTGCAGCCCGGCGACCTGATCTTCACCGGCACGCCCGAGGGCGTCGGGCCTCTGGTTCCGGGCGACCGGGTCGAGGCGAGCATCGACGGTCTGGCTCCGCTTAGCTTCACGGTGCAGCCATGATCCTGCACGGCTACTGGCGCTCGGGCACCAGCTATCGCACCCGCATCGCCCTGAATCTGAAGGGGCTGACCTATCAGACGGCGCCGGTCGATCTGCGCACCGGGGCGCAGAAGTCCGACGCCTATCTGGCGCTGAATCCGCAGGGCCTGGTCCCGGCGCTGGAGACCGACGACGGTCTGGTCCTGACCCAGAGCCCGGCCATTCTGGAGTGGCTGGAGGAGGTCCATCCGACCCCGGCCCTGCTGCCGTCCAGCGCCGCCGACCGGGCTTGCGTACGCGCCATGGCGGCCCTGATCGGCTGCGACGTTCATCCGCTGAACAATCTGCGGGTGCTGAAGGCGGTGCGCGATCTCGGCGCCGATCAGGCGGGGGTGAACGCCTGGGCCGGGCGCTGGATTACGGACGGCTTCGCGGCGCTGGAGGCCCTGGTCGTGCGTCACGGCGAGGGCTGGTGCTTCGGCGGCGCCCCGACCTTCGCGGACTGCTACCTGATCCCGCAAATTTATTCGGCGCGTCGTTTCAACGTTGATCTGACCGCATTTCCGCGCCTGCTGGAGATCGAGATACGGGCGGACCTGCATCCGGCCTTCATCGCGGCGCATCCTGATAATCAGCCGGATGCGGATTAAGCCTGTTCGTTCACCAACGGCATTGATTTCAGTCAATCTCCCTTAAGCTTTGGCGCGGAATATCGGCGTCGTGAGATTCGCCGTCCCGCCCTCTCCAGCCGACCGGCTCGCCATCGCTGTGGTGACTGAGCCCGAACGGTCCCGACCGCTGCCCCCCGGCCAGCGGGAGGACGCCATGCGCCATCTGCTGCAAACGGCGGGCGACGCGGGCGTCGGTCTGGTCGCGACCCGGCCCGAGGGCGACGTCGAGCGTCTGCTGGGTCAGGCCTGGCCCTTCCCCTCGCCCTTCCGCGTCACCGCGCGCACCGTGCCCCTGGCCGACGGTCTGGACCGGGTCGAGGCCCGCGCCCGGCGTTCGCTGGAGCGCATGGGCCTGCCGCGCGGCGACGCCGTCCTGGTGCAGAACGCCGCCGATCTGGCCGGAGCCGAGGGCCGCGCCCTGTGGGGCCGGTTGCAGGCGCTGAAGGAGCGGGGGATCTTCCGCAAGATCGGCTTCGTCGCCACCGTCGAGGACGGCCCGGCCCTGATCGCCCGCCGCTTCCAGCCCGACGTGGTGCAGATCGCCTGCAACATCCTGGATCAGCGCGCCGCGCGCGGCGGGGTGATCGAGGCCCTGGCCGCCCAGGGCGTCGAGGTGCATCTGGCCTCGGTCTTCGCCCAGGGCCTGCTGTTCGCCAACCGCGACAGCCTGCCGCCCGAAATGGCGGCCCACGGCATGGCCCTGTCGCGCACGCGCCGCCGTCTGGCCGAGGCGCGGGTCGATCCGATGCAGGCGGCCCTGGCCTATGCCCTGAACCTGCCCGGCGTAGCCTCGGTGATCGCCAGCGTGGCCTCGGCCGCCGAACTGCGCGCCATCGTCGCCGCCTCGCACGCGGCCAAGCCGGACATCGACTGGGACGCCCTGGCCCTGGACGAAGCCCCCGCCGCCGTCGCCTCGCGCCTGCGCCTGCACGTCAGCAACGCGGCGTAGGTCTCAATCAGCCCAACTGGGTGCGTTCTCGGCGGGCGCACAACGATAGTTCGAGCGAACGAGATCGCGTTGCCGCAGGCTGATGCGACGTCCTATGCGAACGAACAGCACGCCGCTAACGGCCATGCAGGCTAACCCGGGAATCAGGAAGGCGCTGCCGGTTACATCATCCGGCGACGGGTTCTTGAGGAATAAATCCGCCACCTTGGACAGGACGGCGCCGACCAGAAACAGTCCCCACCACCAACGAAGCAGAGATGGTTCTCGGTTTTTGCGCCATTCGTCAGGATTCGAGGAAGCCGTCCAGAGCTCGGCGGTGACTCCATAGGGCTTCCATAGCGAAGCGATGGGAATGAGGAACCAAAGCATCGCCCAAAGCGGACTATAGCCGACCTTGACCCTCATGGCGTGGAGGTTTCGGGTGGATTGATAATACCACGTCAAGGTGAGCACTACGCCGATGACATAGAGCGCGATAATCAGGTTGCCGGTGATGATGGCCGCTGTTGCTGCGATCATTACCGCCTCCCCGTTTGCGAACAGCATGGCTAGCAAGGCCATGGTTGCGGCAGCGGTTGCTGCGATATAGAGCCAGCCCACGACTTCGACGGCGCACCAGAGGCCCATAAGGTTGCGTGGTGCACGAGAGATGTTCGGCATCGTAATTTCCCCAATTCCCCAGGGAAACTGATCATTCTCCCCTCTTGTTTGCAAGCGCGTGCTTGAGGCGGCAGTCCCGATCCGTCACCCTGTCCAGCGTATGAACGCGCCCCTCGCCCATCCCCCGCAAGCTGATCTGAAGCCCGACGCCGGAACCACGCCGGTCATGGCGCAATTCCTGGCGGCCAAGGCCGATCAGCCGGACGCCATCCTGTTCTTCCGCATGGGCGACTTCTACGAGTTGTTCTTCGACGACGCGGTGAAGGCGGCGGCGGCCCTGGGCATCACCCTGACCAAGCGCGGCAAGCATCAGGGCGAGGACATTCCCATGGCCGGGGTGCCGGTCCATGCGCTGGACGGCTATCTGGCGCGGCTGATCCGCATGGGCTTCAAGGTCGCCATCTGCGAGCAGCTGGAAGCCCCCGCCGAGGCCAAGAAGCGCGGCCACAAGGCGGTGGTGCATCGCGGGGTGGTGCGGGTGGTGACGCCCGGCACCCTGACCGAGGACAGCCTTCTGGACGCGCGCGGGGCCAATCGTCTGGCCGCCGTGGCGATCCGCAAGGGCCGGGCCGCCGTGGCCGTGGTCGAACTGTCGGCGGGGGCGGTGGACTCGGTGGCCTGCGACCTCGGCGATCTGGGCGCGGCGCTGGCGGCGTTCCGGCCGTCGGAGGTTCTGGTGCCCGACCGCCTGTTCTCGGACGAGACGCTGAAAGGCGCGCTGGACGGCTCCGGCGGGGTGGTTCAGGCCATGCCCCAGGCCCTGGCCGAGCCGGTCGGCGCGCGCGACCGGGTGCAGCGGCTCTACGGCGTCTCGGCCCTGGACGGCTTCGGCGCCTTCGAGGAGGCCGAGGTTTCGGCCCTGGGCCTGATCGCCGCTTATCTGGAGACGACCCAGGCCGGCAAGATCCCCGCCCTGGCCCCGCCGCGCCGTTCGGGCGAGAGCGGCTTCCTGGCCATCGACCCGGCGACGCGGTTGAGCCTTGAGATCGACCGGACCCAGAGGGGCGAGCGCGACGGAAGCCTACTTCACTGCATCGACCGCAGCGTGACGTCTGGCGGGGCGCGGGCGCTGGCGGAACGCATCTCGCGGCCCTTGCGCGATCCGGCGGCGATCAACGCCGGGCTGGACGCGGTGGAATGGCTGCTGGAGCGGCGCGATCTGCGGCGCGATCTGAGGGATGGGCTGCGCTCATCGGCGGACGTGGCGCGCGCCACCTCGCGACTGGCGCTGGGACGCGGCGGGCCGCGCGATCTGGGGGCGATCCGTTCGGGTCTGACGACGGCGCAGGGGCTGGCCGGTCTGTTCGCCGCCGCGACGCGCGATCCCCTGGCGGGGCCGCCCGCGCGGGTGCTGGCCTGTCTCGACCGGCTGACGCTGGACGCCGAACTGTCGCATCTGCTGGCTGATCTGGGCGACGGCCTGATCGAGGAGCCGCCCCATCTGGCGCGCGACGGCGGCTTCGTGAACCCCGGCCACAGGCCCGAGCTGGACGCCGCCCGCACCCTGCGCGACGACAGCCGCCGCGTGGTCGCCGACCTGGAGGCCCGCGCCGTGGCCGAGAGCGGCGTGGCCTTCAAGGTGCGCCACAACGCCGTGCTGGGCTATTTCCTCGAAGCCTCCGCGAAAGCCGCCGAGGGCCTGTTGCGCGCGGGACCCGACAGCCCCTTCATCCACCGACAGACCCTGGCAAATCAGGTGCGCTTCACCACGGTCGAGCTGTCGGAACTGGACGCCAAGATCAGCCAGGCCGGGCATCGCGCCCTGGCCATGGAGGGCGAGACCTTCGAAGCCTGGCGGCGCGAAGTCGCGCGGCTGGCCGGGCCGTTGCAGGGCGTGGCCGAGGCCCTGGCCGAACTGGACGCCCATGCGGCGCTGGCGGAATGGGCCGAAGAGATCGGCGCCGTGCGTCCCGTGGTCGACGACAGCCTCTGCTTCGACGTCGAGGCAGGACGCCACCCGGTGGTCGAGGCGGCGGTGACGGCGCAAGGCGATCCCTATACCCCCAACAACTGCCGCCTGGCTGGGGATGGTCAGGGCGCCTCGCGCCTGTCGATCGTGACGGGTCCCAACATGGCCGGTAAGTCAACCTTCCTGCGCCAGAACGCCCTGCTGGTGGTGCTGGCCCAGGCCGGGGCCTTTGTGCCCGCGCGCGCCATGCGGCTGGGCGTCGTGGACCGGCTGTTCAGCCGCGTCGGCGCCGGCGACGACCTGGCGCGCGGCCGCTCCACCTTCATGATGGAGATGGTCGAGACCGCCGCCATCCTGACCCAGGCCACGCCGCACAGCTTTGTGGTGCTGGACGAGATCGGGCGCGGCACGGCCACCTATGACGGTCTGGCCATCGCCTGGGCCACCGCCGAGGCCCTGCACGAGACCAATCGCGCCCGCACCCTGTTCGCCACCCACTATCACGAGCTGGCGCGGCTGGAGGAGCGGCTGGACCACGTCTGCAACCTGTCGATGAAGGCGCGCGAGTGGAACGGCGATCTGGTCTTCCTGCACGAGGCGGCGCCCGGCGCAGCCGACCGTTCCTACGGCGTGCAGGTGGCCAAGCTGGCGGGGGTGCCGACCGCCGTCGTCGGTCGCGCCCGCGAGGTGCTGGAACGGCTGGAGAGCGAGAAGGCGGCGACCGCGCGTCTAGACGACCTGCCCCTGTTCGCCGCCGTGGCCGAGCCGGCGCCGGCGCCGATGTCTTCGGCCCTGGATGATGCGATGGCCGTCATTGACCCCGATGAGCTGACCCCGCGCGAGGCGCTGGAGGCGCTCTATCGGCTGAAGGGGCTGTCGCGCTCGTGACCTCCCCGGCGGCTCTCGACGCGCGTCTGGTCGAGGCCGCCTCGGCGCCCGATGCGCGGGCCGCCGTCACCAAGGTCTTGCGCGAAAGCTTCGCCATCGAGCGCGCCCGCGTCGCGCGGCGGCTGGAGGGCGGGGTCGACGGGGCCGAGGCGGCGCGGCTCTACGCCGCCGCCGCCGACGCCATGCTCGCCAGCCTGTGGCGGGTGGCGACCGAGATCCTGTATCCGGCGCCGCAGGACCGGCTGAGCCTGCTGGCGGTCGGCGGCTATGGGCGCGGCGTCCTGGCGCCCTTTTCCGATCTCGACCTGCTGTTTCTGCGGCCCGGCCAGAGCGCCAGCGCCCGCGCCGAGGCGGTGATTGAATTCGTCCACTACGTCCTGTGGGATCTGGGGCTGAAGGTCGGGTCGGCCTCGCGTTCGGTCGGGGAAGCCCTGGCGCTGGCGCGCGACGACATGACGGTGCGCACCACCCTGCTGGAAGCGCGGGTGCTGGCCGGCGACGCGGCCCTCGGCGAGAACCTGTTGCGGCGGTTTCGCGCCGAGGTCGCCAAGGCCGATCCCCGCCCCTTCATCGCCACCAAGATGGAGGAGCGCGACGTTCGCCTGCAAAAAACAGGCGCGGTGCGTTATCGCGTCGAGCCCAACATCAAGGACGGCAAGGGCGGGCTTCGCGACCTGAACACCCTGTTCTGGATCGCCCGGTCCCTGGCGCCGGACAGCGAGCGGGGACAGGCGGCGCTGGAGGGCCTGCTGAGCGCGCGCGAGCTGCGCAGCTTCCGCGAGGCCATCGGCTTTCTGTGGAGCGTGCGCATCCACCTGCATCTGGCGGCGGGGCGGGCGGAAGAGAAGCTGACCTTCGACTACCAGCCCGAGATCGCCCGGCGCATGGGCTGGCGCGGGCGCGGCGACGAACTGGCGGTCGAGCGTTTCATGCGGCGCTATTTCCAGGTGGCGCGCGAGGTCGGTGCCCTGACCCGCGCCGTCTCGGCCCAGTTGGAGGCGCGCCAGCAGAAGAAGGCGCAAGGGTTGGCGCGCGGCCTGTCCCGACTGATCCCCCGGCGACGGGTCAAGCTGGCCTTTGACGGTCTGGCCGTCGAGGGCGGGCGGCTGACGGTGACGGGGGGCGGGGTCTTCGCCCATGATCCTGTGCGGCTGCTGCTGCTGTTCGTGGAGGCCGACCGGCTGGATCTGGACCTGCACCCGGACGCCTTCGCCGCCGTGATCCGCGCCCTGTCGCTGGTGACGCCGGCCCTGCGGCGCGACCCGCGCGCGGCCGAGGCCCTGCTGACGGTTCTGGCGCATGGCCAGCGGCCCTATCGCGTCCTGTCGATCATGAACGAGACCGGCTTGCTGGGCCGGTTCCTGCCCGAATGGGGCCGGATCGTCGGCCAGACCCAGTTCAACATGTATCACGCCTATACGGTGGACGAGCACACGCTTCAGGCCGTGGGCGTCATCAACGACATCGCGCGCGGCAAGCTGGAGGCCGATCACCCGGCCTCGACCGCCATCATCCCCCGCATCGCCGACATCGAGGTTCTGATGCTGGCCATGCTGCTGCACGACGTGGGCAAGGGCGGCGACCGGGGGCAGCTGGAAGACGGGGCCATCGCCGCGCGCCGGGCCTGCGAACGGCTGGGCGTCGATCCGCGCCGGATCGAGCTGGTGGTCTGGCTGGTGCGCCATCACCTGCTGATGAGCGACTATGCGCAAAAGCGCGACGTCTCCGACCCCTCGACCGTGCGGGCCTTTGCCGAGGCCGTGGGCGACCCGGAGCGTCTGCGGATGCTGATGGTCCTGACCGTGGCCGACATCCGCGCCGTGGGGCCGGGGGTGTGGAACGGCTGGAAGGGCCAGCTGATGCGCGCCCTGTTCGAGGCCACCGAGGCCCTGTTCCGCGGCGACGCCGTGACGCGCGAGGACCCGCTGATCGACCACCCGGCCCTGGTCGAGCGCGCCCGGCGCGAAGGGGCGGCGGTCGAGGCCCTGCCGCCGGAAACCTTGCTGGAATCCACGGCGCGGGTGGCGGTGGCGGCGGTGGACCGGCCCGGCCTGTTCGCCGATCTGGCCGCGACCCTGGCGCTGGCCGGGGCCGACGTGGTTGGCGCGCGCCTGGCCACCGCCGAGGACGGCACGGCGCTGGACGTGTTCGAACTTCAGGACGGAGCGGGCGAGGCCTATGGCCGGCGCGAGCCGCGTCGGCTGGCCATCCTGGTCAAGGCGCTGGAGCGGGCGGCGCAGAAGGGGGCGCGGGCCTCAGCGGTCGAGACGCCGCGCGTCAGCGCCCGCCGCGCCGTGTTCGAGGTCCGCCCGGTGGTCCGCATCGACATGGAGGCCGGAACCAGCGCCGTGGTGGTCGAGGTCTCGGGCGCCGACCGGCCCGGCCTGCTGGCCGATCTGGCGCGGACGATTTCAGAGCATGGCTATTCGACCCGCTCGGCCCACGTGGCCAGCTTCGGCGAGCGGGCGGTGGACGGCTTCTACATCACCGACGCCGACGGTCGTAAGCCGAGCGACGCGGCCAGGCTGGCGGCCCTGAAGACGGCGCTGATCGCGGTTCTGGACCGCGCGCCGCAGGGGCCGGCGGGGCGCCGCATCGTGCCGGTGCGGGCCAGCGTGCGCGACGTCTCCGATCTGGAAGGCGAGGTCGGGCGCAAGCCCATATCCAGCGCGACGCGGGCGCGCTAAGGCGATGGTCGGGCGAGCGCAGGAACAGCCGTGAACGACAAGACCGACCCCATCGAACCGGCTGCGCCGATTTCAGCCGCCAATGCTACGGTGGAGCCGATGGTTCAGCCGCCCGCCGCCTCGACGACCCTTGACGGCAAGGCCCCCAAGGGCGGCGGCGTCATGCGCTCCTCGGCCATCTTCAGCGCCATGACCCTGCTCAGCCGTCTGGCCGGGTTCGCGCGCGACGTGGTGATCTCGGCGGCGCTGGGGGCCTCGGCGGGACCGGCGGCGGACGCCTACAACACCGCCCTGAACTTCCCCAACCTGTTCCGCCGCATCTTCGCCGAAGGGGCCTTCGCCGCCGCCTTCGTGCCCGCCTACGCCAAGACCTTGAAGACCGAGGGCGAGGCCGTGGCCGATCAGGTCGCCACCGACGCCCTGGCCGCCGTGGCCGCCGTCACCGTGGTCCTGACCATCGTGGCCCAGCTGACGATGCCCTGGCTGATGACGGTCATCAACATCGGCTTCCTGGACGATCCGGCGCGGTTCAAGCTGGCCGTGATCCTGACCCAGATCACCATGCCCTACCTGCCCTGCATGGCCGTCGCGGCCTTGTTGAGCGGGGTGCTGAACGCGCGCGGGCGCTTCATCGTCTCGGGCGCCTATCCCATACTGCTGAACCTGATCATGCTGGCCGCCGTCATCCCGGCCCAAGGCGATCAGATCGGCGCCGCCTACGCCGCCTCGTGGGCGGTGCTGGTCGCCGGCGTGGCCCAGGCGGGTTTGTGCTGGTGGGCGGCGAGGAAAGCCGGCGCCAATATCCGCCTGACCATGCCCAGGCTGACCCCGGCGGTGAAGGCCATCATCATCACCGCCGTGCCCGCCGCCATCGGCAATAGCGCGACCCAGATCAACGTCTTCATCTCGGGCAACCTGTCCAGCTTCGTGGCGGGCGGGCGGACCTGGCTGGCGACGGCGGACCGCCTGTACCAGCTGCCGCTGGGTCTGGTCGGGGTGGCCATCGGCATCGCCCTGCTGCCCAAGCTGTCGGCGGCGGTGGCGTCCAAGGACCACGGCCAGCAGCAGGCCTCGATGGACGAGGCCCTGGCCCTGTCCATGGCCCTGACCCTGCCGGCGGCGGCGGCCCTGATGGCCATGCCCTATTTCCTGATCGACGCCCTGTTCACGCGCGGCGCCTTCCTGCAGGTCGACGCCGTCAACACGGCCCAGGCCCTGTTCCAGTTCGGCTGGGGCGTGCCGGCCTTCGTCCTGATCCGCATCCTGGCCCCGGCCTTCTTCGCGCGCGGCGACACGCGGCGGCCCATGGCCTTCGCCCTGGTCTCGGTGGCGGTCAACGCCGCCCTGGCCATCGGCCTGTTCAACCTGGGCATGGGCATCGCCGGCATCGCGGCGGCGGTCAGCGCGGCGGCCTGGACCAACGCCCTGCTGCTCGGCGCGACCCTGTGGCGGCGCGGCCATTACCGGCCCAGCCCGGCGGCGGCATCGCGCCTTGTCCGCATCTTGCTGGCCAGCGTCGGTCTGGGTCTGGTGGTCGGCCTCGCCTCCTGGGCCCGGCCCCTGCTGCAGGCCCCGGTCGAAGCCCTGCTGGGCGCGCTCGGCGCGGACCACGGCGCCAAGGAGCTGACCCTGCTGGCCGTCGTGGCGGCGGGGGGTCTGACCTATGTCGTCCTGGCCTTCGCCACGCGGGCGATCACCGTGGCCGAGATCAAGGGGCTGATCCGCAAGGGTCGGTAAGCTTGCCCTTCGCGCCCCGAGGCGATAAGCGCGAGGGCATGGCTTATTCGGGACATCCCTTTATCGCCCGGCGATGGCGCGGCTGACTGTTCACCGCCTGCCTCCGCACGCCTGCGCGTGCGCCGAATTCCAGCCTTTACGCTTCCCGAGAAAATTCCATGACTGACCAGACCCCGGCCTCCGTCGCTCCGGCTGCGCCCGCCTATGCCGGCCCGCGCCGCATCCTGTCCGGCATCCAGGCCTCCGGCGCCCTGCACCTGGGCAACTATCTGGGCGCGCTGAAGCGCTTCACCGAGCTGCAGGACACGGGCGCGCCCCTGTTCGTCTTCGTCGCCGACATGCACGCCATCACCGTCTGGCAGGAGCCGGAGAAGCTGGCCGCCCAGACGCGCGAGATCGCGGCGGCCTATCTGGCGGCGGGCCTGGACCCGGCCAAGGCCACCATCTTCCCGCAGTCGGCGGTGCCGGCCCACGCCGAACTGGCCTGGATCTTCAACTGCGTCGCCCGCCTCGGCTGGCTGGACCGGATGACCCAGTTCAAGGAGAAGTCGGGCAAGCACAAGGAACGCTCCAGCGTCGGCCTCTACACCTATCCGGTGCTGCAGGCGGCGGACATCCTGCTCTACAAGGCGACCGAGGTGCCGGTCGGCGAGGACCAGAAGCAGCATCTGGAACTGACCCGCGACATCGCCGCCAAGTTCAACAACGACTTCGGCGTGCCGGGCTTCTTCCCCCAGCCGGAGCCCCTGATCCAGGGGCCGGGCACCCGCGTCATGTCCCTGCGCGACGGCGGGGCCAAGATGAGCAAGTCAGATCCCTCGGATCTGTCGCGCATCAACCTGACCGACGACGCCGACACCATCGCCGCCAAGATCAAGAAGGCCAAGTCGGACATGGACGTCCTGCCCGACACGCTTGAGGGTCTGGAGGGGCGGCCCGAGGCCAAGAACCTGGTGGCCATCTACGCCGCCCTGTCGGACACGACGCGCGAGGCCGTTCTGGCCGAGTTCGGCGGTCAGGGCTTTGGGTCGTTCAAGCCCAGGCTGGCGGAGCTGGCCGTCACGTCGATGGCCCCGGTCACGGCCGAGATGCGCCGTCTGATGGCCGACCCGGCCGAGATCGACCGCGCCCTGGCCGTCGGCGCCGAGCGCGCCCGCGAGGTCGCCCAGCCGGTGGTGGACGAGGTCAAGAAGATCGTCGGCTTCTGGCAGGGTTGATCGGCGCTTTTCGGACGTGACGGCGGCGCGCCCGCTTTCGCGTCCGGGCGTTCGCGCCTAGAGCATCCGGCTATGACCCATCCTCTTGATCGGGCGGTCTTCAATGCCCTGACCACCCGCCTGTCGCGGTTTACCACCCCCGATTCCGGGGCCGCCGCCGTGCGGCTCGACCCCGAGGTCGGCGTCTTTCTGGCGGCGGCGGATGACAGCGCCGCCAGCCGCGAAGCCATGGGCGTCCTGGCCCGGCGCTACCCCGGCGCGGGACTGGTCGAGCGCGAGGACGGGCCGATGGCCGGGGTCCTGCCCGAGGGCGTGCCGG
>RCUP01000355.1_pt1 | contig 37348 bp, 21 predicted proteins | sample 2166341 | NCBI WGS metagenome assembly RCUP01 (sample SAMN09932325, study PRJNA488358) | compost metagenome | isolation source: compost soil in succinonitrile-enriched | place: Germany: Experimental Botanical Garden | reverse complement strand
CGCAGAGTGATCCGATTGGTCTTGATGGTGGGATCAGTACGTTTACCTACGTGAGCTCCAATCCGCTGGGTGCCAATGATCCATTGGGATTGTTCAATGCAGCTGACCTACCCAATCTGCCGGATTGGCTGGTTGACGGCGCTGCCGGGCTGGGAGACGGTATAAGTGGAGGCCTGACTTCTGCCTTCAGAGACTGGGCCAATATCGGTAGCGTGGACAAATGCTCGACCAGCTATCAGGCTGCAGAGTGGACAGGGATAGCTGCCGGATTGGCGGTGCCTGTGGGAAGGGTCAGTTATGTATACAAAGTTGGACAGCTCCCTAAAGCCGGGCTGTCTTTGGAACAGACAGTGGCAGCGAGGAATGCTTTGAAATCGTACTACCGGGGCCGGCCAATGGACACGCTGCTGCCAGCGGTCAGTGGCAGGTTTGGTTATCCGGGAGCCCAGGAAATATTGGTGAAGAATGGTGGCGATGCCGCACGTGCCATTGCTCGATCCGGGAATACGAGTCTTCCTTGGACTGCTGGATTGGTCGGCGGTGGAGCGGCTAAAGCGGCAAACAGCGCTGCAAATGCGGCAGGGAGGGACTGTGGCTGCAACTAATTGTTTGACGATGGCATCTGGTGGAAGCATATGCCTTCTAGACTATTGGCATGTTGGCAGGGTGAGAATTGCAAAAATCACCCCGGATGGCACCCTGCTTGTCTCCCGAGTTAGCGCGGATGCCAACATGGACCGTGTGCGAGGCGTAGTTGGTCAGGGGCGGTTTAATAATGGATTTGTTCCAATGGCCTATTTGTCATGCGAATTCAATGATGCGCATGGCACGCCAGACTATTGTAGAAATCTCATTCTAATGATTGATGGGAAGTTGCTGGGAGATGGTTTTTCAGTTCCGAGGATCTCTTGGTCACGTGGTCTCTTCTATGGAGTGTTCAAGGTCGTCCTCGAAGATGGTTGGAGTTTCGAGTCGAGGTACCGGCGGCCATTCCTGCGCGAGTTATGGTGGCGGCTCAATGTTGGAGGAACGTTGGACGAGCAGCCGGTGGACTTCATCGAGAAGATGGTTGCGATTGTTTCTGAAGCGAGGCCTAAATGGATTGTGAAGAGTCGATAGAATTTTCCGGTCGCACATAGGTCCGCCTGTTGAAAATTGAAAATCCAGATGGACGGAGCATGAGCTGTCTGCATGATCTGCACGTCGATGGACTCCGTATTGAAGATCGCCGCCGTCTTTCCCTCTCTCTGTCCACGGAATGCGGAAGGTATGTGCATGAGGTCATCTTCGATAACATTGTCCGCCTCAGTATCGATGGCCTCTCGATGCAGAACATCATTCTCGACATGAGTGTCTTCACTGAGCGGGAAGCATCATTCGAGTTTGATCATGCGTGCGCCCTGCTTGGAGTGGACCCTGCGGACCCGCATGAACTCGATGGGACGGGGTGCATTGTCCTCATCGAAGCGTCGATCGGTGCCGAGATTGCATGCCTCATGGCACAACCGTGGCAGCTCGTGCTCCATCAAATCAGTGGAAACGTCCGAGCATGAGGCGAACGCTCGCTCTGGGCGGTTGGAGAAAGCCGGGAGTGGAACAGTATGAGTGAAGCGTCCGGTGCCCGGGCATCAGCCAGTAATCCCGATGGGGTGGGCCTACCCACCAGCGGATATCTGATCGGTCTGTGGCGCGGCAAGCGCGGGAAGATCCGGGTTACCCCAGCAAGGAACCGCGTCACCATGCCGATGGCTGGCATCTTGCGCGCAACGTTGCTGCTCTTGCCAATGCTTGGAGGCTGCAGCATCAGCCAGTTTCAACATACGGAATGGAGATCGGACTGGGTAGATGTTTCATCCGATGCGATCTTCCCTGGCAATTCAACGACTCTGCCGCCTGGCGGCATTTCCACGCTTGATCCGGATAGTGAAGCCGCCATTGCGGAGTGGATGTTGAAGAATGCACTGGTCGCGGTATCGGCTTCAGAGGTTGAAGGGAAGATCGGTTCACTGCCGTTGAGTGGTCTGAAGCCAGCACCCGAGGAGAGCATCTATCTCGTCAGGGCCGCTTCGGATGAAGGCAATGGCACGTTCATCGGCTACGTCAACGACAAGGGACTTCTCATCATGTATGGGGTCATGGGTGGGTGCGGCGAGCAGAAGCACCGGGTGGTTGCCGTGAGCCTGCGGGAGAAGCCCGCCAACGTCTTCGGCAGGTGCTCGGCGGCGCTTTAGTACGCTGGGGCATCGGGTAGCGGAGTACCACCGTTCGTAGGCGCGCTGGCGCCTGGCGCGTGATGTCAGCATTCCGTCCGGCAGCGATACCGCATTCCCCGCCTCACGGCCGCGTTGTCGGCGGTGCTGGAGGCGGTGCCATCGGCCGCTGAGGCCGCGTGGAAATTCCAAAGCTGTTCCCCATCCTCTGCTGGGTGGCAGCCCGATGGGCCAGGCCGAGCGCAGTAGGAGCCTGCCGCACCCGCTGTTCGGACGCCGGTATCTCAGGCACGGGTTTGCGCGACGCCGGCGTCAACCGTTCGCTCATGCAGACGTAGTCGGGAATGCGTTCGCCATTGACCTCCAGCTCGATGCAGGCAGCATCGGCGGGCGTGAGCGCGGGCGCAGCCTTTGCCTGTCCGCCCCACGCGTGTGGCGGCAGCAGCAGAAAGATGCCTGTAACAAGCCAGCGGAAGGGATGCATGGGTGTCACCATCCTGCAATGAAGCCGACCTAACGTGACCGGCTTGGCGTTGTGATGCTGGCGTGTCTTGCATGCAGTTTGATGACACCGGAGCGCAGGACGGGGGGCCGGCAATGCGGGCGGAAAGGCGTAATCGCTGCATCCGCAGCGTTGCCTGGCTGTTGTGCATCGCATGGATGCTGGCGCCGACGCTGCTGGCCTGGGCCGGCGCGGGCGCTGCGCCCGACGGGACAACCCACCTGTTCGACATTCCAGCCCAACCGTTGCCACAGGCGTTGCAGTTGTATGGGGAGACCACAGGGGTGGCGGTACTGATTGATGCCCGCATGTTGGGCGGTCTGCGCTCGACGGCGGTCAGTGGACGCCATGCGCCATTGCCGGCGTTGCAGATGCTGCTGCGGGGTACGGGCTTGGCGCCACGCTTTGTCGACGGCGGCGGGTTCACGCTGGTAGCCGGTGAGATCCCCCCACCCGGTGACACCGCCCCGGCGAATGCCGGCACGCGCTCTGCAACAGCTTCTGCTGCGCCCCAGCACCGTGCCGCTTGGGTCATCCAGCAATCGCTGGAGGCAGCGCTGTGCGGCGCGCGCGCGACGCGGCCGGGCAGTTATCGGGTCGCACTGCAACTATGGGTGGACCCTGCCAGCCATCGGGTGGGCCGTGCCGACGTGCTGGAAAGCAGCGGCGACCCACGTCGCGATGCGGCGATTCTCAGGCGATTGGATGACCTGGCCATGCCAGGGCTGCCGGTGGACCTGCCGCAACCGGTGACGCTGCTGTTGCTGCCACACGCTGCGGGCCGCACGCCGCCGTGCAGGGGCGCACGATGACCGCACTTCGGGGATTGTTCCTCGACCACTACGAAGCCTTCCGCAAGCGCCTGCGCCGCCGCCTGGGCTCTGATGATCTGGCGCTGGATGCGTTGCAGGAGACCTGGCTGCGTGTCGAGCGGATGGGCAACATCGTGCCGCAGCGCAGTCCGGTGGCCTATCTGTTCCGCATGTCGATCAACGCCGCCAGCGACCAGCGCCAAGCCCACGCACGGATGCTGACCGGCACCGAGCTGGATGCGCTGATGGACGAGACTGCCGACCATCTGGATCCGGCCACGGTTACGTTCGGCCAGGTGGAAATGGCGCAGCTGGAGCTGGCCCTGCGCGAGCTGCCCGAGCGCCAGCGCGCCATCCTGGTGGCAGCGCGCATCGAGCAGCTGCCGATCGAGACCATTGCCCTGCAGCACGGGGTATCGGCGCGGATGATCGGCAAGGAGCTGAAGAAGGCCCTGCAGCACTGCGCGGGCCGGCTGGACCGCCCGTTGGTGCAGCGGTTCGGTCCCGGCGCCGGAAAACCGTCATGACTGATATGAAGACGAACGTGGCCTCCGCACTGCCGGCAGACGTACAACAACAGGCACAGGACTGGCTGCTGCGCCTGCATGGCGCGGCTGTCAGCGAAGCCGATGCCGATGCCTTCCGACGGTGGCGCGGGCTCGACCCGCGCCACGCGGCTGCATTTGCACAGGCACGTGCGCTGTGGAAGGCACTGGGTCCGGCGCTGCAGGCCACCGGCGGGCAGACAGAACAGACACTTGTGACCCATCAGGTGCCGCCGGTTGCAAGCCTGCCACCAGCGGTCCACGCCGACAGTCATGCTCGGCCACGCAGCCGCACACGGATGGGGCGCAGAGCATTCCTGGGCGGCGCAGTCGCGGCGGCGGCCGGTGGCTGCTGGCTCGCGGCCAGTTCGCCGCTGGGCCTGTGGCCGGAGCTGGGTGCACTGGGCGCGGACTACCGCACCGCCACCGGCGAGCGCCGCGAACTGGAGATCCAGGGTGTGACGGTGGCGATGGGGACACGTACCCGTCTGCGACGGTCCGATGACCACGCGCGCGGCCTGCAGTTGAGCCAGGGCGAGGCGCAATTCGCGCTGCCCGCGTGGGCACGACGCGGTTTCCAGATCCAGGTGGAGGGCGCGCGGGTGATGCTGGACCCGGGCGCGCGGGTGAACGTGCGCTGCGTGGGCATGGATGTGCGGGTGACCTGCCTGGCTGGCGCTGCCGCGCTTGTTCGTGGCGCGCGGACGGTGGCACTGCAGCAGGGTTGGCAGGCACGTCTGGATGGCGCACGCATTGCTTCGGTGGGGCAGGTGCCGACCGAGCGCGTCGATGCGTGGCGACACGGCTGGTTGATGTTCGACGACCAGCCGCTGTCGGAGGTGGTTGAAGAGATCAACCGCTACCGCACCGGTCGCATCGTCATCGCAGACAGTGCGTTGTCGCAGCGCCGGGTGCAGGCCCGTATTTCGTTGCAACGCATCGATACCTTCATCGACCTGGTACGCGATGCCTACGGTGCACGCGTTGTCAGCATGCCCGGCGACGTGGTGCTGCTGGGCTGAGCATTCCAGCCGCGCGGGCGCGCGATGAAAACACGCATGCATGACGTTGCGATGACATCCGCAGCGTTTATCGACGGCACGTCATCTGCAGATGAAATTTTTGTTGCAGCGGTTCAGTCGCTGCCACCTCGCCCGGTCTTATCCACCGTAACAAGCGCAACGCACGTCGCGGTCACGCTGCGTCCCGATGGCAGGGACGCAGCAGTGCTGCACGGCGGTAACAGGCGCTTGCCCTTATCAGCGAACGATCTTGCGACGGGTGACGGTGATGGTGAAGCAGCAGAACGACTCGGGTGTGCGTGCGATGGCAACGTCGTTGCAGGTACAGCCGCTGGCGCAGGCCATCACCCTGTTGCTGATGGCCGGCGGCATGGTGGGCGGCGCTGCCGCGCAGCAGGCGTTCAGCCCGGCCTGGTTTGCCAACAAGGGTGTGCAGCAACAGAACGCGGCGCAGAGCGGGCGCCTGCCCAACGGCATGCCGTCCAATCTGGTGCGCACCGACGCGCAGGCACAGAAGGCGCGCGAGACGCTGCAGACCTCGCTGGACAATCTCGGCACCGCCGCGCAGGCGATCGCCATGCAGCAGCGCCTGCAGCAGAGCGCGCGCGATGCGGCACGGCTGCGCGGCAGCGTGGTGCGCGATGGCCTTGGCGACGGTGGCCTGAAGATCGATGACGATGCGCTGACCAAGGGCTGGTTCAACGCCAGTGGGCCGGTGCAGAGCAGCAAGGACGGCACCACCACGGTCAGCATCGCGCAGACCGCCGACAAGGCCATCCTCAACTGGGAAACCTTCAACGTCGGCCGCAACACCGTGGTCGATTTCGACCAGCAGGCCGGCTGGTCGCTGCTCAACCGCATCAACGATCCATCCGCACGCCCGTCGCAGATCCTCGGCCGCATCCAGGGCCAAGGCACGGTGATGCTGGTCAACCGCAACGGTGTGGTGTTCGACGGCAGCAGCCAGGTCAACGTCAAGAACCTGGCTGCGTCGGCGGTCAACATCAGTGACGCGCAGTTCCGCAAAGGTCTGTACAGCGACGCGCAGGGCAGCGGCTTCGTGCCTACGTTCGGCAATGACCTGACCACCACCGCCAACAGCTTCGCGCATGCTGCGGCAACCGGCGACGTGGTGGTCGAGCGCGGTGCGCAGATCACCACGCACAACCCGTCTACGGTGACCGAAGGCGGTGGCTACGTGCTGCTGCTTGGGCGCCAGGTCAGCAACCATGGCCAGATCACCACTGCCAACGGGCAGACGACGCTGGCCGCGGGCGATGCGTTCGTGATCCGCAAGGGCATGGGCACCGACCAGAACCAGGCCTCGACCACGCGTGGCAACGAAGTGACCGTGCTGCACGCGCCGCTCGCCGCCGGCAAGGTGGCCGATGCGGCTGCTGGCGTGGTCGCCAACACTGGCCTGGTGCAGGCCAGCACCGGCGATATCACCCTGGCCGGCCACGACGTGCGCCAGCAGGGCACGTTGTTGGCAACCACCTCGGTGCACACGCGTGGCACCGTGCATCTGCAGACCGCGGCCAGCGATGCCACCGGCCAGGTGACCCTGGGCGAGGGCAGCACCACGGCGATCATCCTCGATGACAGCGCCACCACTGCACTGGATGTGCAGCGCGAAACGCTGGTACGCGACTCGGACAAGATCGGCGATGGCATCGCCCATCGGCGCGACCAGTCGCTGGTGCAGATCAGAAGCGGTGGCAAGGTCGACTTCGACGCCGGCAGTCTGACCCTGGCCACCGGCGGTCAGGTGTTCGTCGATGCGGCGGGCAGCAGCACGGTGGGCGCGGGCGCGCGTATCGACGTGGCCGGCTACGTGGGCGTCAAGATCGCCATGGAAGCCAACAACGTCCAGATCAACGTGCAAGGCAACGAGCAGCGCGACGCGCCGCTCAACCGCGATGAAAAAAACCTCAACAGCAAGAACATCTGGCTGGACCGCCGCGACCTGGTGCTGGTGCCAGCCGGCACCAATGGCTACGAGACCGACCGCTGGTACACCGCTGGTGGCCTGCTTGAAGTGGGCGGCTATCTGGGGGTCACCGGGCATGGCATCGGCGAGTGGTCGGCGCAGGGCGGCACGGTGCAGTTCAGCGGTGGCAACCTCGCCACCGTGCGCGGCTCCAGCATCAACCTGTCCGGTGGTGCGCTGGACGTGCAGACCGGCTATGTCAACCAGACCCATCTCAAGGGCGCCGACGGCCAGCTGTACAACGCCTCCACCGCCCCCGGCGATCTTCTCTACAGTGGCCTGTACCGTGGCTTTGAAAGTACCCACGCGCGCTGGGGCAGCACCGACTACTACTACAACCCGCTGATCGCGCCGCAACGCAGACTGGAGAACGGCTACACCGTGGGTCGCGATGCGGGGCGCCTGATCGTGGCCACGCACGATGCGCAGCTGGAGGGCACGGTGGACACCACCACCTTCCAGGGCGACCGCCAGCAACGCGCCCGCGACGCTGTGCTGGATGGCTACCAGCAGGCGCAGACCGCCGTTGCCCGGCAGGGCCAGCTGGTGGTGGGCAGCTACCTGCCCTATTACAACAAGGACACCGGCCAGCAGCGCTACAGCCCGGCCCCGGTGGTGGAGCAGGTCGTGATCGACAACGGTGCCGCTGGTGGCAATGCCGGCACCCTCGGGCTGGACGCAGCCTGGCTCAACGCCCAGGCCTTTGGCGGTATCGAGGTGTACGCACACAGCGGCATCCGCGTGGACCAGGCGCTGAACGTGGCCCACGGCGGCAGCATCGCCCTGCATGCCAGCGACGTTGGCATCAACGCCAACTTGAGCGCGCGCGGCGGCAGCATCGCCCTGGGCGACATGGTGGTGCAGCGCCCGGCCTCGAGCACCGCGTGGCTGGACCTGCCGATCAGCATCCGTCCCGGCACTGACGCTGTGCATCAGGTCATCGTTGGCGATGGCGTCACCCTGGACGCGCGCGGCATGTGGACCAACCAGTGGCAGGACCCGGCGTCCATCGCCGGGCTGCCGTACGTCGATGGCGGCAACGTGTCCGTGCGCAGCACCGGCAACGTGCAGTTGGGCAGGGACAGCCTGATCGATGTGTCCTCCGGCGCGGCCGTGGATGCCGAGGGCGAGGTGCGCGGCGGCAAGGGCGGCAGCGTCACCCTGGCTGCCGGGCAGAACATGGGCAGCGGCGTGCTCTCGCTGGATGGCCGCCTGCGCGCGCATGGCGTGAAAGGCGGCGGCGCGCTCAACATCGAGAACGGCACGCTGATCAGCATCGGCGGCGACCTGCCCGACGCGGTCGAACACCTGGCCGCTGGCCAGGCCAGCACCCTGCCGGTGCGTCTGGCCGCCGATGTCGTGCTGCAGCCGGGCGATGTGATTCCGTTGAGCTTCTCGGTCACCGTCACCCATGTGGCCGGTGGCAAGCCGATGCCGGTGACCGTACGCCCGGAGGTGAGCAGCTCCAAGCCGGTCACCACCCAGGCGCCGTGGCTGTTGCCGGCCACCGTCCAGCTTGCCAACAACGGCGCGGTGATCTCGGCCGGGCAGGTGCTGCCGGCCGGCAGCACGCTGTGGACCATCACCGATCTGCCGGCCGGCTACGTGCTGCCGGCCGCCGTCTTCCCCAATGGCCTGCCGATTCCAGCGCAGACCTCGCGTTACACCGCCGGCAGCATCGCCACCGGCGCGATCACCGTGCCGGGTGGCACGCGGATTCCGGTGGGTACCATCTGGCAGCGCGAGGTGCCGGTGCAGTCGTTCCTTGCGCTGGATGGCAACCTGTTCCAATCAGGCTTCAACAACTACAACGTGGCCAGCCGCGATGGCATCACCGTTGTCGATGGCGCGCGCCTGGACGTGGCGATGCCGCTGCTGCAGGTGGACATGGCGGCCGCGCGCGCATTGGCCAGCGGTGATGACCCCGAGGGTGCGCTGTCGCTGTGGCTGCCGCCCCTGCAGCAGGAGCAGCCGGCCACCGGCAAGGTCACCCTGCGCAAGGGCGCGGGGCTGGCGTTGACCGCCGGCACGGCGCAGAACGCAGCCGACCTGATCCTGGGCAAGGGCAGCCACATTGCCGTGGACCCGAGCCAATCGATCACCCTGACCGGCAATGCCCAGATCACCCTGGACGGCACCTTGCAGGCGCACGGTGGCCGCATCAGCGTGCTTGGTGGCGACCTGGGCGAGGGCAACCTGCTCAACCGTCCCAACGGTATGCCCAACGCGCGCTCGATCTGGATCGGCGAACAGGCCGTGCTGGACGTGTCCGGTGCGGCGTACACCGGCGTGGCTGCCAACGGTGGCCGCCACGGTCAGGTGCTGGACGGCGGCACGCTGGAGATTGGCGCACGCCATGATCTGGAGTCGCGCGATATCCAGGCCATCGATGCCTTCGTGGTGGTCCGCGAGGGCGCCCGCCTGGAGGCCTCCGGCGCGCAGGCGGTGCTGGACCTGCCGGGCGTGGGCACCACCACGGTGGCCAGCAACGGCGGCGTGATCGCGCTGAGCGCCAGCAACGGCCTGTTCGTGGACGGGCAGCTGCGCGCGGCCGCCGGCGGCGCTGGCGCCCGCGGCGGCACCCTGGCGCTGAACCTGGAAACCCCGGTGTATGCGCAGGTGGACCGCTGGACCAGCAAGGGCGCCGAAGTGGATGACGGCGTACGCATCCCGCGCGAGCTGGTGATTGAACAGACCTACGGCGGCAGCGGGCTGGGCGCGGACGTGGTGGCCGGCCAGGCCGACCCGACTCTGGCCTACGGCCACGCCCGCTACGGTGTGGATGCGATCCGGGCCGGTGGCTTCGATACCGCCTCGCTGTACGTCAACGGCCTGCTCGACTTCGACGGCGACGTCAGTCTGAACATGCGCCAGGCGTTGTACCTCACCGCCAGCGCGCTGGGCCTTTCCAGCGCTGCCGCACGCGACAGCCACGTGCAGCTCAACGCGCCGTACCTGCGTTTGTCGGGCGCGGCGCGGGGCCAGCTAGACAACACGCTGATGCCCAATCCGGTTACCGGTTCGCGCAACCTCAGCCCTGCCGCGGGTTCGCTGGGTGTGGCGCCGCTGGCCGAGTCGGCCGCCATCACCCTGGCCGGCAACCTGGTCGACGTGGTGGGCATGGTCGGCTTCGGTGCCAATGGCGAGATCGTGCAGAACGCGGTCAATCCGCTGGTGGTCACCCGCGATGCGTTCGGCAGCGTGCGCATCGAAAGCCAGGGCGACCTGCGCCTGCGCGGTGCCGATCTGTACTCGCCCGGCGACACCACGCTGGCCGCCGCGCAGATCTACGGCAGCGGCAACGTCACCGTTGGTCTGCGCAGCATGGTGAACCAGTGGGGTGCGTTGACTACCGACTTCGATCCCGACCGCGTACTGGACATCCAACGCGTCGGCACCGCCTTGCCGGCGCAGCCCTACAGCGTGTTCGGCAACATGACGTTCGCTGCATCCACCCTCAACCAGGGCGGTGTTCTGCGTGCGCCGCTGGGCAACATCACCCTGGGCCGCGCCGATGGCAGCGGCTATACCAGCGTGGTCAGCCTGCTGCCGGGCAGCGTCACCTCGGTCAGTGCCAACGGCCTGGTGATGCCCTATGGCGGCACCGTGGACGGGTTGTCCTACAACTACAACGGCGCGGCCGTGGACTACCGCGGCGTCGGCAGCGAACCGAAGGTGGAGTTCAGGGCGCACGCGGTGAACGCGCAGGACGGCGCGGTGCTGGACCTGTCCGGTGGCGGCGAACTGACCGGTGCGGCGTTCCTGTCCGGCCGCGGCGGCTCCACCGATGCGCGGCTGCATCCGTTGGTGCAGATGGGGCCGAACGGATTCACCCTGCCAGGCCTGTCCACCAACATGGTCTACGCCATCGTGCCCGGCGTGCAGGCCGGGCAGGCCCCTGTGGGCGGCGAACGCGGCGCCGGTGACCCGACCATCGGCCGCCAGATCACCGTGGGCGCCGGCGTGCCCGGGCTGCCGGCCGGCACCTATACGCTGTTGCCGTCCACCTACGCGTTGCTGCCCGGCGCCTTCCGCGTGGAACTCAATGGCCTGGCCGGCAGCGGTACCGCATTTGGAACCACCCAGGCGCTGCGCAACGGTTCCTGGAGCACCTCGGGACGACTGGGCATCGCCAACACCGGCAGCCTGGATGTCCTGCCGACCCAGATGGTGGTCACCGCGGCCGACACACTGCGCAGCTACTCGCAGTACAACGAAACCAGCTACGCCACCTTCGCCCTGCAGCAGGCCGCGCGCGAAGGCGCACCGCGCCCGCTACTGGAACGTGACGCCAAGGCAGTCACCTTCAACGTTACCCAGCCCAGCCTGGCCGGTGCGGTGGATCTGCCGGCGCTGCAGTTCCACGCGAACGTGCTGGACGCTGCGGCCACCGGCGGCACGGGCTCGGTGGCGCGGCTCAACAATTCGTCCAGCTACGAAATCCTTGCCGATGGCATGCACGCCACCGAAGGCTTCAATGGCGTGTCGGTGCACGCCAGTGAATTGAACCGGGTCGGTGCGGCGCGCCTGGAGATCGGCGGCCAGCTGCGCAGCACCTATGCCAACCCCGGCACCGGCTCGCTGCAGTCGGCCAACGTGATCACCGTGGACGGTGGCTCGACCAGCAACAGCATCGTGATGCGCGCCGGTGCCCAGCTGCAGGCCGCCGAGGTGTTCCTGATGACCGGCCGCCAGGCCGGTGGCATCACCCTGGAACAGGGCGCTGGTATCAACACGCTGGGGCAGGGCGCCGCAGCGTACGACGCAACCCAGGGCTACATCTATTCGCCGGGGCGCAATGCGCTGCTGGCGGTGTCCAATGGCCAGATCAATCTGCTGGCCCCCGAAGCACCCGACACCCAGGGCAACGGCGCGGGCAGCATCGAGATTGGCGCCTGCGCGGCTGATACCGCCTGCAGCGGCCAGACCCGCCTGTATTCGGAAGGCACCATTGCTACCGCGACGGACAACCGCTTCGTACTGGGTGATGCGGTGCGCTATGGCACCCGCAACCTGGCCCTGGCCGTGGGCGGCATCAACGTCGGCAGCGCACAGGCCATTGCCGAGGCCACCGCGCGCGGCACCCTGCCTGCCGGCATGACCCTCAACCAGGACGTGCTGGACCGCCTTCTGCTGGGCGATACCAGCGTGGGCGCACCGGCGCTGGAAGCGCTGTCGCTGACCGCGCGCGAGTCGGTCAATTTCTACGGCGATGTCTCGCTGTCCACCTACAACCCGATCACCGGTACATCCGCACTGCAGCAGCTGGTGCTGGGCACTCCGGCCATCTACGGCCATGGCGATGCCGGCGATGTCGCCCGCATCCGTACCGATACGCTGATCTGGAGCGGTGCGCTGACCCCGCCGGGCAGCATCGTGGCCGAGGGCCCCGGTACCGGCCATGGACAACTGGTGGTGGACGCGCGTGACATCGTCTTCGGCTACGGCCCGCGCACCCAGCCGGACACCGTGCGTGCGCAGGACCGCCTCGCGCTGGGTTTTGCCAGCGTGCATCTCAATGCCAGCAGGCAGGTCAGTGCCAACCAGAAGGGCAGCCTGGCGGTGTTCGAGACGCAGGGCGCCTGGAACGTTGCCGACAAGGCGTATGCACGCACCGGCGGCGACCTGTTCATCAGTACCCCGCTGCTGACCGGCGCGGCCGGCTCGGTCAACACGATCAGCGCCGGCGGCAACCTGCAAGTGACCGGCAGCGGCGCGGCGGCCACGCCGGACAACGCCACGCTGGCCGCAGCGCTGGGCGCTGAGATCGCGCTCGACAGCCGCGGCGGCAACCTGCTGCTGGATACCGCCGTGCTGCTGCCCAGCGGCAAGCTGAGCCTGTCTGCGCAGGGCGATGTGCGCCTCGCCGACGGTGCGCAGCTGGACCTGGCCGGTCGCCGCATCGACTTCTTCGACACCGCCAAATACAGCTGGGGCGGCGATGTGCGCATCGATAGCGACAGCGGCAATGTGGTGCAGGCCACCGGCGCGCAGATCAACCTGGCCGCACAGAACAACCGTGGCGGTACGTTGGGCGTGAGCGCTGCACAGGGCGCCATCGACCTGGCGGGGCGTCTGCTCGGCAGCAGCAGCGGCCACTACGATGCCGGCGGTACCGAGGTGCCCTACAGCGCCGGCCGCATCGACCTGCACGGCCAGACCATCGCCGATTTCAGCGGGCTCAACATGCGACTCAGCCGCGACGGCATCACCGGCGGTCGCCGCTTCCGGATCGGCCAGGGCGATCTGGCGATCGGTGACGAGGTAGTGGCACGCGAGGTCGACATCGCGCTGGACAACGGCCAGCTCAGCGTCAACGGCACCATCGACGCCAGCGGTGAGCAGGTGGGCAGCATCCGCCTCTCTGCCCGCAACGGGGTTCGCCTGGGCAGCACTGCGGTGCTCGACGCCAGCGCCACCACCCTGCGCCGCGACAGCTACGGCGTGGCCATCGAAGCCCCCAACCGCGCCACCATCGAAATCGACGCGGGCAGCGGTACGCTGGCCATCGCAGGCGGCGCCCACCTGGATCTGCGCGTGGACGGCAGCAGCCGGGACTACGGCACCGTTGCATTGAATGCACCGCGCGTGGGAAGCAACGATGTGGCCATCGACGCCAGTGGTGCGATCCGCATCGACGGCGCCAAGGCCATCCAGCTCAATGCGTTCATCACCGACAACAGCGCGGCGGTGGGCACTGAAACCAGCACCAGCGGCGAAAGTCACCAGGTCATCGACCAGGCCTATCTGGATCGCCTGCACGCGCAGAGCACGGCCTTCATCGATGCCGCGCTGGGCAACCGTGCGCTGATCGACGGCCGCTTGGCCGGCCTGCGCACGTATGGCGATGCGTTCCACCTGCGCCCCGGCGTGGAAGTGGTCGCCAATCTTGCCCTCAACCCTGACGGCAACCTGCACGTGGATGGTGACCTGGACCTGTCCGCGCACCGCTACGCCAGCCTCAATCCCACCACGCAGCGCAGCAGCGTGCGCGGCTCCGGTGAAGCCGGTGCGCTGGTGCTGCGCGCACAGGGCGACCTGGATGTGTTCGGCAGCATCAGCGACGGCTTCGATGGCGGACGCCTGGGCAGTACCTTCGATGATGGCGGCTGGTACCTCACCGCTGGCCGCCAGTTGTTCGGCAGCGATGTGGTGGTCCCGCACGGCGGCCTGGTGACGCTGGCCAGTGGCACCGTGTTCAATTCCGGCAAGGTGCTGAACTACGACCTGCCGATTGCCGCGATGCCGATGGCGGCCGGCACCCTGCTGCCGGCCGAGGCCAGCCTGGCGCTGCCGCTGCCGCTGGCCAAGGGCACCGTGCTGGGGGCGGCCGTGCACGACGCCTCTGGTGCGCTGCTGTACGCCGCGGGCAGCGTGCTGGCCGATGCGGTCATCCTGCCACAGGGCGCGCACCTGTCGGCCGGCCTGCGCCTGCCGGTGGAAGCCCGCATCGCCGCAATGACCTGGCCGGCTGGCGTGGCCCTGCCGGCCTCGCCGCTCGGCAATCTGGTCACGCTGGCGGCCGACGTGGGCCTGGCCAAGGGTGCGCTCATCCCCAGTGACACCGAGGTGGTGCTGCCCGGTGGTGCCACCACCGTGAACCTGCGGCCCACCGATGCCGACGGCAACCAGGGCCGCATCTGGGCGCTGGCACCGATGCTGGCCGCCGGCTCGCAGTCGTGGGACATCAGCCTGGTGGCCGGCGCTGATCTGCAGGCCGCCGACCGCCTCAGCGTGGCCCCGGCCGCCACCGGCAGCCTGCGCCTGTCCGATCCGCACTACGGCCAGGGCGGGGCGGTGGTCGAGATCCCCGGCACCGGTTCGCCGGCCACGTATGTCTGGGGCGATTCCGACCTCTTCGCGGAAATGATCAACGCATTCTTCGGTGAGTACATCCTCAGTTTCGTGCCGACCTCCGGGTCTGCCTTCACCGACGACCAGCTCACTGAACTGATGGGTTCTGGCCTGATCTACAGCGGCCCGGAAAACCTCAACGAGCTCGGCTACGAAGGCCTGGCGGCGGTGGGTTCGCCGGCGGTTCCGCCGGACACCGAGTACAAGACCCTGCCGGGCCGTGAGCAGTTGCCCAGCGTGGTGCGCACCGGTACCGGTGACCTGCGCCTGGTGTCGGCCGGCGATATCGCCACCACCTCGCTGTATGGCGTGTACACCGCCGGTACGCCTTCGGCGACGCTGCCGGCCGCGGGCAACGATCCGTACAACCTGCCGCGCTCGGTGATGACGCCCAGCCGCACCAACCCGATCGGCAACAGCGTGCTGGGCGACCAGGGCGGCGTGTTCGAATCGCTGGTCGATGGCGGCAGCAAGAGCCTGTACCAGGCCTGGTACCCCGAAGCGGGCGGCAACCTGCTGCTGCGCGCCGGCGGCAACATGCTGGGTGACAGCATCGGGCGCTCCGACAATCTGCAACGCAGCGAAACACTCGGCATCGCCACCCCGGGCCTGAGCACCAGCGCAGCGGTGGGCAACTGGTTGTGGCGGCAGGGCACTGGCAGCGTGCAGCGCGGTGCCGAGGGCCTGCCCACCGCGTGGTGGATCAACTTCGGCACCTACGTGGCCGCGCCCGATGCCGACAACTACTACAACAACTTCGTGGGCATGCCGCAGCTGGTGGGCTTCACCGGCTTCGGCACGCTTGGCGGCGGCAACCTGCTGCTCGATACCCGCGGCAATGCCGGCATGTTGCAGGGACGTGGCGACCACGGCGCGGCGTTCATCGCGCGCAGCGCCGGGCTCAACCTGGCCGTGGCCAGTACCGGCCGCGTCACCGCCGACGGCACGCTGGTGCAGACCGGCGGTGGCGATCTGGATATCCGCATCGGTGGCGGCCTCAACCCCGATCCGTCACTGCGCTCGTTCACCGGCAGCAACACGCCGCCGGTAGCCAACCTGATCACCGTCAACGACCGGCAGCGGTTGGAGCTCAATGGCAGCTTCACCAATCTGCGCGGCGCGCTGCGCCTGGAAGCGGGTGCGGTCGGCGGGGTGGAACTGCGCTATGGAAGCCGCCAGGACAGCAAGGAATCGCGTCCGTACGACGTGTATACGGCCACGGCGGCTACCGCAGCCGGTGGCCCGGTGCTGGTACTCGGCGATGCCGGTGCCCGCCTGGAGGCGCGTGGCGACCTGGTGCTGGGCACCGTCACCGACCCCGGCCGCGTAGCCCAGTACAACAACGGCACGCCCTTCAACGTGGGCGGCACGGCCTACCAGGACGGTGGCTGGAGCTGGTTCTCGCTGTGGACCCCATCCACCGCGGTGGACCTGATGGCGGCCGGCGGCAACCTCACCCCGTCGCTGGCCATGCAGGACCGCAGCGCGCGTACCGATGCGCAGGCCACCGACGGCAACCACGTGTACCCCTCGGTGCTGCGCGCGGCCGCCGCCGCCGGCAGCATCTACTACGGCAGTGCCCGCGTGGCCAGCGGCCAAGGCACCAACAACGAGAACTTCGTGGCCGGCGTGGTACTTGCGCCGTCGCCGGTGGGCACGCAGTTCGCCACTCACGGCACCGGCCAGCTGGAGCTGCTGGCTACCGGTTCGATCTACGCCAACGGCACCGGCTTCAATACCTCCGGTGCCGATCCCACCGCGCTGCCGTCGCCGTGGAATCCCGGTTTCGTGGGCATGGGCCAGACCACCTGGTACGGCCGCCAGTTCCTGCACAACGTCAATCCCGGCGCGCTCGCGCCCAGCGTGCTGCTGGACGGCGTCAATGCCAGTGGCGGCTCACAGTTGTACCCGCTGTTCGTCTTCACCCCGCCCACCGCCTCCGGCTACGTGCACGTGGGCCAGCAGCCGTCGCGCTACTACGCCGTGCACGGTGACCTGGTCGGCCTGCGCAGCGGCAGCGTGGTCGATACGCGCTACAACGAGCTCGTCAACGGCAGCGTCACCACGACCACCACCACCTGGTACGACGGTGGCGGCGCGGTGGCGATCCGCGCTGGTCGCGATATCGTCAACTCGGGTACGCCGCTGGGCGCCTATGACAACCTGAGCCCCGTGTTCGGCAATACCAACGGTTCGATCGGCTGGATGGGCACCCCCAACCGCAACGATCTCTTGGCCGAACCGCGGCCCACCGCAATCGGCGATGCCACCGCACGCGGCAACCTGATCGTGCATACCAGTGCCGATGATGTGTCGGTGGTGCAGGCCGGCCGCGATATCCGCTTCAGCACCTTCTACATCGCCGGCCCCGGCCTGCTCGATGTCAGCGCCGGGCGCGATCTGTACATGGCCGACAAGGGCGAGCTGCGCAGCCTGGGAGCCGTGGCCAACGTTGCCCCGGGCGATCGCAGCAGCGGTGCCAGCATCGCCGCCTCGGCCGGCATGGGCGCGCATGGCGCGGACTGGACGGGCTTTGCTGCGCGATACCTGGACGCGGCCAACCTGGCCGATGCGGCACTGTCGCTGGCCGATCAGGCCGGCAAGGTGGCGCGCGTCTACGGCGGGGCGGTCACGCTGGCGCAATGGCTGCAGGCCGAATTCGGCTACGGCGGCGATGAGGTGGGTGCTGCCGCGTTCCTGGCCCAGCAGCAACAAACGTTGGACCAGGCCCGCACTGCCGCTGCGACCAGCGGCGGCAGCGCGCCCAACCGCGACCTGGCACGCGAGTTCAAGCAGGAAAGCCAGCTGCACCTGGTCAACTGGCTCACCACGCGTTATGCGGGCGCAAACGGTCGCGGACTGCACTTCGATGCGGCCAGCATGGACGCGCAGGCATTCTTCGCCGCGCTGCCGGCCGAACAGCAGAGCGCCTTCCTGCGCAATGTGTACTACGCCGAACTGAAGGCGGCTGGCCGCGAGTACACCGCCGTGGATGGCCCGCGCGAAGGCAGCTACCTGCGCGGCCGCCAAGCCATCGCCACGCTGTTGCCGGCCAGGAACGCGGCCGGTACGGACATCGCCTACCAAGGCGATCTCACCATGTTCAGCAGCGCGCTGTACTACGAACCGGGCAGTGGCACGGCGGCCACGCGTCGTCCGCTGCCGGGCCGCACCTACCTGACCGAAGCGGAGTGGATCGCCGCCGGTCGCAGCGCGTCCAATGCGGCGTACTACGTGGTCAACGACGCCGGCATCCACACCGATTTCGGCGGCGACATCAGCCTGCTGGTACCGGGTGGGCGCACCCTGGTCGGCGTGGACGGCGGCTTCCTGCCAGGAGCCGGCTCGGGCGTGCTCACCCAGGGCGAAGGCGATATCAACATCTATTCGCGTGGCAGCCTGCTGCTGGGTCAGAGCCGCATCTTCACCACCTTTGGCGGCAACATCCTGGCCTGGTCGGCCGAAGGTGACATCAATGCCGGCCGCGGCAGCAAGACCACCGTGGTGTACACCCCGCAGCGGCGCGTCTACGACAGCATCGGCAACGTCATGCTGTCGCCCAATACCCCCAACACCGGCGCTGGCATCGCCACCCTCAATCCGATCGCCGAGATACCGCCGGGCGACATCGACCTGATCGCACCGCTGGGCACCATCGATGCGGGCGAGGCCGGCATCCGCGTGTCGGGCAACGTCAACCTGGCCGCGCTGCAGGTGCTCAACGCCGACAACATCCAGGTGCAGGGCAAGGCCGTGGGCATCCCGATGGTGGCTGCGGTCAATGTCAGCGCACTCACCTCGGCCAGCGCGGCGGCCAACAACGCCGTGCAGGCCGCCCAGGACATGGTCAAGCGGCAGGGCAATCAGAGCCAGCCCTCGACCATCAGCGTGCAGGTGCTCGGCTTCGGCGACGCCACCAGCAGTGTCAGCCCCGCCCGCGATGACGGCCGCTACGACCCGGACAGCGTGGTGCAGGTGGTCGGCATGGGCGAACTGACGGCCGAACAGCGCGCACGCGTGGCGACCCCGGCAGCGAAGCGGCAATGACGATACCGCCACTGCCAACGCCCTCCTTCTTCCGTATCGAGACGCAACTGATGTCCCTCACTTCCAAGGCATGGGCCTGGGTGCCCCTGCCGATGTGCCTGATGTGCGTGGTACCGCTGGCGGCCGCGCAGGATGGGCCGGCTGCGGCCGCACCTGCGGCGCGCGTCAACATCAACGAATACCTGGTGCGCGGCAACAGCGTGCTGGACGCGCGCGAGATAGAGCGCGCGGTCACGCCGTACCTCGGCCCCGATCGCACGCTGCAGGACGTGGAGGCGGCGCGCCTGGCGCTGCAGGCGGCCTACCAGGGCAAGGGCTACCAGTCGGTGTATGTCGAGCTGCCCGAACAGCAGGTCAGCGGCGGCGTGGTGATCCTGCAGGTGGGCGAGACGCGCATCGGCCAGGTCACCGTGGTGGGTGCCCAGCACAACGATCCCGATCGTCTGCGCGAGCGCGTGCCGGCACTGCAGGCCGGCGCGGTGCCGGACTTCACCCAGGCACAGGCGCAGCTGGGCGCGCTCAACCGCAACGGCAAGCGCCAAGTGATTCCACTGGTGAAGCCGGGCAGCGATGGCAGCATGGACGTCGAACTGAAGGTCGATGACACATCGCCCTGGCGTTACAGCGCCACCGTCAACAACGATCACAGCGTGGATACCGAGCCGCTGCGCAGCACGCTCAGCATCGGCAACGACAACCTCTGGCAGCATGACCACAGCGCGTCGCTCACCTTCTTCGCCGCGCCGCAGGATCTGGACCAGGCCAACGTGCTCTCGGCGTCCTATGGCCTGCCGCTTGGCAGCCCGGACTGGATGCTGGAATTCTCCGGCTACCGTTCCGACAGCAACGTGGTGTCCAGCGGACAGACCAACGTGACCGGCAAGGGCCATGCGCTGGGCCTGAAGCTCAACCACACCCTGCCGATGACCGGCGCCTGGTGGCACCAGCTCTCGGCCGGCATCGACTTCAAGGACCTGGACGAGTCGGTGGCGATGGTCGGCCAGGCATCGGACTTCGCGCCGCTCAAGTACGCACCGTTCACCGTCGGCTACAGTGGTTTCCGCCAGGGCGAGAAGCATCAGCTCAGTGTCAGCCTGCAGGCGGTGTTCGGCACCCGCACTCTGCTTGGCTACGGCAGTTCCGGTGATGAATTCGACTGGAAGCGTGCCTACGCCGATCCGAGTTTCTTCGCCGTCAAGTTCGATATCAGCGACACCTACACGCTGGACAGCGGCGCGCAGTGGTTCGCCCGCGTGTCGGCACAGATGACCGACCAGCCGCTGGTCTCGGGCGAGCAGTTCGCCGCCGGTGGCATGTACACCACGCGCGGCTACCGCTCGGCCGAAGGCATCGGCGATTACGGCGCACTGGCCACGCTGGAATGGCGCACCCGTCCCTTCAGCCTGTGGGGTCTGCAGGACTGGCGCTTCTACACGTTCCTTGATGGTGCGTGGCTGGGTCTGCGCCGGCCATTGCCCGAGCAGACCGACAGCAACTGGATGTCGGCCATCGGCGTCGGCAGCAGCCTGCGCATCAGCGACCACTTCAACCTGCGCCTGGATTACGGCCACACGCTCAGCGATGGGCCGACCACCACCAAGGGCGCCAACCGCCTGCACCTGAGCCTCGGCGCCAGCTACTGAGCCCGGCCTTTCCGAATTCCCTGGAGATCTTCCCATGCAACGCGTTCTTGCCCTGTTGTTGTTCTGCCTGAGCCTGTCCGCGCTCGGCACTGCCCGCGCCGATACACCGTGGTGGCAGGCCGAGTGGAAGTACCGCAAATCGATCACCCTGGATGCGGGCCCCGGCGGTGCTGCGCTCGGCGGCAATCTCGGTCGCACCCCTGTACTGGTGCGCCTGCACACCGGCAACTTCGCCTTCGATGGCGTGGCGGAAGGCGGCAAGGACATCCGCTTCGTCGGCGCCGATGGCCACACGGTGCTGAACCACCAGATCGAGCAGTACGACGCCGGCCTGGGCATGGCGTTGATCTGGGTGGATGTACCCAGCCTCAGCGGCACCGCGCCGCAGACCGTATGGATGTACTACGGCAACGGCAATGCGCCGGCCACCAGCAATGGCCAGCGCGTGTTCGATCCGGATTACAGCGCGGTGCTGCACTTCGCCGACAGCGGCAATGAAGCGCGCGACACTACCGCCTATGCCAACCCGGCCAGCGGCGCGTTCACCCCCGCCGACGGCGCCATCATCGGCCGCGGTGCACGCCTGTCCGGCACGCCGCTGCAGTTGCCGGGCTCGCCATCACTGGCGATTGCCGCTGGCGGTGCGATGACCTTCTCGGCATGGATCAAGCCGGCACAGCTCGGCCCGGATCAGGCCCTCTACGCACGCCGCGAAGGTGGCAACGTGATGATCATCGGCCTCGACAACGGCGTGCCTTACGTGCGCGTCAACGATCAGCGCAGTCAGGCGGTGCCCGCACTGGTGGCAGGGCAGTGGACGCATGTGGCAGTGACGGCCAGCGAAGGCAAGGTCGTACTGTGGGTTGGCGGTCATGAAGCGGGACGGATCGACGCGGCGCTGCCCGCACTGGCAGGCGAGGCGCTGATCGGTGCCGACAGCGCACCTGCCGCTGGCGATGCCACTGCGATCGCCATGGCGCAGCCGTTCCTGGGGGATATCGACGAAGTGCGCGTGTCCAAGGTCGCACGCCCGGCCGCGCTGCTGCTGGCCGACGCAACTGCGCAGGGCGCCGAATCGCGGCTGCTGACCTTTGGTGAGGATGAGCAGTCGGCCGGTGTCAGCCACTTCGGCTTCATCCTCAAGGCGATGCCGGTGGATGCGTGGGTGGTGGTGGTGGTGCTGGGCCTGATGATGCTGATGTCGTGGGCGATCATGATCGCCAAGAGCCGCTACTTTGGCACCGTGGCCCGTGCCAACCTGGCGTTCTCCGAGCAGTACCGCAAGGTGGCCGGCGCACCGGTGGCAGCACTGCAGCAGGTGGAGCGCAGTGGTGTGCTGGCACCGCAGGTGCGCGACAACTCCACCCTGTGGAAGCTGTACCGCATCGCGATGGAGGAAATGGATGGCCGCGGTTCGCATCATCATGGCCTGACCGCCGCAGCGATCACCTCGATCCGTGCGTCGATGGATGCCGAAGTGACCCGCGAAAGCGAGCGCATGTCCAAGCGCATGAACTGGCTGTCCACCACCATCGAAGGCGCACCTTACGTGGGTCTGTTCGGCACCGTGATCGGCATCATGCTGGTGTTCGTGGTGGCCGCGATGGCCGGCGCAGTGGACATCAACTCGGTGGCACCGGGCATGGCCGCCGCACTGCTGTGTACCGCCGCGGGCCTTGGCGTCGCCATCCCGGCACTGTTCGGCTACAACTGGCTGGCCTCGCGCGCCGAAGCAATCGCCGCCGACATGTCGGTCTTCGTCGATGAATTCACCGCGCGTCTGGCCGAAGAGTTCGACCGCAGCGCACCGGCCGCCGTCGCGCGTCCGGCCCTGGCCTGAGGGGCATCGCCATGGCCAGGGCAAAGCGGTTCGGCATCAAGAAGCGCGAGAAAGGCATCAATGTCACGCCGTTCGTGGACGTGCTGCTGGTGGTGCTGGTGATCTTCATCCTCACCAGCAACGCCTCCATTCCCGGAATCCAGGTCAACCTGCCCAAGGCCAGCTCGAGCATGGCCCTGGAGAAACCCAAGACCAAGGCCATCACCGTCGACAACAACGGCCAGGTATTCCTGGATGCCTATCCGGTGAGCCTGCCCGAACTGGAAGACCGGCTGCGCACCGAGAAGGCGCTGACCCCGGACTTCCCGGTGATCGTGCGCGGCGACGCGCAGGTGCAGTACGCCCGTGTGGTCGAAGTGCTGGATCTGCTGCGTCGCATCGACCTGAACCAGGTGGGCCTGGTCACCGGAAAAGTGCAGGGGTGAACACGTGACCCCACTCCACTCCCACGCGACCCACGCGGTTTCCGCATGGCGGCGCTGGTGGCCCTTGCTGGTGGTGCCCGCTGTTGTCGCGCTGTTGGCGCTGCTGGTGTGGCTGCTGCTGTTCAAGAACACCGCCAGTACGCGGCGGCCGGTGGCCGATGTGCCGATGGTGATGTTGCCACCGCCGCCGCCACCGCGCCCACCGGAACCTGAGCCCGAGCCGGAAGCCAAGCCGGAAGAGGTGATGCCCGAGCCGGAACCGCTGGACGAGGTGCCCAAGCCGACCGAAGAGGCGCCCACGCCGGACACGGCCGACCCGGTGACCATGGACGCCGATGCGCAGGCCGGTGGTGACAGCTTCGGCATCCAGTCCGGTAGCGGCGGTGGCCGTAGTGGCACCGGCAGCGGTGGCGCCGGCAACGCCAGCTACGGCCGTTACCTGGGCTATGTGCTGCAGCAGGCCGTGGCGCGCGATGAGCAGGTGCGCCGGTTGGCGTTCCAGCTGACGGTCAACATCTGGCTGGACGCCGACGGCGCGGTGAGCCGTGTCGAACTGCTGCGTGGCAGCGGCAATGCCGACGCCGACGACCGTGTTCTGAAGGCGATACGCGCGGTCGGCCGCATCGACGAGCGCCCACCGGCATCGCTGGATTTCCCTGCGCGCGTGCTGGTACAGGGCCGTCGCCCCGGCGGGTGAACGTTGCCATGACGCTCTTTCCATCGAATTCCCTATTTCTGTGAGCAAGCCGATGACCCGTTCCAACTCCTATTCCGTGCTGCGGCACCTGCGTCGCTCTGCCGTGGCCACTGGCATCGTGCTGGTGCTGGCCAGCGGCGGCGTCCACGCCCAGCAGGGCGGTGGCGAAAGCACCATGATCAAGCTGATCCGTGGCCTGATGGACAGTGGTGCACTCACGCCGGAAGCCGGCCAGGCCTTGCTGCTGGAAGCACAGCGCGATGCGGTTGCGAATCCCGCCACCAGCTCTGTCGCCAGCCCGGCGCAGGCAGGGGACGTGCGCGTGCCGTACATCCCGCAGACCGTGCGCGATGAAATCCGCGATGAGCTCAAGGCCAGCGTGATGGCCGAGGCCAAGGCCAATGGCTGGGCTGCACCTGACCAGGTGCCGGAGTGGACCCAGCGCCTGCGCGTGCAGGGGGATGTGCGCGTGCGCAACGAGAGCCGCCTGTACTCCGAACGCAACAGCGACATCGAAGTGGATTGGGCGCGCATCAATGCCGGCAACGGCTACGACGTCAATGGCAATACCCATCTGGGCCTGCCGCCGCTGCGTAACAACCGCCAGGACCGCAACAATTCCTGGCGTATCCGCGCACGGCTGGGCGTGGTGGCCGATCTGGGCGAACACACCCGCGCTGGCGTGCGCTTGGCCACCGGCAACGACAATGGTCCGGTGTCATCCACGCAGACGCTGGGCGGCGGTCTGGCCAAGAAGGATCTCTGGCTGGACCAGGCTTGGTTGTCGTGGGCGCCGGTGCAGGGGCTGGAAGTGATCGGTGGCCGCTTCGGCAATCCGTACTGGTCCACCGACACCCTGTTCTCCAACGACCTCAACTTCGACGGCGTGGCGTTCAAGTACCGCCAGGCACTGGGTGATGAAGGCCTCTCGCTGTTCGCCACGCTGGGCCTGACCCCGCTGGAATACTCCTCCGACGGTTTCCCAAGCACCAGCCAGAGCAAGATGAAGAGCGAGAACAAGTGGCTCAATGGTCTGCAGGTGGGCGCGGACTGGCAGTTCGGCAACGAACAGAAACTGCGTGCGGCGGTCGGCTACTTCGATTTCCGCAACATCGCCGGCGAGTACTCGCAGCCGTGCGCGCTGTATGCCGGTGCCGATTTCTGCAGCAGTGACTGGTCGCGACCGGCGTTCATGCAGAAGGGCAACACGCTGATGCTGCTGCGTAACATCGCGCTGAATCCGCTGGACCCGGCCAACACACCGATGCCGCAGTACGTGGGGCTGGCCTCGGAGTTCGAGCTGCTGGACCTCAACCTGGCGTGGGAAACACCGCTGTTCGCCGGATACGCGTTGCGCCTGGAAGGCCACGGCATCAAGAACCTGGCCTTCGACCGCAACGCCATGTGGCGTCGTGCGCAGGGCGGCGTCGTCACCAACCTGGCCACCGCCGCCAGCGGCGTAGCCGGGCCGCAGGACATCGACAGCGGCGACATGGCCTACATGGCGCAGGCCACCTTCGGCCACCTTGCGCTGAAGCAGGCCGGCGACTGGAACCTGTGGCTGGGCTACAAGCGGCTGGAGGCCGACGCACTTCCCGACGCCTACAACGATTCCAACTTCCACCTGGGCGGCACCAATGCCAAGGGCTATTACCTGGGCAGTTCGTACATGTTCGACAAGAACGTGTCGCTGACCGGACGTTGGATGGCGGCCAAGGAAATCACCGGTGCGCCGCAGTCCATCGATGTGTTCCAGCTGGAAGTGAACGCCGGCTTCTGACGCGAAGGCCGGCGTTCGCGCCGGTCTTTTTCCCGCACTCTGGATGCAGACCGAAATGATTGAAGACTCACAACTCCCTGTAGCCGAGGCTGATGCCGTGGACACGCTGCCCGCGCAGGAGGCCATCGGCCCGACGCACCCGCCGCTGTACCGCGCGCCGGTCATGCTGTCCTCGCGCGACCATGCGCACTGGCGTCTGTTGCCTGGCGATGCCGCCTTTGCCGCAGCCAGCCATGCCGTGCCACTGGTGCTGGGCGAATTTGCCGCTGCTGCCCGTTGCTACCCGCTGGTGTTTGTCGGCGAGGACGCCGCGCCGGTGGCCGTGCTGGGGCTGGAGGCCGAGCACAATCGTTTCGTGGTGGCCGACCGTTGGCAGAGTGGGGCCTATGTGCCGGCCTACGTGCGCCGCTACCCCTTCGTATTCGCGCGGACCACCCAACCCGATGGCCATGCGTTGGCCATCGATGCCGACGCAGCGATGTTGCGCACCGAGGGTGACGAAGGCCAGCCGCTGTTCGAGGCCGACGGCCAGCCCAGCGCATTGACCCGCCAGGCGCTGCAGTTCTGCGAAGCCTTCACAGGCGAAGCCGTTGCTACCGCTGCCTTCAGCGCGCAGTTGCTGGCCTCGGGTGTGCTGGTGGAGCGTCAGGCCGATGTGGTGCGTGCCGACGGTCGAACCTCCAGCCTGCTCGGGTTCCAGGTCGTCGATCCGGATCGTTTCGCGGCGCTGCCCGAGGCGACCGTCATCGCCTGGCATCGCCAGGGTTGGTTGGCGCCGGTGCACTTCCACCTGGCCTCGTTGGCGCGCTTCAACGACCTGCTCAGCGGCTGACCCTTCACCGGGATACTGGACAGGTGCACGACACGGATGTCGAAGGCTGCGCGCAATGCGCGGCCTGCCGCCCCCCCAGGCAGGTGGGAAGACCTCGCCCTGATACGGCGGCCTCCTGTCCGGTTCCCGACCTTTTTTTGAGTTGCGTCGAGCTTTGCTCGACTGCCTTCAACACGAATGCACGGCCACGCGTCCCCGGCCAGACAAGGACCAAGTCGAAATCGTCGCAGGGGATCACAGGGAAGATGGCGCGCCCGGAGGGATTCGAACCCCCGACCAATGGCTTCGGAAGCCACTACTCTATCCGGCTGAGCTACGAGCGCGTGGTGGAACCGCCGCGCCGTCGGCCAGAGCCGGGGCGGGCATCGCAACGCAATGAGGCGGTGCGGGATGGGCATTCTATCCAGTTTCGCCGCACAAATCTCCCCCCGCCGGCAAAGTCGGTCAGAAGGCACAGGAGTATCCTAGTGCCATGGCTGATACCCCCCTTCCCGCGCCGCATCCGGCGCCGACGCCGCGCTGGCGGCATTACTGGAGTCTGATGCGCGCCGATCGCCCGATCGGCACGCTGCTGCTGCTGTGGCCCACCTGGTGGGCCTTGTGGCTGGCCGCGGGCGGCCTGCCGCCGCTGTGGACCCTGTTCGTCTTCACCGCTGGCGTCTGGCTGACCCGCTCGGCCGGCTGCGTCATCAACGACTACGCCGACCGCTGGCTCGACCCGCACGTCGAGCGCACCAAGGCGCGGCCGCTGGCGACCGGTGCGATCAGCGGCCGGGCAGCGCTGGCGCTGTTCGCGGTGCTGATGCTGGTGGCCTTCGGCCTGGTGCTGACCCTGAACGGCCTGACCATCGCCCTCAGCTTCATCGGCGTGTTCCTGGCCGCCAGCTATCCCTACCTGAAGCGCTACACGCATCTGCCGCAGGTCTATCTGGGCATGTCGTTCGGCTGGGGCATTCCGATGGCATTCGCCGCCGTGCAGGGCGAGGTGCCGATGCTGGGCTGGCTGCTGTATGCCGGCAACATCCTGTGGTCCACCGCCTACGACACCTGGTACGCCATGGTCGACCGCGAAGACGACCTGAAGATGGGCTCGCACTCCACCGCGATCCTGTTCGGCGATCTGGACCTGGTCATCCAGGGCGTGCTGTACGCGCTGTTCCTGGCCACGATGGCGCTGGTGGGCGTGCGCGGCGGGCTGGGCGGGTACTACCTGGCCGGCGTGGCGGTGGCGACGCTGCTGGTGGTGTACGAGTTCTGGATCTGCCGCAACCGCGAGCGTGGGCCGTGCTTCAAGGCGTTCCTGCACAACAACTGGGTGGGGGCCGCGCTGTTTGCCGGCATCGCCGTGGATCTGGCGCTGCGTTGAGACGCGCAGCCGAGCGTGGGCTCGGCTCTACAGCTGACAGTGCTTCTGTAGCGCCCGAGCCCATGCTCGGGCGGCGGCGCACAGCGCCGGGCATCCTGCCACCTACGACCAATAGGTGGCAGACAGCCCGCACCCCACCGCCCAGAATCAGGCCATCGAACCTGGGAGGGTAGGTGATGGCTTCGACGGCAGCAGTACAGGACGGCTGGATGGCGCGCGCAGCGTTGCGCTCGGCCGCCTGGGCGGAAAAATGGTTCCCCGATGCCTATGTGTTCGCGGTGCTCGGCGTGGTCATCGTCGCGGTGGCGGCGATGGGCTTTGGCGCCACCCCACAGGCCACCGCCAGCGCCTTCGGCGACGGCTTCTGGAGCCTGATTCCCTTCACCATGCAGATGGCCTTCGTGGTCATCGGTGGCTATGCCTTGGCCACTGCGCCGGTGGTCGCGCGCTTCATCGACTTCCTCGCCCGCGTGCCGCGCACCGGTCGCGGCGCAGTGGTGTACGTCGGCCTGGTCAGCATGCTGGCGTCGCTGCTCAGCTGGGGCTTCTCGCTGGTGTTCGGCGGCCTGCTGGTGCGCGCGCTGGCCCGCCGCAGCGAGCTGCGCATGGATTATCGCGCTGCTGGTGCCTCGGCCTATCTGGGCCTGGGCGCGGTGTGGGCGATGGGCCTGAGTTCGTCGGCCGCGCAGCTGCAGGCCAATCCGGCCAGCATGCCGCCGGGGCTGGTGGAGATCACCGGCGTGTTGCCGTTCACCGAAACCATCTTCCTGTGGCAGTCGATTGTGCTGACCGCCGTGTTGATCCTGGTCTCGTTGCTGATCGCCTGGCTGACCGCACCTGCCGCCGGCAGTGCGCGCACCGCCGAGGATTTTCCGGGTGCCGCACAGGCCGAACCGGAACCGCTGCAGCGCCGCACCCGGCCGGGCGAGTGGCTGGAATACAGCCCGTTGCTGACCGTGCTGCTTTCGCTGCTGGCTTTCGGCTGGCTGTTCAACGAGTTCGCCAACAAGCCGTTGGTCAGCGCGATCGCCAACCTCAACACCTACAACTTCATGTTCATCTCGCTGGGCCTGCTGCTGCACTGGCGCCCGCGCAGCTTCCTCAACGCGGTGGCCAAGGCGGTACCCAGCACAACCGGTGTGCTGATCCAGTTCCCGCTGTACGGCGGCATCGCGATGATCCTCACCCACGCCGCCGGTGGCGATGGCGAGACCCTGGCGCATCGGCTGTCGAGCCTGTTCGTGCACGTGGCCAGCACCGAAAGCTTCGCGCTGGTGATGGGTGTGTACTCGGCAGTGCTGGGCTTCTTCGTGCCGTCCGGTGGCGGCAAGTGGATCATCGAAGCGCCGTACGTGATGCAGGCCGCGAACGAGCTGAAGGCGCACCTGGGCTGGGCGGTGCAGGTCTACAACGCAGCCGAAGCGCTGCCGAACCTGATCAACCCGTTCTGGATGCTGCCGCTGCTGGGCGTGCTCGGCCTGAAGGCCCGCGACATCGTCGGCTTCACCTTCATCCAGCTGCTGGTGCACATCCCGCTGGTGCTGGGGTTGCTGTGGCTGCTGGGGATGACGCTGGTCTATGTGCCGCCGGTGATGCCGTAGCGCAAACCCGGGTCATGTGGGGTCAGATCCCTTTCGAAGGAAGGGCTCCGACCCCGGACACCCTCAGCCAGCCGCCGCCTGCTTGTCGATCTCCGCCTTGCGCAGCAGGAAGCGCTGCAGCTTGCCGCTGGGCGTCTTCGGCAGTTCCGCCACGAATGCCACCTGTCGCGGGTAGGCATGGGCGGACAACCGGCGCCGCACATGCCGCTGCAGTTCCTGCGCCAGCGTGTCGCTGGCGCTGAAGCCATCGCACAGGACCACGAACGCTTTGACGATCTCGGTGCGTTCCGGATCCGGCACGCCGATCACCGCCGTCTCCGCCACCGCAGGGTGTTCCATCAGTACGCTCTCCACATCGAATGGACCAATGCGATAGCCCGACGAGGTGATCAGGTCGTCCGAGCGGCCGATGAAACTGATCGAGCCGTCGTCCTCGCATTCCACCGAATCGCCGGTGAGGTAGTAGCGATCACCCAGCGCCGGTGTGTCGGCACCGTAGTAGCCGGTGAACCACATGATCGGCGACTGCCGCAGGTCCACGGCGAGGATGCCCGGCGTGCGCGGTGGCAGTTCGTTGCCGGCATCGTCCAGTACCGCCACACGGTAACCGGGCATCGCAACGCCCGATGACCCCGGCCGCACGGCATGCTCCAGCGCGTGGTGGTTGTTGACCACCATGCCGGTCTCGGTCTGGCCATAGTGATCGAGCACCGTGGTGCCCAGATGGGCAGTGAACCAGCGCGCGATCTCCGGGTTCAGCGGTTCGCCGGCGCTGCTCACCACCCGCAGCTGTCCCTTGATGGCAGCGCTGGCCTCGGGGCCGGCGGCGATGATCTGGCGATAGGCGGTGGGCGAGCCGGCAAGATTGGTGACACCCAACCGCGCGACGATGTCGTTCAGTCCCTGCACGCTGAAACCGGCTTCGCTGAAGGTGGTGGCCTGGCCCAGCAGCAGTGGGCCGATCACCGCGTAGTACAGCCCATAAGCCCAGCCGGGATCGGCGATGTTCCAGAACACATCGTCTGCGCGCAGGTCTACGGCCAACTGCATGTAACCGGCAAAGGCCAGCAATGCGCGCAGCGGCACCGGCACGCCCTTGGGACTGCCGGTGGTGCCGGAGGTGGACAGCAGTGCCATCAGCGCATCGCCGTGCAGCATCACCGGCGCGAAGTCAGGCGTGGCACCGGCAGTGTGTGCGCTCCAGTCGATGTCGCCGGCACGCAGCGTCTGACCGGCTACCAGCACCGTGGCCACCTGCGGGCAGCCATCGACCTCGTCCAGCTTGCTGCGGTTCGCGCTGTCGGTCACCACCAGTGCGGTGCGGCCGGTGTTCAACCGTGTTTCGATGGCCTTGGGGCCGAACGCGGTGAACAACGGCTGGTAGATCGCGCCCACCCGCCAGGTGCCGAGGATGGTTGCCAGCAGGGCGGGCGTACGCGGCAGCAGGCCGGCCACCACATCGCCCCTGCCGATGCCCTGCACGGCCAGCACCTGGGCAACACGTGCGGAGGCATCGCGCAGGTCCTCGAAGGTGTACAGATGCAGTGCGCCGTGGGCATCCACCCAGCGCAGCGCCAGCGCATTGCGGCCACAGTGGCGGTCACAGCACTCCACGCAGGCATTGATGCCGGCCTGCAGATCACCATGCAGCTGGCGCTGCGCAAGCTCGATGCTGAAACCGGCCAGTGCCTGTTCGTAGGTGGGGCGTGCTGCGGTGTCGCGGGCCATGCGCATCTCCGGGGTGATGTCACCCGACGATAGGCGGCGCCCCCGCATCCTGCAAATGGGACCATAGGCGTAGGCGGCCGTTGCGCACGCCCCGCCGGCGCAGGCCGCTGAATGCGTTCGTTCCCTGCTGCAGCATGACTACATGCCAAACCCGCATGAACCCTTCAGTGGCTTGTGCCGCAAGGGCTGGCGCGGGTTCATTCACGCACGTACACACAGGTGTAGCCCGCTCACAACGCATGGTTAACCAATCGCTGCCGACGATGGCCCCGTCCACCGCATTCCGCGCGTGGCATTTGGAGATCGGACATGGCACAGCAGAACCAGAACCCGAACCAGAAGCAGCAGGGCCAGCAGAACCAGCAGGATCAGCAGCAGGGGCGCGGCCGCGACCAGCAGCAGCAACAGCAGCAGGAACAGCAGAAGCGCAACCAGAACCAGCAGCAGGGCGGGCAGGACGAGGAAGAGTGATCCTGGCAGCCGCCATCCATCACCGACGAAGCCCCGCCCCGTGCGGGGCTTCGCTTATTCGAGCACGCCGATCCGCTGCAGTACCGACGCTGCGGCCATGTCGTTGGGATTGGTGCCGGGCAGACCCTGCGGAACGTCCATGCCCATGCCGCGATACAGGTCTACCCAGTGCCGGGAGATCTCACCGGTCTGCGGGTTGCGGAAGTTCATCGGCTGCAGCGCGAACACATGGTGCGCACGGAACGCGCGTTCGATGAAGTCCGAGCAGTAGTAGCTTTCGTCGTTCAACACATAGGCGGTGTTGTACGGCTTGCCCAGCATCGTGCGTGCGGTGGTCACGGCATCGGTGATGGCATTCCCTGGCGGCGCGCGCAGGCGATAGACCACGATCTGCCGCCGCTTGCCACGCGCATCCTCGCGGAACTGGTCCAGCGTCTGCCGGCGCGAGCCCTTCTCATCGGCGTGCAGCACCTCCCAGCCCTGCGGTGCCGACGCCACCAGCGCGACATGGTCGAAGCTGGGCGCCCCTTGCTTTCCCGTCGCATCGTCGATGGCCGCGCTCAGGCCGGCATGACCGGCAGTGACGAACAGCAGGTCGCCTTCACGGACCTGGATGGCCGCCGCCAAGGCTGGCCAACAGGCGGGCAGCAGCAGGCCCATCAATAGCAGGAGGCGGCGCATGGGCATCTCGGACAGGCGGAAAGGCGCGATTGTAGGCGGCGGGCTAGGATGGCGCGACCCAACCGGCATCAGGACGATCCCATGAAGCTCCGCCGTTCCCTTGCGCTGCTGGCACCCGCCGTTGGCCTCGTGCTGTCCGCCTGCACGCCTGCGCCGCAGCCAGCGCCTGCTGTAGCCCTGGCCCCTGCAGCGGCACCTGCCAGCACAGCGAAGGCGGTGGAGCCGGCACCCGCAGTGGCGTGCCCCCAACCGGCGTTCGATACCTTCCTGAAGCACTTCGGCAACGAGATCACCCTGCAGGAAAAGGCAACGGCCGATCCGCTGCTGGACAGCTACGTTGACGCCGGCGCCGAGCCCGAGCCGCGTACTGTGGAACGCCCAGTGGCATTGGCCGATGTCGAATGGCCGGTGATGCCTGATCCAGCCGGGCTGGCCGGGCAGGGCCGGCAGATGCAGGTCACGGCCGTGGCCGATGGGCAGATGCAGGTGCAGATCCGCACGCCTGACAGCAGCGACCAGCAGACCTATACCTTCGCGCAGAAGCCGTGCTGGACACTGGTCAAGCGTGAAGACGAGTCGATCTGAGGCCAGATCGGGACAGGCGCGGACCGTCGGCGGCTGCTAGGCTCGAAGTCCGATCAAGGCACGGAGACGCCGATGCAGGCCCGCAGGATGCGCACCACCACCGTTGTCATCGCCACGCTGTGGGCGATGGCCACCTCCCTCGGCGCCCACGCACAGTCGCTGCACGCCGATGACCGCGCTTACTTCCCCAGCGCCGCCGCCGAACAGGCGGCACGGGTCACCCTGGGCGAGCGCGTGGAGGCATTGCAGAGCGCCACGGCGGGCGAGCCGGCCACGCGCTTCCGCCAGGCCGAAGCGCTGCAGGCACAGTGCATGCGTCACCATGCGTATCTGCATCTGCAGGCCGCGCGCAACGCACGCGATCGTCGCCCGGCGCAGGCGCTGGACCAGGTGATGGGGCTGTGCAGCCGTATCGCCCGCACCGGCAGGGCCGCCCTGCGTGAGGCGCCGGCGGATGCCCCTTGGCTGGCGTCCTATGGGTTCCTGCGCGCCCGCGCGCTGCAGGAAGCCGCGGCGCCGGCCAATGCGCAGCTGGATGATGCCGTGGATGCACTGGCCGACCCGGCACTGGATACGTTCGCGCGCCTGCGCCGGCAGATCATGCACAGCGCGGAATACCCGCGTATCGAGGGTGCTGGCCGCAGCTGGGATACCGGTGCCGACAAGCAGGCCCTGGCCCAGCACCCGGACCGGGCGCTGCGCGAGGCCGGCTGGAAGGGATACTGGCAGGGCGTGCAGTCGCGCCGCGAGCCGATGGCGTCGGTACTGCTGGGCCTGGTGCAGGTGAATGATGCCGCCGCGCGTCTACAGGGCGACGGCTCGGCCACCGCACGTGGCTATCGACGCATGGGCATGGATACGCAGACGGTCGACGCGACGCTGGCGGCGATCGAGCGCCACGCGGCAGACCGTCGTGACTACCAGGACATGCTGCTGCAGCATGCCGGGCGCAGCGGTGTGGTGTCGCCGCAGCTGTGGGATACCACCGTGCCGGATGCCGGCTACACGCCACCGGTGCTTTCCCTGGAGCAGCTGCGCGATACCGCTGCCGACGCCATGCAGCCGCTGGGGCCGGCGTATGTCGCCGAGCTGCGTGCGCTGCTGGATCCTGCGCACAAGCGCATGGACCTGGCTACCGTGCTGGGCAGCCGCAGCCAGGATGCGTTCCATATGTTCGCACCGGACACGCCGGCGCTGCTGTTCGTGGGGCAGCGCAGCGGCGATCTGGAAAGTGACGTGGAGATCGCCCATGAAGCAGGTCACGCCATGCATGGGCAGTGGATGCTGCGCGGGCATGCCTCGCCATTGCATCTCAATGGCAGCGCGTGGATGACCGAGGCCTTCGCCATCTACAACGAGCTGCGCTTCCGTGACCAGTTGTACCAGCAGGCGCAGGACCCGCGCGCCAAGGCGTACTACCTGAAGTCGCTGCTCGACGACATGGTGTTGCAGCTGTTCACGTCCTCCGAGGAGGCGCAGCTGGAGCAGTCGATTTATCAGGGCGTGGCCAGCAATACATTGGGCACCGCCGACGATCTGGACGCGCTCACCGGCCAGGTGCTGGCGCGCTACGGCCAGCAGCCGCAGCGCTACCCGCAGCTGCGCAGCACCTGGATCGGCAAGCGCCTGATGTATGACGACCCGCAGTATCTGGTCAACTATCTCTACGCCGGATTGCTGGCGGTGCAGCTGTATGTGCAGGACCAGCAGGACCCGGAGGGCTTCCGCCAGCGCTACCTGACCGTACTGGGTGAGGGCTTTGACCGCGCACCGCAGGAACAGGTGGCGCAGTTGCTGGGTCATGCACCGGACTGGCCGGTACTGGTCGACGCGGATCTGCAGGTGTTCGCACAGAACGCTGCACGGCTGCAGGCGTTGTATGCGCAGATCGAGGCCGGGCAGGGCACATGAGCCGGGGGCCGCAGACACGCGTTGCCAGGCCGTGGGCATGGCTTGCGCTGCTGCTCTGCCTGCTGCCGCTGCTGGCACTGGCGGCAGCCCCGATCCCTGCGTTGAATGACCCGGTGGTGGACACCGCCGACGCGCTGTCGGCCAGCACCCGCGCCACGCTGCGCGAGCAGGCCTTGCAGTTGCAGGCACGCAAGGGCGCGCAGCTGCAGGTGCTGGTGGTGCCCAGCGTTGGCGAGGAAGGCATCGAAGCCTATGCGCAGCGCGTCTTCGACCAATGGCAGCTGGGCCGCGCCGGTGTCGATGATGGCGTGCTGCTGCTGGTGGCGGTGCAGGATCGGCGCGTACGCATCCAGACCGGTTATGGCCTGGAAGGCACCATTCCCGATGCCTATGCCGCGCGCATCATCGACAAGGCGATCGTGCCGCGGTTGCGCGAGGGCGACCTGGACCAAGGCGTGCTGGACGGTACCGCGGTGCTGGTGGCGCTGGTCGATGGTGAGGAACTGCCACCCTGGGAAGATTCATTGGCACGCAACGTGTTGCCGCCGGATTGGCGCACGGGGGATTCGGTCGTCGCGTTGACGTTGCTGGCGGGCTTCCTGGCCGGTCTATGGCGATCGCCACCGCGTCTGCTGGCGACGAGGACCGAAGCCGATTTCACCGGTAACCGCCGCGAGCGGCGGCGCAAGGCACTGGCAGCCAATGCGGCGGTGCCGAGGCCAACGTGGCCGACATTGCCTGCCTGGGGCCGGCCGCTGCTGGTGACGGCGGTGATTGCTGCAGGTCTGCTGTCTGCGACGCTGCTGCTGCCGCGCCACGTGCTGCCGGCGCTGTTCTTCGTGATGGTGCCTGCCGTACCGGTGGCGACGCTGCTGGGCTGGTGCTGGCATCGCAGCCGCGGCGTACGCATCGTGCTGTACGGCATGCTGGCCGTCAGCACCGGCTTCTTCGCGGTGATGCTGGTGCGTGGCCAGTTGCCGCCCAGCCTTGCGCTGCACACGCTGCTGAACCTGGCAGTCGGCATCGCCGCCATGCTGGTGTTCTTCGTGGTGCAGGCTGGCCGCGCGCGCTGGCGGAAGAACCGCAACAGCTTCGCCATCCGCGTGGTGGTGCTGGTGCTGCTGACCGCTGGCTATGCGCTGGGCGCACTGCTGGCCATCGACCGTGCCGGCGACGAGAACGCCCGCGTGCTGGCGACGATCGTGTCCAGCGTGGGCACGCTGTTCCTGTACTTCATCTGGGTGTTCACCCTGCTGCCCGGCGAAAAAGCCCGCGGCGGCCGCAGTTCATCCAGAGGCTACCGTTCCTCCTCCAGCACCTCGTCGTCCAGTTCGTCCTCGGGCAGTTCCAGCGACTGGTCCGGTGGTGGCGGCCGCAGTGGCGGCGGTGGCGCCTCGGGCAGCTGGTAGCTCAGGCCGCCTGCACCCGCCAGCCCAGCGCGGCATCGTGCAGTTCGCCGCTGCCGCTCACATCGCCCACCTGCAGTTGCAGTCCCTGCGCGTTGGGCAGGTCCTTCTGTTCGGGGAACCAACGGCGATCGGCGGCGACCACGATCAGCAGCCCCTCGTCGTCGCCCATCGGTGCGAACTGCGGCGACGGCGGGCTGATCGGCTGCAGGCCGAAGCGCTGGCTGGACTGTTCGCGTACCGCATCGACATCGTGGCTGGGCAGGCCGACCTCGCTCAGGCAGGTCAGCTCGCTGCCATGGAAGGCACCGCTGCGTTCGCTGGCCGGCAAGCGCCTGCGGCCGATCAGCTCCAGGATCAGGCCATCGGGTCCAGTGAAATACACCGATTGCGACTGCCAGCTGCTTTCCAGTGCGAAGTAATCGCGGCCTTCCGGGCTGCATTGGAAGGGCGTGCGTGCTCGCAACCAGGTCATGGCCTCGGCGAAGCGATTGTCCGGCACATTGAAGGCCAGGTGCACGCCGCCGACAGGGTGGACGCCGGCAGGTTGCAGCTGGATGGTGCTCCAGCCGATGCGGACCTGGTCGCCGGCCACCTCCAGTTGCAGCACGTCGCGGAACCAAGTGGCAACGCGGGCGACATCGGATACCGGCAGGGTGAGGTGCAGCAGGCGCATGGTCGATCCTCCGTGTAGCGCTGGGGGCAGTGTAGTCCCGCGCACCTTCGCGTGGCGTCATCACCTGCGCAACGAATCGTTACTGCAAGCCGTAGCGTCAAACCGTGCTCGACAGCTTCTACCGCAGTGCCTCACTGAAGAAGCGAACCGCATCTTCCACCACCACGGCATGAGTCTGTTCCTTCGGCACCTCAGTTACACACAGCGCCTGCAGTCGCTCCTTCGCCAGCGGCGTGCACCCGGACAGGAAATCGTAGTGGCCGACACCTGGCAGTGCGTGCAGCGTTGATTTCGGAATCTGTGCCGCCGCCACATCGCCGTTGGTCGCTGGTGGCGCAACTTCATCAGCAGCGCCCAGTACGATCGCCACCGGCTGCTGCAATGCCTTCAGCTGCTCCGGTGCGAATGCCTGCACGATGGCCGGCGCCAGCACGAAAACGGCGCGGACACCGGGAATCGAACGATCATCCTGCGCGTGCTGCAGGTAGGGCTGCAGTTGCGGTGATGCTGCTGCAGCAAGGCGCGCTTCCATCGTATGTGCGGCCGCTTCCTGCTGGGGTCTGCACACGCCGTCGTCCGCGTGCGCCCGGCAGAACGCCAGCAACCGCGTCATGTCCGGCCGCGCGCCGGCGCTGAGCAGTGCGGTGAAGCCACCGGCGGAATAGCCGATCACGCCCAGCCGCGACGCATCAATGTGTGGCCCCAGTTGCGGGTCGGCTTTTAC